>JAEEGF011251028.1_pt1 | contig 60792 bp, 56 predicted proteins | sample 9134171 | NCBI WGS metagenome assembly JAEEGF01 (sample SAMN16246542, study PRJNA631951) | gut metagenome | biome: gut microbiome; feature: rumen; material: AP-attached | host: Bos | place: Iran: Karaj | collected 2018-10 | reverse complement strand
TGGTGCTTCCTTGCAGTTGCCAGACCGCAAGCTCATTATAGCACCAAAAGGAGTTTTTTTGTCCTGTTGTATAGCTTTAAGCGCTTCCGAACCACCCACGCCTAGCGTGGGGTTTTCGTATGACAAAGAAGCGCCCGCCTTTCGGCGGACGCTTCTGATGAACAGAGCTATTGCTGCACCGGGGTGCCGCACTCCAGGCAGAAGCGGTAATCGGGATCCAGCGGAGTGCCGCAGTTGGCGCAGAACTTTCTGGGCGCTTCCGCCGGGGCGGCGGGTTCTGCGGCGGGTTCCGGTTCCGGAGCGGGCGTGGGTTCCGGGACGGGTTCAGATACGGGCGCGGCCTCCTGGGCGGGAGCAGATTCCGGACTCGGCTCCGGGACCGGGACAGCGGGCTCCTCCGCCGGGGCGTTGAAGACCTGCGGCTGGACAGGGCTCGGAGGCGCCTGGAAGATCGGCTCCGGAATGGGAGAATAGCTCGGAGTCGGTTCTGAAACCGGCGCATAGGTCGGAACAGGCCCCGGAACGGGCGCGTAGCCGGGAGTCGGCGCGTTCATCGGCGCATAGTTGGGAGCGGGCGCGTAACCGGGTGCCGGGTTATAGGCGGGCATGGGGGCACCTTCCGGAATCCGGGTGCCGCAGAGGTTGCAGAATCTGGTCCCGGGTGCGCAAGGATTGCCGCAGTTGGGGCAGACGGTGGCGTTGGGGGCAGCCTGCTGGACCGGCGGCGCCTGCACCGGCATCCGACCGCCGCAGTGGCTGCAGAAAGCTGCGGTAATGTCTACCTCCGCCTTACAATTCGGGCAGATCGCAATGCCCCGGAGCACGTTGATCTGGTCCTTGTAGGCGCTGGCGCGCTGCATGGCGTCCAGCACAGCCTGGATACTGGCTTTCTGAGAATCCTCCGGGTCGTTGCGATGGGCGGCAAAATAGGTCTGGCCCATGCGCTGGAAGGCAAGATTGATGTTCTGCTCCTCGGCGGCGATGGCCTTGGTCAGGCGGTTTATCTCCGTTTTGTTGACTCGAGTATCGTAAGGCATACGCAGACTCCTCTCTATTGATTTCTGAATTCATTATAAAACGGGAAAAAACGAAAGTCAATGTGTTTTGCAACTTTTTGTATGCTCCCGCTGCAAGAATATTCGCACTGGTTTTTCCCCGCCGGATATGCTATAATACGGTGTGAAATCGAACGTTTGGAGGAATCATCGTGATCGACAAAGAACTTTCCGAGCTGCGGCGGCGCTTCCGGGCGGACCGCACAGCCATTACCCATATCTACGGCTGCTACGTCAGCCCCCTGGGAGAGATTCTGGCGGAGTTTGACGAGTCCTTGACCCTGCTCCCCGCGGCGGAGCAGGAAAAATATCTGGAACTGCTGCGCAAGGGTGTCTCCGGGACCCTTGGCCGGACGCTTTCCGAGCTGAGCTTCTCCACCGCTCAGGTTCAGAGCGGCGAGGAGCACGCTCTGCTGATGAAGCTGCTGGGCGAAAAGCTGTCCACCGCCGAAACACGCCACACGCTGTTTGAGAAAATTTCCGGCAGCCTCCGCTTTCCGGAAACTGGCTATCTGATTCTGCTGGCCGCCGACGTCTACGACGTGCCCTTCCGGGGCAAGGACGGCAGCCTGCACGACGACTCCGGCGACACCCAGTTCTCCTATCTGGTCTGCGCCGTCTGCCCCGTCAAAGAGACCAAACCCGGCCTGCGCTACGATCCGGCGGAAAAGAGCTTTCACGGACGGGGCGTGGACTGTGTGGCCGGCAACCCGGAGCTGGGCTTCCTCTTCCCCGCCTTTGACGACCGGGCAACCAACCTCTACGGGGCGCTTTTGTTCAACCGCTCCAAAGAGCACAGCTACGATGAATTCATCGAGGCAGTTTTCCGCACCCGTCCGCCCATGGCGATCGGCGTGCAGAAGGACACCTTCCGGGAGGTGCTGGTGGAGGCTCTGGACGAGGAATGCAGCCCTCAGGTGGTCCAGACCGTCCACACCCAGCTCCGGGAGCTGACCGCTGTACACAAGGAAGCCCGGGATCCGGAGCCTCTGACGGTCTCCTGCGGTGAAATCGGGGATATTCTGGAGCATACCGGCGTCTCTGAGCCGAAAATGGCCGCCTTCCGGGTCAAGTATGAGCAAGCCTTCGGTGTGGACGCCTCCATGCCCCCCCAGAACCTCATCAACACCGCCCAGTTGGAATACAAGACGCCGGACGTGGTGATCAAAGTAAATCCGGACCGGCAGGATCTGATCCAGGTTCGGGAGCTGGGCGGCGTCCGCTGCCTGGTCATCGCCGCCGACGAGGGCATAGAGATTAACGGCGTCAGCGTGGTCTGACCGTTACAAGTACATCAAATAGGCCCGTCCGCACCCACTGCCCGCTTGGAGGCGTCACCGTGAAACGATTATCCTGCTTCATCCTGATTTTGATCCTCCTGCTGTCACTTTCGCCTGCTCTTCTCGTCATCGAGGCGGAGGAGCCGGCGGAGGGTGTGGTTCACGCGCCCTACATCGGCGGCATGCCTGACGGAGGCTTCCACCCCAACGCGGAGATCTCCCGGGCGGAGCTGGCTGTCATGCTCTATGCCCTGGGCGACTACGAGCCCGGCCCGGATCGCTTTCCCGACGTGCGTCCGAATGCCTGGTACGCCGAGGCAGTCAACGCGCTGGCCGCGGCAGGGGTGCTGGGCGGGCTCCCGGACGGCTCCTTTCGTCCCACTGCCAAAGCCTCCCGGGCAGAGCTGGTGACCATTCTCGCCGCCATTTCCGACGAGACCCCTGCCACAGCCGCAAGCTTCCCCGACGTGCCGGAAAAGCACTGGGCGTACCGTGCAATTGCCCTGGCGCAGGAAAAGGGCTGGGTCGTCGGATTCCCCGACGGCAGCTTCCGCCCCGCAAATAGCGTCACCCGGGCGGAAGCAGTGGTGATCCTCAACCAGTTTTTGGGACGGGTCCCGGACCCGGAGGCCATCGCCCTGGGGGAAGGACTTCGCTTCTTCCCCGACGTACGCAAGGGAAAGTGGTATTACGAGGCTGTGATGGAAGCCGCCACCGCCCACACCGCCCACTTTGACGCAGCCGGATCGGAGCACTGGCAGGACCCGAATCCCGGCAATCCTCCGCCGATCCCTGACGGCTTCTACTGTTTTGACGGCAATCTCTTTGCCGTGGAGGGCGGCGCCTATGTGCAGGCCCCCGAAACCCGGACCCTGAATGGGGTCACCTATACCTGCGCCGGAAGCAGCGGCATTTGCAGCGCCCAAACCGAAGTCTTGACTCTGGCCGACGGCAATCTGCTCCTGCTTACGGGTGGAAAGCCTGTGGCTGCCCCCGGCAGCTATCGGGAGGGGCTGTACCTCAAGGCCGGCCAGCTCTACGCTGCCAGAGACGGCTATCTTTTGCACACCCCCTGTACCGGCAGCTACGGGGGCGTAAGCTATACCTGCACCGGCCTGGACGGGCGCTGCAGGGTGGAAGACTGGACCAAGCTCCGCCTCGACGGCGTGGATCTCTCCGTCTTCTCTGAGGCGCTGACCCACGAAGCCACCATCGGCGGAGGCCGGACTGTCACGCTTGGCGAGGCCCTGCGGGCCGCCGTCCGGGTCTATGAAGCCTATTTCCGGGTGGAATACCCCCTGACCTCTGACGCGGTACAGGACTATATCGACAGGGCGCTGGCCTACGCCATTTTGGACCAGCCCCTGAGCAACTATGCACTACCGGTCAACCGGGGCGATTTGGCCCTGTATCTTTGGCGGGCCCTCCGGGGCAGAGAGCTGGAACCCGTCAATACGGTCTCCTGCATCCCGGACGTGGAGACAACCCTGCCCTGTTACCGCTTCCTTCTGGAGCTCTACCGGGCCGGCGTGATGAAAGGCTCCGGCAAGGAACACAACGCCTGCGTCTCCGAAACCGTTACCGTTACGGAGCTGGCAACCCTGCTGAAGCGGCTGGAGCGGCCGGATGAGCGGGTCTCCTTTTCCATTAATATTCCGGTCATTCGTAGCATTCAATACGGCACCAGCGGCTCCGGGCAGTATCCCCTCACTGCCTACCAGTTGGGCTACGGGAAAAACGTTATGGTCCTGACCTTCGCCATCCATGGCTGGGAGGACAACTGGGACCGGGACGGCGAAGCTTTGGTCTGCCTTGCAGATCAGCTCAAAGTCTACCTGGAACAGAACTATGATATTCTGACGCGGAAGGACTGGACCGTCTACATTCTTCGCTGCCTGAATCCGGACGGCCTCTATCTCGGCACCACCAACAACGGTCCCGGGCGCTGCACCACCACTTACTGCGGGGCTGACGGCCAGCCGGTGAGCGGCAAGGGCATCGACATGAACCGTTCCTTCCCCTATCACTTCCGCCCCTACACGGAAAACCGGAATTACAACGGCACCGCCCCCCTTTCCTGCGTAGAATCCAGGGCTCTGGCGGACTTTATTCCCCAGCTTATGGGCTCCGGCTTCAACGTTTTCATCGACACCCACGGCTGGTACGGCGAAATTCTCTCCGCCGGCGGAAAGGGCTCCGTTTATGAAGCCCTCAACAGGCAGTTCCCCGAAAGCAGCTACGTCAGGATGACCCAGGCAAACGGCTATCTCAGCAGTTGGGCCGCATTTGACCTGGGCTTTGACAGTTGCCTGTTTGAGCTTCCTGACGGGATGCACAGCTTTAACGCATTTCTTTCCTCCGACTGTGTGGCCCGGTTCGAGGCCGCGATCTATGATCTTCTGCTCCATTACAACGGCCCGGGTTCCGCCGAATACACGGCCGATCCCATGTTGGTCGAACCGGACGTCAACTAAAAATGGAAACGGGGCGGCTCGCCTGAGCCGCCCCGTTCTGTTTCAGAAATTTATAAATCGCGATAAAAGAAAATATCCGCTTTTCCAGCCTGGGAGCTGCCGCCGTAGGAGCGGTTGTCAAAGCCGCCGATGGAAAAACCGCAGCCCAGATAAAACAGACAGGCGGAAGCGTTGTTGTCCTGGGCCACCACCTTGAGGCCGAAGAGTCCCAGTCGGCCTGCCTCCTTCATACAAGCTTCAATCAGAGCCTTTCCAATGCCCTGGCCCCGAAAGGCGGCGCTGACCTTCAGGTCGTCCAGCAGCAGATAGCGAAACAGATCCCGCCGCAGCACCGCTAGCCCTACGTAGCTTTCTCCCTCATAGGCGCCAAGGAAAATGGCGTTGTCCGCCTCCGGGTCGTAGGGCTCATCGGGGAAGCAGTCCTCCCGCGCCTCCGCGAACCGCTCCAGCCGGTAGCTCCAGGCGCCGTCTTCCAGCGCCGGAATTACCCGCGCCCAAAGCCGGAAGGGCTCGTTGGGCAGCCTTGCATCCCCCGGGTTTTCCGCCCCGATACGTCGAATGATAATCAAAGTTATGTCAACTCTTTCTGGCCATAGACCACCGTGTAGCCGTTGGTATCCCAGCTTGCGCCGGTCTCCGCGAAGCCGTTCTTCCTCCAGAAGGCGCCGGCCTGGGGGTTGGTTTTGACCCAGCCCAGGCGGACAGCGTGAAAGCCCTGCTTCTCCAGTCCGGCGCAGAGCTCCCGAACCAATGCGGAGCCCTCGCCTCTTCCCTGCCGGTCGGCCCGCAGCATAAAGAAGCCCCAAAAGGCAATGTCCGGCGTGGGAAAGCCTGTAATCAGGTCCAGCACCGCCACAAGCTCCTCCCCGTCGAAGAAGCCCAAAAAGTACTTGTCCTCCATGGTTTTCCGGGGCGGGAGCGCGGCCAGATCCTCTCGGATCGTCGCCTCCGTGGGCTCCGGCGGGCAGTGCTGATAATACAGCGGGTTCCCCCGGCAGAGCTCCAGCATCATCGGGATGTCCGCCTCCGTCAGCCGACGGACGGAATAATGTTCGGACAGTGCAGCGTAATTCACAGCGGAATCTCCTTCCTTTTGCCTATTTCGGCCAGCAATAGCGCATACCGTAGTGATTGGGAATCCGCTTCCCATTCAGGGCGCAGACAGCCTCATTCTGGAAGCGCTCAAAGCCGCAGGCTTCGTGGAGGGCCAGAGAGGCAGCGTTATCCCGGCGGACGGTGTCCGTCAAAACAAAGGGGCCCTCCGTCCCCAGGTCTTGAAAAATCAGTTCGAACAGGCGCTTGGCGTATCCCCTTCTTCTGCAATCCGGCGCAGTGGCCAGGGCCTCCGCGTGCCAGGCTCCCGGCTGCTCCGGGACCGGAAAGAGCCGAATGGCGCTGACCCACTTTTCTCCGTCCGCCATCACATAGCAGCGTCTTCCCGGCTGGGCGAAGAAATCCGTCTGAAAATACTCATAGAACTTTTGTTCCACGCCCCGCAGGCCCCGCTCCAGGTCCGTTTCATCGGGGAAGAAATAGGAAATGGTCTGGATATTGCCCTCCCGGTAGACCTCCATCAGCTTTGGGAAGTCCAGGTCCTCCATTCTTTCAAAACGCAGCAGCTCCATGGTTTGATCCCCCTTTCGTTCCGCCTCATTATACCGTCCTTTTCCCGGGAACGCAAGTCCGGATTGAAATTATGCGCTTTTCGGCGAATTCTGTTTTACAAAACCGCATTCCTGTGGTATAATCAGCCGGGAAAAAAGTTCAGGAGGCTGATACCATGATGGAATTTGAATATAAACAGGTAGACGACGGCACGCTCTGCGTCAGCGGCTACATGGGAGACGAAGCGCTTGTGGAGGTCCCCGCCGAGGCGGACGGGCTTCCGGTAACGGTGATCGGCGACGGCGTCTTCCAGGGGCACCCGGAGCTCACGGAGGTCCGGCTGCCCGACTGCATCACCGATCTGGGCGAGTTCGTCTTCGACGGCTGCGAGAATCTGCGGCAATTGAAGCTGCCCGCTTCCCTGGAACGACTCTGGGGTTACACCTTTGTCCGCAGCGGACTGGAAGAAATCACCATCCCCGACGGCGTCCGCTCCATTCCCCCCTTCTGCTTCAAGGACTGCAAAAACCTGGTCCGGGTGGAGTGCGGCAAGGGCATGAAGACTATCAACGCCTGGGCCTTCGCGGGCTGTGATAAGCTTTCGACACTCGGCATCGGTCCCACTGTGAAGCTTCACCCCCAGGCCTTTGAATCCAAGGAGCTGAACACCTGATAAAGGTCAAGCGCACAAATTGGGCGCTGCAAAAGGGGTATGGAAACAGGCGAGGCCGCAAGGGTCCCGCCTGTTTTCCTCGCTCTGATTTTAGGCGTTTATTGGTAGGCCTCCATGATTGTTCCGGCGTTCCAAAGCCCCTCCATGGTCTCTGCAATATGGGCATAATCGGGATAGTTTTTGAAAAACGCAAACATTTCACAGGCCTGACGGTCTATCTGCTCTCGCTGCAAGGCGTCCGCCTCCTCGCGCCGCATCCATAAGGCACAAATCAGCTTTTCAATGCAGAGATTCTCCGTTTTTTTGACATTTTCTATGCGTCTCTCCCCTCGCTGGATGGCTGCGGCAATTTCATAGTACAGGAAATGCAGACCGGGGATTTTGGCCAGGTAAAACTCGGCCATAGCCTGTTCTCCCATGCCATGGTAAGTTTCCGCCAGAATGCGCAGCACGTCAATCTTCATTTCATCGTCCTTTGAGCAGGACAAAACACGCTCACCGATCTCGATGATTTCAGCACTGCGGGACTTGTCGGCATTCTGCTCCTGCATATCCTCCAGAATGCACGTCAATAGAAGGTCGTTGTTGGGATACTTCTCCAACGCTTGCCGCAAAAAGGCCTCCGAGGCCGCAGGGTCGTTTCCGCCTCTGCCGCTCTCCGCTACCAGTGCTTCCACCGCCGCATCCACCTGGCTTTGATTAAAATCCAACAGATTGTCCAGAGAGGTGCCGAAAAAAATGGCAAGCTTGGGCAGAAAGTCGATGTCTGGGCAGGAGGACCCCGTTTCCCATTTGCTGATTGCCTGGGAAGAAATATGCAAATACTCCGCCAGTTCCTCTTGGGTCACACGCTTCTCTTTTCGCAGTAATCTGATTTTCGCTCCAATATTCATCACGTTTCTCCTTGCATGAATTCTTTGAACCGGTTCATATGTATTATATCAGGCCGAATTCAAATCGTCCACAGGCAATTACTTGGAGAGAAATCAACCGTTGGTTGTATAACACATCCATATAAAAAGCGAGGGAGAAGTTTTCTTTTGAAAAATCTCCCTCGTGTTGGTTGCCCATTTCATGAATGGCCAGCAGATTGCCGGCGCTACAGGGTTAGCCCTCTAACTTCTTGGCAAGCTCTTCCAACGCGGCGCCCATGGCTTCCTCGAAGGTAGGATGGGGCCGGATAAAGGACAGCATATCCTTCACGGTGAGGCCGTTTGCCATAGCGGCGGTGAGCTGGGAGATCATATCCGTGGCCCGCTCGCACATGAGGGCGGCGCCGATCAACTTACCGGTCTCGGCGTTGGCCACCAGCTTCATGAAGCCGCGCTCGCCTTCCAGAATCATGGTGCGGCCGTTGGCGGACATGAGGCCCTTAGCGGTCTTGACGGGAATGCCCTTGTCCTTGGCCTCGGCCTCGGTGATGCCCACAGTGGCAATCTCGGGCCGGGTGTAGACGCAGCCGGGCACCAGGCTCAGGTCCTGGCCGGGCTTGCGGCCCGCAATCTCATCCACACAGGCAAGTCCCTGGGCCGTGGCCACGTGGGCAAGCTGCACGGGAGAGGACAGGTCGCCGATGGCGTAGACCCCGGGGATGGAGGTGCGGAAATGCTCGTCCACGTGAAGTCTGCGGCGGTCATAGGCCACCTCCAGGCCCTCGGCAAAGAGGTCCTGGCTGTAGGGAGAACGGCCGATGGCACAGAGAACGGCTTCCGCCTCCACCGCGCCGGGATTGCCCTTCTGCTCGAAGCGGACGGTGAGACCGTTTTCGCTCTTCTCCACGCCCTTGACCATGGCGCCGGTCTGAATGGCGACGCCCCGCTTTTTCAGCAGCATAGCCAGGTTCTGGCCCAGCTCCTTGTCCATGTTGGGCAGCAGACGGTCCAGGCCCTCCACGATGGTGACGGGGCAGCCCAGGTCCGCATAGAAGGTAGCCAGCTCCACGCCGATGACGCCGCCGCCGATGATGATGAGGCTCTTGTAGAGGGTCTCCGCGCCGTCCAGCAGCTCGTCGGAGGTCATCGCCAGCTCCAGGCCGGGAATGGGAGGCCGGGCGGGCACGGAGCCGGTGGCCGCCAAAATGTTGGTGCATTCGTATTCCGTGCTACCTTCCGCGTTGGTCACCCGGACCTTACCAGTGCCCAGGATGGTGCCGGTGCCCCGGAGGACGTCCACCTTGGCGGATTTCAGCAGGGATTCCACGCCGCCCCGCAGCTTCTCCACCACGGCCTGTTTCCGGGCGAAGACGGCAGGCAGGTCAAAGCCCACGTTCTCGGTGTGGATGCCAAAGGTCTCCGCCTCCTGGGCCTCATGGTAGACCTCGGCGGAATGCAGCAGGGTCTTGGTGGGAATGCAGCCCCGGTTCAGGCAGGTGCCGCCCACGTCCCGGCGCTCCACCAGCGCGGTTTTCAGGCCCAGCTTGGCCGCGTGCAGAGCAGCCTCATAGCCGCCGGGGCCCGCGCCGATGACAATCAGATCATAGCTAGTCATAGGTATCTCCTTTTGCGTTATAGTTCGTAGGGGCCGGTTCCCCGGCCCGCGGGATCGGAGTCATTTTCGATTCTGCTTTCGAAGCATCTCCAGGGCTTCGTCCATGGAGACACATTCCGCGAAACGCTTCGGCCAAATCATCTTGAAGTAGTATTCACAGGTTTTTTCCCCGGTCATATAAGGATTGTCGAAGGTGGAGTTGGTTCCCTCGGGCAGAATCACACGGTATCCCCGATCAAAGGCGGATTTCACCGTGGCGTCGATGCAGTAGTTCGTCTGCAGGCCCACGATCATCAGCGTATCATCCTTTGCAGCTTCCAGATACGCGGTAAAATCCCTGTCGCCGAAAGCGCTGTTGATTTTCTTGAAAAAAACCTTCTCACTGCCCCGGGGCGCCACCTCGTCGGCAATTTCAAAGGCCTCGTCCCCCTGGGTGAAGCCGGAACCCGGTCCGTCGTCGTGTTGGACGTAGATCACTTCGATGCCGTTTTCTCTGGCAGTCTCCAGAAGTTTCACCACATTGTCCACAAGGCCGCAATAATTGTACAGTTCTTCCACCATGATTGCCTTTTGCATATCGATAACAATCAGTTTCATAGGGTTATCTCCTTTACCGATATAGCGCACACAGTACGCCGACGGGGGCGGGTGGCGCGGTGGCGCACACTGTGCGTCGCTACAGGGCCTTTCGGAGCAGGGAAAGCAGTTCGTCCTTCTGCTGTTCCGGCAGGGCGGCGGAGAGAGCTTCCGAACGGAGGGGAATGCCGGGCAGCACAGCCTCCAGTCTGGGCGCCAGAGTCTCGTCCATGGCGTCGGTATAGACCTTGGCGGCACGGATCACGCCCTCGTTCACGTTCAGTTGAATTTCAACGCCGCCCCAGGGGAAGCGATCCTCCACGGAAAGGGTGAAGGGCAGCTTCGGGCCGTAGAGCCAGGCATCGGAGGCGTATTTGGCGGTTAATTCAGACAAATCGAATTCGTCGGCGCTGAGCGTTTGGACGGGGAGAACGGATTGCCACGACCAGTGTGCGCACTGGTCTCGCAATGACAGATTCGGAACATAGACCTCTGCCAGCGCAGCAATCAGCGCGTCGGATAGCCGCTCGATGGTCAGATCCGGGACGAACTCTTTCAGATTCACCACCCGGGAACGGACAGAATCCACGCCCTTGGCAGCCAGCTTGGCCTTGGAGGGGCTCAGATAGCGCTGAACCTTTTCCATATCCACGTCCACCATCAGGGTGCCGTGGTGATAGGACTTGCCCCCGTGGGAATAGAAGGCGTTGCCGGAGAATTTCCGGCCGTCGGCCAGCAGGTCGTTGCGGCCGGAGCGCTGGGCGGGAATGCCCAGGCTCTGGCAGGCTTTCTCCAAAACCGTGAGCTGCCGGGGCAGGTCATAGTCCTCCGCGGACATCAGAAAGGTAAAGTTCAGGTTTCCCAGGTCGTGAAAAACAGCGCCGCCGCCGGAAAGGCGGCGGGCCAGGTGGCCGCCCTCCTCGTTGAGGAGGGCGGTTCTGCATTCCTTCCAGGGATTTTGATTTTTTCCGATGACCACGGTGCGTTCGTTCTGCCAGAGGTAGAGGATCAGCTCCCCCTTCCCTACCCGGTGAAGCAGGGCTTCCTCCAGGGCCAGGTTGTGGTAGGGATCAAAGCTCCCACTTCGGCAAACAAGCAGCCGTTCGATCATGCCTTGGTCCAGCGGACAACGGGGTTCCGGGCTGCGGCAACCTCGTCGGGGCGGCCGATCTGGGCATGGTGGGGCGCGTGGTGCATGTACTCAGCATCCTCGAAGGCCTGGGCGTAGAGCTTGCGGAAAACCTCCGCGGCCTCGTCCAGGGTCTCCTTGCTCTCGGTCTCGGTGGGCTCCAGCATCAGAGCCTCGTGGACGATGAGGGGGAAGTACATTGTGGGCGGATGCATCCCGTTGTCAATCAGGGACTTGGCCACGTCCAGAGCGGACACACCGGTCTCCTTCTTGAACTCGGACAGATCCAGCACGAACTCGTGCATGCAGACCCGGTCAAAGGCGGGGGTGAAGGTGCCCTTGATCTTCTGCATCAGGTAGTTGGCGTTCAGAACGGCGTTGGTGGAGGCCTCGGGGATACCCTCCTTGCCCAGGGTCATCAGGTAGGTCAGCGCCCGGACGACCACCAGGAAGTTGCCGGCAAAGCCGCGGACCTGGATGTGGCCCTCGCCCTGCATCAGCGCGGACTCGGGCAGGAACTGCTTCAGGAACTCCTTGCAGCCCACCGCACCGGCACCGGGACCGCCGCCGCCGTGAGGCGTGGCGAAGGTCTTGTGCAGGTTCATGTGGATGCAGTCGAAGCCCATGTCGCCGGGACGGACGTGGCCCATCACGGCGTTCAGGTTGGCGCCGTCATAGTAGCACAGGCCGCCGGCCTCGTGAACCAGGCGGGTGATCTCCAGGATGTTCTTGTCGAAGATACCCACGGTGTTGGGGTTGGTCAGCATCAAGCCGGCGGTATCGGGACCCAAGGCGGCCTTGAGGGCCTCCAGGTCCACGCAGCCGTCGGGCGCGGAGGCCACGTTCACCACGTCGTAGCCGCACATGGCGGCAGTGGCGGGGTTGGTGCCGTGGGCGGAGTCGGGGACGATGATCTTGGTCCTGGCCTTGTCGCCCCGGGCGTCGTGGTACTGCTTGATGAGCAGCACGCCGGTAAACTCTCCGTGGGCGCCGGCGGCAGGCTGGAAGGTCATGCCGTCCATGCCGGAGATTTCGCACAGGTACTTGGCGGCCAGGTCCAGGACCTCCTTGCTGCCCTTTACAGAGGAAGCGGGAGCCAGGGGGTGAATGTTGGTGAAGCCGGGCAGGGCGGCCATTTCCTCGTCGATGCGGGGATTGTACTTCATGGTGCAGGAGCCCAGGGGGTAGAAGCCGCAGTTGACGCCGTGGACCCGCTGGCAGAGCTGGGTGTAGTGGCGGGAGACGTCATTTTCGCAGAGCTCGGGCAGATCCAGGGATTCCTGGCGCTTCTCGGGCAGATCATAGGCGGGAACGTCGCAGGCGGGCAGAAGGCTGCTGTGACGGCCGGGAACGCTCTTCTCAAAAATCAGCTTCATTTCGCCAGCACCTCCTTCACAATCGCGACAGCCTTGTCGAGCTCGCACTTGGTGACCTTCTCGGTGGCGCACCAGAGAACCTCGTTCTCACCCAGGGGCAGACCGCCCAGGATGCCGGCCTCTTCCAAGGCGGCCAGAACAGCCTCCCGCTTGGGCATAACGGTGACGAATTCCTGATAAAACTCGCCGGCAAACTTGGCCTTGACGCCGGGGAGCTTACAGAGCTCAGCCTTCAGGTAGTGGGCCTTGGCAGTGGTCTGCCGGGCGGCTTCCTTCATACCCTCGGGGCCCATGGTAGCCATATACAGGCCGGCGGTCAGGGCGCAGAGCGCCTCGTTGGAGCAGATATTGGAACTGGCCTTCTCCCGGCGGATATGCTGCTCCCGAGCCTGGAGGGACAGAACGTAGGCCTTGTTGCCCGCGTCGTCGTGGGTCTCGCCTACGATACGGCCGGGGAGCTTGCGCATGTGCTTCTCGGTGGTGGCCATAATGCCCAGATAGGGGCCGCCCCAGGCAATGGGCAGACCCAGGCACTGACCCTCGCCCACCATCACGTCGGCGCCCACTTCCTTGGGGGTGGGCAGGATGGCGAGGCTCAAAGGATCGCAGGACAGGACGAACATGGCCTTGGCGGCGTGGACCGCCTCACCGATGGCCTTGGCGTCCTCCAGCTGGCCGTAGAAGTTGGGCTGCTGGAGAATCAGGGAGGCCACGTCGGGGGTCAGCATTTCCTTCAGGGCGTCCAGGTCAGTCTTGCCGTCCTTGCAGGGCACGATCCGCAGCTCGGCGTTGGCGCCGTAGCAGTAGGTGCGGACGGTGTTGATGGTGTCGGGATGAGCGGCGGCGGAGATCAGGGTGACGCTGCGCTTGCGGTCCCGGCACATGGCGGCGGCCTCAGCGGCGGCGGTGGCGCCGTCGTAGACGGAGGCGTTGGACACGTCCATGCCGGTGAGCTGGCAGATCATGGTCTGATACTCAAAGATGGACTGGAGGATGCCCTGGCTCATCTCCGCCTGGTAGGGGGTGTAGGCCGTCAGGAACTCTTCCTTGTTGGGAACGTACTTGACGATGCTGGGGATATAGTGGTCATAAGCGCCTGCGCCGCGGAGCACGGTCTTGAAGACCTTGTTTTCGGCGGCCAGGGCTTCCATCTTGGAGCGAACCTCCAGCTCACTCATGCCGGAGGGGATATTCAAGGGTTCCGTCAGGAGCATTTGGGCGGGCACGTCGGCATAGAGCGCGTCCTCGCGCTCCATGCCGATGGCCTTCAGCATTTGCTGCCGCTCCGAGAGGGTCCCGGGAACGTAGCTTCCCATTTAGCCCTCCTCGGCGCAAAGGGCCTCGTAGTCGTCGGCGTCCAGCAGCTCTTCGCGGTCAGTGACCTGCTCGACCTTGATGATCCACGCGCCGTAGGGATCGGAGTTCAGCATCTCGGGGGCGTCGATCAGCTCTTCGTTGACAGCCTTCACGATGCCGGACACGGGGCTCAGCAGATCGGAGACAGCCTTGACGGACTCCACGTCGCCGAAGGACTCGCCGGCAACCACTTCGTCGCCCGCCTCGGGCAGGTTGATGAAGACCACGTCGCCCAGCGCGTTCTGAGCAAAATCGGTGATGCCGACGATGGCGATGTCGCCCTCTTCTTTGATCCACTCATGGGACTTGGTGTAGCGCAGTTCGTTGGGAATAGACATTTTGATATCCTCCTAAGTTTTAAGTATTTTTTCAGTTTTACGTTTGAATTACACGCCCAGGACGCCCATCAGGCCGCCCAGGGTCTCGTTGAACTCTTCGTCGGTGAAGCAGTACTGCATGACAGTGTGCTCGGCACGGAGCTTCTTGACTTCCTCGGTGACGTTCTTGTTGCGCAGGATGCAGTCCGCCATGATAGCGGCCAGCTTGGAGAAGTCGTCCTTGGTGAAGCCGAAGCGGGTCATTTCCTCCACACCCATACGCAGAGCGCCGGAGGCGGTGAAGCTCTCCTCCTCGGGGGTCGCCTGGTAGTTGACGATGATGCCGTTGGACTCCAGCCGCTCCGCCACGTCATAGCCCAGGGCGTAGCCCACGTTGACGATGACCTGGTGGGTCTCGGTGAAGGAGATGGCGGGATCGCCGGCCACGTCCAGGCCCTCGGCCTTCAGAGACTTGGCGAAGTGCTTGGCGTTCTCGATGACGCTGCGCTGGTACTCGTCCTTGAAGGTGTTCATCTCGTAGGCCGCCATCAGCAGACCCAGCTGGGTGCCCAGGTGGTGGTTGGAGACGGAGCCGGGGAAGGCGCGGGACTCGATGGTCTTCCACAGGCCGTATTTCAGGTCCTCGGGCTTGTAGTTCACGCCCACAATGCCGCGCTGGGGCCCGAAGAAGGTCTTATGGGTGGAGCCGGTGACGATTTCGGCGCCCTCTTCAAAGGGCTTCTGGAAGTGATCGCCCACCAGGCCCAGGACGTGGGCCATATCGTACATAATGGTGGTCTGCAGGCCCATCTGATCCACGAACTGACGGATCTCCTTCACGGGCTCCTTGTGCAGGACCATGGACTTGCCGAAGACGATAAACTCGGGACGGTAGCGCTCGATGACCTTCTTGGTCTCCTCCACGTCGATCTTGTAGTGGTTGTCGGGGCAGACGGGGAAGGGCACCACGGCGTTGCGCTCAGTGACGGGGTCAACAGCCACGTAATCGTGCAGCGCGCCCATGGGCTGTGCAGACAGGTGGCCGCCCTTGGCAATGTGGTTGTGCAGGATGTAGCCCAGACGCTGGGGGTTCACCTTGCGGTTGTTGCGGTTCTTGAAGTCCATCAGGGAGGAGAACACGGCGGTGTTGGACATCTGGCCGGAAATCACACGGGTCTCCACCTCGGTGGCGCCCAGATACTGCCGCATCTGCTCCACCAGCAACTCCTCGATCTGCTCGATGAACTTGGTGCCCTGGTAGTAGAAGACCTCGCTGTCATAGAAGGCGGCAATCTTCTTGTGCTCGGCGTAACGGAAGGCGGGATCGGAGGCGCAGAGCATCTGCACGGCCCGGCTGGGGGTGTTTTCGGAGGGGATCAGGTTGATGCACTGCTTCTGACGCCAGATGTGGTTCTGGGTGGCCTTCTTCAGCAGCTCCAGAGCCTCGGCCCGGTAGCTCTTGCCCTGGGCAGGCTTGCCCTGTTCGGGGGCCTTGTAGAGCAGGGGGCGGGCATAGGGAGGCGCCATGACGCTCATGTGCATCTTGGGCAGAACGGCCTTGACCTTCTTGCCGCGGACGTCCACATAGACGATGTCGTCAGTCTGCAGGTCGGAGTCCACCATGCACAGACCCAGGGAACGCTTGGCGGTCTCATCGGTGTAGGAGGTGTCCATGCCCTCGCCCTCGGCCACGTAGTAGGGAACCATGGTGCCGGAGGTGACGTAGCCCACCAGCTTCTCGCCCACGTAGATGGGCATATCCTTCCGCATGACGCCGCGCTCCAGCAGAGTGATGGGCATCATCCGGCGGGGCAGAACCTCCAGGGCGCCGTCAAACAGGCGGTTCTGGATTTTCTGGAAGGCCTCGTACTGCTTGGCCAGGGGCTTGCGGCCGATGAAGTCGCCCTTCTGCTCGGAGAAGGAGACGGCGAACTTGGCCAGAGGCACGGAGAAGATGGGGATTTCCTTGCCCTCGCAGTCCTCGCCCATTTCATGGCCGTAGAGAGGCAGCATGGCCTCCAGGCGGAGGGTGTCGCGGGCGCCCAGGCCGGAGGGACGGCCGCCCAGCTCCAGCAGGCGGTTCCACATCCACTCGGCGTCCTCGGACTTGATGAAGACCTCGTAGCCCAGAGGCTCGCCGGTGTAGCCGGTCTTGGCCAGGCGGACGGTGCGGCCTTCCATCTGGACGGTGCCCAGGGCGTTCTTCACCAGCTCGGTGAGCTGGGCGCCGCCGGCCATCTTCTCCAGCATTTCACGGCTCTTGGGGCCCTGGACGGCAATGGAGGCGTAATCCTTGGAAATGTCGGTCAGGGTGCAGTTGAAGGCCTTGATCTGCTCCCGCAGATGGACCAGGTCCTTCTCGGTGTTGGCGGCGTTCACCACCAGCAGGAAGCGGTCTTCCTCAAAGCGGTACAGGTAGGCGTCGTCAATGGCGCCGCCGTTCTCATTGGGGATCATGCAGTACTGGGCCTCGTTGACGTCCAGCGCCATGACGTTGCTGGACAGAACGTGCTGCAGGAACTGCACGCGCTCGGGGCCCTCGATCAGCAGTCTGCCCATGTGGGAGACGTCGAAAAGGCCGCAGAAGTGACGGGTGTACAGATGCTCAGCCACGATGCCGCTGGGGTACTGGATGGGCATTTCCCAGCCGCCGAAATCCACCATGGTGGCGCCTGCCGCCAGATGCGCGTTGTAAAGCTGGGTGCGTTTGAGTTCGCTCATGGAATTACCTCCTGTGTATTGTAAATGGTTTGTGCTTATCCATAAAAAGATGGCACAGGCCCACAGCGGGTCTGTGCCACCGTTTTAAGCCTGAGAGATTCCCCGCGAAACAGCGGGTTGCACCTACGGCGTGCGCTTTGCGCACTTTACGGTGTTTCGTCCTGACCCGATCCTTTTGCCTGAGAGCTTTTGCGATCCCCTTCGGCGCCGTCCGCGGCGGTCTCTCCCGGGTCCATCATCCGACGATATGAAGTATGGCGAAAGCCATCGTTTTCCTACTACAAGTTACCACAAGCCCCCGCGGCTTGTCAAGGTTTTTTTGGGCAAAGAAACCATTTTTTCGTATTGACGGACGGGGGTGGAGCCTTTATAATGAATCTGTACGAAAAATACAAAAAAGGACGGAGGCGGGAATCGTGGAACACAGCTATCGGGAAGTCCTGACCTGGGGCGGGCAGCTTGCCATGGACGAGGAGCTTCCCCTCTGTGAGGCGGCGGAGTCTTCCCTGCAGACCCTGATGCGGGGCAATGCCCGGTATCTGGAGCACAGCCGCAACCCCGCTGAGCTGACGGACCGAATCCGGCTCTCCACCGCCGCCGAGGGCCAGAAGCCCTATGCCGTTGTGATCTGCTGCGCCGATTCCCGGGTGCCGCCGGAGCACATCTTCAGCGCCGGGATCGGAGATTTGTTTGTGATCCGCAACGCAGGCAACGTGATGACGCCCTCCGCCCTGGCCAGCGCGGAATACGCTGCGGCCCACCTCCACGTCCCCCTGATTCTGGTGATGGGCCACCGGGGCTGCGGCGCGGTGATGGCCGCCCTGCAAAAGCACCGGGAGCCCGGCGCTCTGGGGGACCTCATCGCCCAGGTTGCCGCCGGCGTCGGACATGCCCATAATCCCCGGGAGGCGGAGCGGAACAACCTCTGTCACAGTCTGGACGCTCTGGGGGAAAGCGAGGTCCTGCGGGATCTGGCGGACCGGGGCAGGCTGGCCTTTGCCGGTGCCATTTACGATATTCGGAGCGGCGCTGTGGAACTGCTGCGGGACGAACCATAACAAAAACAGGAGAGGAACAAGAGCCGCTATGGAATATCGAAACGCCCTGCGCGGCATTAAAACCATCCACTGGGCGGAGCTGGTCACACTGCTGCTGACCGTCTGTTCTCTGGGGATGCTGGTGCTGGAGCAGCTTCTGGAGGAGCCGGAACGGATTCTCCACCCCTTCTACCTGCTGGTGCTGATTCTCAGTCTCGCGGCCCTGGCTCTGGAGCTGATTGGCATTTGGCGGGCCGGAAAAGACGAGAAGCTGTTCCAAACCGCCAGCATCGGCATGATTATCACCCTGGCGCTGAGCTTTGCCATTCTTTTCATACAGGAAGGGCAGCTGCTGCGCACCGCCATAGAGCTTTTGTGCATTGTCCCCACGATCTACTGCTCCGTCACCGTCATCAAGGGCATTATGCGGATCGCAGAGAAGCGGGGTTACACGCTGCTGCTGGACCGACAATCCTTTTTTGTTCGGGCTGTGGTGCTGCTCTCCCTGGGTGCGATGGGCCTGGAGTTTCTCAACGCCTTGTTTCTGCGCGGAGAACGATATGAGACCCTCCACGCCATTCTCCACACCATGATCCTGACCATGGAGCTGGTGGAGGTCAGCATCTTTCTGAGCTGCACCGGCCAGGCAGAGAAAATGCTGGTCATGCAGAACCCGGAATGAGCATACGTTGGATTCTGAATATCAGGTTTTGAAATTGATTGAGGAGGACTGTACATGAACAACAACATCGTCAAACGCAACGAACTGCTGGCCCAAACCGTTATCAAAGGGCTGGAATCCCGGAACATGACCGGGTACTACGCCGCCAACCGGGAGGAGGCCCTGAAGCTGGCCCTCTCTCTGATCCCCAAGGGCAGCTCCGTCACCATGGGCGGGGCCATGAGCGCCCATGAGATCGGCCTGGTGGAGGCTGTCAAAAGCCCCGATTACAATTTCATCGACCGAGACGCCTTCGCGGATCGGCGGGCTTCCCTGCTGGCCAGCTACGACGCCGACTTCTTCCTGACCTCCGCCAACGCCATGACCGAGGACGGCATCCTGGTCAACATCGACGGCTACGCCAACCGGGTCTCCTGCATCGCCAACGGCCCGAAGAAGGTTCTGGTCATCGCGGGCATGAACAAGGTCTGCAAGGACCTGGACAGCGCCATGAAGCGGGCCCGGAACGTAGCCGCCCCCATCAACGCCCAGCGCTTCGGCCTGAACACCCCCTGCGCCAAAACCGGGGCCTGCATGGACTGCAAGAGCCCGGATACCATCTGCTGCCAGTTTTTGATCACCCGCTATTCCCGGCACGCCGACCGGATTCACGTCATTCTGGTCAACGACAATTTAGGTTTTTAAGGACTGACGCGCAGGGGCCGGCGTCTCGACGGCCCGAACGTATTTGTTGCGGGAAAGAACGGGGCGTCGAGGACGCCGCCCCCTACAAGCTCAGCCGGCAGATTGCCGGCCCTACAATATCAGAAAAGGAGAATCACCATGAACGTAAGCAAGGACATCCGCTACATCGGCGTCAACGACCATCAGATCGACCTCTTCGAAGGCCATTTCGACGTTCCCCTTGGCATGGCCTACAACTCCTATGTGATTCTGGACAAAAAAATCGCCGTGATGGACACGGTGGATCAGAACTTCGGCAGGCAGTGGCTCACCAACCTGGCCGCGGAGTTGGGCGGGCGTCAGCCTGACTATCTGGTGGTCCAGCATATGGAGCCCGACCACAGCGCCAACATTCAGCTTTTCATGGAGAGCTACCCCAAGGCCACCCTGGTGAGCTCCGCCAAGGCCTTCCCCATGATGAAGAACTTCTTCGGCACCGAGTATGAGGATCGCCGGATCGTGGTAAAGGAGGGCGACACCCTGGAGCTGGGCGAGCATACCCTCCACTTCGTCCAGGCCCCCATGGTTCACTGGCCCGAGGTCATCATGACCTATGACGCCAAGGACAAGGTGCTCTTCTCCGCTGACGGCTTCGGCAAATTCGGGGCCAACGACGTGGAGGACCCGGAGGGCTGGGACTGCGAGGCGAGACGCTACTACTTCGGCATCGTGGGCAAGTACGGCGCCCAGGTCCAGGCCGTGCTGAAAAAGGCCGCCGCCCTGGATATCGCCGTCATCGCCCCCCTCCACGGCCCGGTGCTGACGGAAAACCTGGGCCACTACATCAACCAGTACAACATCTGGTCCTCCTACGGCACTGAGAGCGCCGGCATCTTCATCGCCTACACCTCCGTCTACGGCCACACCAAACAGGCCGTGGAGCTGCTGGCAGAAAAGCTGAAGGCAAAGGGCTGCCCCAAGGTCTCTGTGGCGGACCTGGCCCGGGAGGATATGTACGAGTGCGTGGAGGACGCCTTCCGCTACGGCCGGATCGTCCTGGCCACCACCACCTACAACGCGGAAATCTTCCCCTACATGCGGGAATTCCTGGGCCACCTGACTGAGCGCAACTGGCAGAACAAGACCGTGGCCCTGATGGAAAACGGCTCCTGGGCCCCCATGGCCGCCAAGGTTATGAAGCAGAAGCTGGAGGGCTGCAAGAACCTGAGCTTCACCGAAACCACCGTCCACATCAAGGGCGGCCTGAGCCCCGAGAGCGAGGCCGAGATCGAAGCCCTTTCCGACGAGCTCTGCAAGGACTACCTGGCCCAGCATGACGAGACCGCCAATAAGTCCGACCTCACCGCCCTGTTCAAGATCGGCTACGGTCTCTACGTGGTCACCGCCAGGGACGGGGACAAGGACAACGGCTGCATCGTCAACACCGTCACCCAGGTCACCAACACCCCCAACCGGATTGCCGTTTGCATCAACAAGACCAACTACACCCATGAGCTGGTGAAGAAGACCGGGATCATGAACATCAACTGCCTGTCTGTGGAGGCCCCCTTCAAGGTCTTCCAGCACTTCGGCTTCCAGTCCGGCCGGGACGTGGACAAGTTCGCCGACTGCGAGCCTCTGCGCTCCGACAACGGCCTGATCTTCCTGCCCAAATACATCAACGCCTTTATGAGCCTGAAGGTAGAGCAGTACGTGGACCTGGACACCCACGGCATGTTCATCTGCACCGTCACCGAGGCCCGGGTGCTCTCCGACAAGGAGACCATAACCTATACCTACTACCAGGCCAACGTGAAGCCCAAGCCAGAGACGGAAGCCAAGAAGGGCTGGGTCTGCAAGGTCTGCGGCTACGTCTATGAGGGCGAGGAGCTCCCCGACGACTTCGTCTGCCCCCTCTGCAAGCACGGCCCCGCCGACTTTGAGAAGCTGTAAGCAGCACAGAACTGTAGCGTCGGCAATCTGCCGGCAAAACCCAGACGGGGGCGGTTCCTCGCCGCAAGGCAGGGAACCGCCTCCCCTTTCTACGCCCTGTTTGCACTACTGACACAGGCTCCAACGGTGGCTTCGGACGGCGTAGCGAACCCGCACCAGGGTTTCCCGATCCTCGGTGCGGGCTCGGCAGGTGTATTCATAGGCCTCCACCGTCACGTATTTGATCTCCCGGCAGGCCAGGACCTCCAGCACCTGAACCCGGCGGATCTGCTGATCCCGATCCTCAAAGCGGAAGCGCAGAGGCTGGAAGCTGCCGTCGGCATTGCAGACAGAAATCATATCTACCTGGGTGCTGTATTCCATCCAAATCACCTCCCTGCTATATCATATCAAACATTTGTTCGATTGTCAAGAGATTGGTGTTATCTGCCATAATTTACAGATTGTCAACCAAAACAAGATGATTTTGGTTGACAATTATTGCCGTACGATGTAAGATAGAGTCCGAGACCTGATGAAAGGACTGAACAAAAAATGTCCCACAAAAAGCTGACGCGGATGCTGACCGCGGCGATCTTTGCCGCGTTTTTATGTCTTTGCTCCCCCCTGGCGATTCCCCTCTCCGGGCCGATCCCCTTTGCCCTGCAAATCTTCGCCGTGATGCTCTGCGCCGTGACCCTGGATTGGGCCGCCGCCCAGCTTTCCGTGCTGGTCTACCTGGGACTGGGGCTCTTTCTGCCCATCTTCTCCGGGGGCAACACCGGGCTGAGCGCCATCCCCGGCCCCACGGGGGGCTATATCTGGTCCTACCTGCTGATGGTGCCGGTGATTACCCTGTTTCGTCGGATCCCCGTGAAAAATCGGCGGCTGGAAATCCTCCTGGCCTTTGGAGGCTGTCTGGCGGGCATGGCCCTGTGCTACCTCTGCGGAACGGCCCAATTCTCCCTGGTGACAAACAGCGACTTCGCCCATTCTCTTTCCGTGTGCGTGGTACCCTTCGTGGGCTTCGACCTCATCAAGGCCGCCGTGGCCGCCCTCCTGGGCGTGACGCTAAGCTCGGGTTTGAGAAATCTGCAAAAAGGATAGTTGGGTCGGGGCGTCGTGGACGCCGCCCCCTACAAAGCGATTGACAGCACCCCGTTTCCGCGATACAATAGGGTCGGAAACGAGGTGCTTTTGTGATGAAAACCCTGCTGCATATCTGCTGCGCTCCCTGCGCCAATATGTGCATTGACACCCTGCGCCGGGACGGCCAGGAGCTCACCGGCTACTGGTACAACCCCAACATTCACCCCTTTACGGAATACCGGGCCCGCCGGAACTGCCTGCGGGACTATGCCGCCTCCATTGCCCTGCCCCTGGTGGAGCAGGACGACTACGGCCTGCGGCCCTTCGTCCGGGCCGTGGCGGAGGACATCGACGGTCGCTGCGTGAAATGCTACGAAATGCGGCTCTTCGCCGCGGCGGAATATGCCGCGCAAAAGGGCTTTGACAGCTTCACCTCCAGCCTCTTTATCTCCCCCTACCAGAACCACGAGCTGTTAAAAGAGGTGGCGGAGCGGGCCGCAGACACGTATCACATTCGCTTTCAGTATCAGGACTTCCGGCCCCTGTTCCGGCAGGGCCAGGAGCGGGCCCGAGAGCTGGGCTTCTACATTCAAAAATACTGCGGCTGCGTGTTCTCGGAGCAGGAGCGGTATTTGAAGCCGGGAAAAATTATTCGGTAGAGCATGCCGTGGCGCACCGGTTAAATGACGGCCCAAATATGCAAGCCGTGGCGCAGCATATTGGCTGCAGGAACTTATGCAGAGCTGTACGCCGCTGCAGATGATTGGAGGTTTGTGATGGACGAAGAACGACGCCGACAGCTTTATGCAGAGGTACGGGCCTATTTGGACGCGAACTTGGCGAGTCCCGAACCGCCGGTTTTCGCGGCTGCCTCTATGGCGGCGGGAACTTCCCCCAAGGCCAGGCAGTCCAACCGCTTCTTTGGCCGGACTGCCGCCCGGAAGGAGTCCGGCGTACCTATGGCCGGGGCGCTTTTCCCCAATGCTGTGATGGACGAGGCCCGGGACGAGGAAAGCCTGGACCAGCGGCTGCGCTGCCTGGACGAGAGCTTTTCCCAGATGCTCCTGCGGAAGATCGACGAAAAGGGCATGAAGGACGCGGACTGCTACAAGCGGGCCAACGTGGATCGGAAGCTGTTTTCCAAAATCCGCTCCGATCCCAACTACCGCCCCTCCAAGCCCACGGCCATCGCCTTTGCCATCGCCCTGGAGCTGCCATTGGCCGAAACCGCCGAGCTGCTGATGAAAGCGGGCTTTGCCCTCTCCCACAGCAGCAAGTTCGACGTCATCATCGAATACTTCATCACCCGGGGCAACTACGATATTTTTGAGATCAACGAAACCCTGTTTGCCTTCGATCAGAGCCTTCTGGGGCAGTAACGCCTCCCCCATTTTTAATCTGATTTTAATCTTTCCCGCATTTTAGATTAAGAATCCCGCGGTATGATAGGCACGTCCTCAGGCAAGAGGACAGACATCATACAATGAAAAGGGGTACTGACATGGATAATTTTGAAAAGGTTGAAAAGCTGCGCGAGAAGGCCGGCGTCAGCTATGAGGAAGCAAAGACCGCTCTGGAGCAGTGCAATTACGATCTGCTGGACGCCATGATCTATTTGGAAAAGCAGGGCAAGGTTCAGAGCAGAGAGCCCGTTCGCAGTCTCGTTGTAACCGAGCAGCCCAAATCCGCCTTTGAGCAGGCGCAGGAGTCCTATGAGTCCAGCTGCCGCAAGAGCGGCCTGGGCGAAACCCTGGACCGCTTCTTTGCGGGAGCGGGCAAGGTCCTCAAGCGGTCCTGGGAGATCAAGTTCGAAGTGGACAAGCAGGAAAAGCGGGTTCTCTGCGTGCCGCTGCTGATTCTTGTGCTCGGTGTTCTTTTCGCGTTCTGGATCACGCTTCCGCTTCTGATCGTGGGTCTTTTCTGCAACTGTAAATACCACTTTGACGGCGTGGATCAGGTCAGCTTCAACGCCAACGAAGCCATGAACAAGGCGTCCAAGGCCGCCGAGGAAGTCAAGCAGAGCTTCCGCAGCGGAACCTGATGTGAAAAAAGGAAGGGAGCATGAACCATGCAGAGAATTTTGATCGTTGAGGACGAGGAAAAGATTGCCCGTTTCGTGGAGCTGGAGCTGCAGCACGAAGGCTATGCCGCAGAGAAGGCCCAGGACGGCAGAACGGGCCTTGACAAGGCCCTGTCCGAACCCTTTGACCTCATTCTTCTGGACGTGATGCTCCCGCAGTTGAACGGGCTGGAGGTGCTTCGGCGCCTCCGCCAGAAAAAAGCGACCCCGGTGATTCTGCTCACCGCCCGGGACGCCGTTATGGACAAGGTCTCCGGCCTCGACGCGGGCGCAGACGACTACGTTACGAAGCCCTTTGCCATCGAAGAGCTGCTTGCGCGGATTCGGGTCGCGCTGAAAAAGAAGGCCGCCCCCGCCACCGAAACGGAAAAGCTCACGGCCCACGGCGTGGAGCTGGACGTGGATCGGCATGAGGTGACGGTACACGGCGAGCCGGTGGAGCTGACGAACCGGGAGTTTTCCCTGCTTCGTCAGCTGATGCAGAATAAGAACCTGGTTCTCTCCCGGGAGCATCTGCTCCAGGAAATCTGCGGCTACGATTACGTCGGAGAGACCAACGCCATCGACGTCTACGTCCGCTATCTGCGCACCAAGATCGACGACCGCTACGGCATCAAGCTCATCACCACCGTGCGCGGCGTGGGCTACGCGATAAAGGAATAGAAAATTGAAAAAAGACGGTAAAAAATCGGGCTCGATTGCCCGACGGATCAACGGAGGCTTTATCGCCAAGACACTTGGCCGCTATTTCTTCCTGAATCTGATCCTTCTGGTGGGCGCTGCGCTGGTCTATCTCTGCTGGTGCGCGGAGCGGGCCGGAATCCCCGTCGATGGGCTGCTCCACGACGGCGGACTGCTGGTCTCGGGCAAGGGGCTGACGGAGTGGACGCTGACCCTCGTTGCCGGGGACGGGACCTCAGCCAGCTTCGCGGCAGGAACCGCGGTCCGGCTGGTATTCCCCCTGTTCTGCGTCGTATTCGGCTGGGAACTGCTTTCGCTTCTGTCCCAGCTTACTTATACAGGCCACATTCGCCGCAGACTCCGGCCGCTGAACGAGCTTGCCATCAAGGCCGAAATGCTCAGCGGAAGCGATGGCAGCGAGAAGATGGAGCATCTGCGCCAGGCGATTTACAGCGTGTCCGCGGACGCGGCAGAAATTCAGGTCCGGACCGGCGACAAGGACCTGCAGAGCATTGAAATCGCCATCAACAACCTGCTGCAAAAGATGCAGGACTCCCAAAAGCAGCAGACGCGCTTCGTCTCCGACGCCTCCCATGAGCTGCGCACGCCAATCTCGGTGATCCAGGGCTACGTCAATATGCTGGACCGCTGGGGCAAGGACGATCCAGCCGTGCTGGCCGAAGCCATCGAGGCGTTGAAGAACGAATCCACCCACATGAAGGAGCTGGTGGAGCAGCTGCTCTTCCTCGCCCGGGGCGACAGCGGCAGGAATAAGCTCAACCTTGTGCAGCTGGACCTCTGTGACCTCATGCAGGAGGTCTGGGAGGAGTCCGCAATGATCGACGACAAGCATGAATACCGCCTGAAGCTCCCCCAGGAAGGGCGCTTCTGCCTGCGGGGCGACGCCGCGATGATTAAGCAGGCGGTGCGCATCTTCGTGCAGAATGCGGCGAAATATACCCCTGAGGGCGGCGTCATCACCCTAGGCGTACAAGGGGAAAGCGGCCGGGTGAGCTATACCGTGCAGGACGAGGGCATTGGCATGAAGCAGAGCGACGTGGAACACATCTTCGAACGCTTCTACCGCGCTGATGATACCCGCACCTCCTCCACCGGCGGCTCCGGCCTGGGCTTGTCCATCGCCAAATGGATCATTGACGCCCATGCCGGAACGATCGAGGTGATTTCCCGGCTGGACCTGGGCACAAGGTTTACGGTCAGCCTCCCGGCGGCGGAGAACGAATCCGCAGAGGCCTGAGCCGAAGCGGCCCGTGGGATGGCTTCCAAACGAAGCCCCAACATTAAGAAAGACCGGCCAATTGGCCGGTCTTTTTTGGAGCGGATAAAGGGAGTCGAACCCTCCTGTTCAGCTTGGGAAGCTGACGTTCTACCGATGAACTATATCCGCGGGTCTGTTTGTGAAACAGATTATAACAGACAAGCGGGAAAAAAGCAACAGGAAATTTGTCGCCCGGAAAAAAAGTTTCCGCTGCGGCTGCAGGGGCCGATGTATGCATCGGCCCTTTCTGCCGGTTTTTCCCGGAAGCGAGGGCGGATGTGGGCATCCGCCCCTACGATATACGGGGCTGCTGAATTGCCACGTTTTTCATACGCAGTCTTTCCGTTTATCTGCCCCGGCGGTAGAGCCGGGCCAGGCCGCCCTCGGCAGTCTCCCGGAAGGCCTTGGAGATGTTGATGCCGGTCTGGTACATGGTCTTGACCACCATATCGAAGCTGATGGAGCGGGTGTCGTAGAGGAAGTAGGCTAAGTTCAGGGCGTTCATGGCCCGCATGGCGGCCACGGCGTTGCGCTCGATGCAGGGAATCTGCACCAGGCCGCAGATGGGATCGCAGGTCAGGCCCAGGTGGTGCTCCAGGGCGATCTCCGCCGCGTACTCGATCTGGGCCAGGTTCATATTGCAGAGCTCTGACAAAGCGGCCGCCGCCATGGAGCAGGCCGCGCCCACCTCCGCCTGGCAGCCGCACTCGGCGCCGGAGATGGAGGCGTTGTGCTTAATGAGGTTGCCGATCAGCCCGCCTACCGCCAGGGCGTGGAGGATTTTTTCATCGGAATAGCCGTGCTGCTCCTGCATATAGCGCAGCACCGCCGGGACCACGCCGCAGCTGCCGCAGGTGGGAGCCGTGACGATGGTGCCGTTGTCCGCGTTCTCCTCGGAGACGGCGAAGGCGTAGGCGCAGATGATCCGGGTTTCCTTCACCTGGACCAGTTGATTTTTCTCTGCCTGCTCGTAGAGGTACTTGGCCTTCCGCTCCAGGTGCAGGCCTCCGGGGAGAATGCCTTCGGAATGGAGGCCGTCGGCAATGGCCCAGCGCATGGCCTTCCAGACCTGGGCCAGGAAGGACCAGATTTCGGGGCCCTCGGTCATCTCCACGTATTCCCAGAGGCGAATCTTCCGCCACTCGCAGAACTGCTTGATCTCGGCAAAGGAGTTTTCCGGATAGACGTCCTCGTCCTCGCCGCTTGGTCTGCCCTCAATGAGAATGTCGCCGCCGCCCACAGACTGGACCCGCATGGGCGCGGACTCCACGCCGTTTTCCACTGCAAAGAAGTCCAGGGTATTGGGGTGCTTCAGGTCCTCCGGGTCCTCCTTGGCGAAGACGATCTCCGTGGGGGTGGGCTCCAGCACCTCCCGCAGGACCCGGTCGGTGCCGTGGCCCACGCCGGTCTTGGCCAGGGAATCGTAGAGCACCACCCGGAAGGCCTCCGCATCGGGGTGCTCCGCCTTGAAGATTTTGGCCGCCCGCTCCGGTCCCATGGTGTGAGACGAGGACGGGCCCTTTCCGATTTTATAAATATCACGGATCGAACGCATGGAAAGATCCTCCTTGCTTTTGATCGGCAGCAGACAACAGGAAAACGGCCTGCTTTAGCTGTTTGAAAGCCAAAAAATGTACAAATCCCACTTATTTTATTATATCACCCGCGAAACGGAAATCAAGTAGGAAAATGTCCCTTGCCTCATATAATAAGCTATGGTAAAATAGAAACAAAGGAGGGATTTCGATGCGTTTGATTCACTTGGCCGATCTCCACCTGGGCAAAAGCCTCCACCGGGTCTCCCTGCTGGAGGCGGGGGACCAGCCCCACTGGGTAGATTCGTTTTTGCGGCTCTGCGGGGAAGTACAGCCCGACGCGGTGCTGATCGCGGGAGACGTTTACGACCGGGGCGCCCCGGCGGCGGGGGCGGTGGAGCTGCTGAGCCGTCTGCTCACAGGACTGACGGACCGGGGCATTCAGGTGCTTCTGGTCCCCGGCAACCACGACTCCCCCCAGCGGCTGGCCTTTGGCCGGGAGCTGCTGGCCCGGGAGGGCCTGCACATTGCCCCGCCCCTGACGGCCCCGGGGGCTCTGACCCGGGTGACCCTGGCGGACGAATACGGTCCCGTAGACTTCTGGCTGATGCCCTATCTCTTCCCTGCCCTGGCGGCGGAGGCTCTGGAGACGGAGCTCCGGGACTATGACGCCGCCGTTCGGGCGGTACTGGCCGCCCAGCCTGTGGATTTTACCCGGCGGAACGTGCTGGTCGCCCACCAGAACGTGACCGTGGGCGGTGTGGAAGTGGAACGGGGTGGTTCGGAGACCATGGTAGGCGGGGTGGGCCAGGTGGACGCCTCCGCCTTTGACGGCTTCGACTACGTGGCCCTGGGCCACATCCACGCGGGCTACGCCCTGGGCAGGCCCGGCGTCCGCTACGCGGGCAGCCCGCTCTGCTATCACTTCCAGGAGACCCGGCAGGCAGCCAAAGGGCCTCTGTTGGTGGAATTAAAGGAGAAAGGCACGGAGCCGACCATCACCCTGCTGCCCCTGGAGCCCCTGCACCGGATGCGGATGGCGGAGGGCAGCTATGAAGCCCTCCGGGCCGCGGAGGCCGCCCGGCCGGAGGGGAACGAATACGTCAGCCTCAGCCTGACGGATCGGCGGATCACCCCGGAGATTGCCGAGGATCTGCGAAGTCTTCTGGAGGCCAAGGGCAGCCTGCTGCTGGAGCTGAGCTCCGGCTATCAGGCCGAGGCCGGGGAAGCGGGACTTTCCGCCGCCGCTCTGGACGAAATGGGTCTGCCGGAGCTCTTCGCCGCCTTCTACACCCAGCGCCGAAGCGGGGCAGAACCGGACGAGGCCACTCTTGCCCTGCTCCGCAAGGCCGGAGAGCTGGCGGAGCGGGCGGACTTCCGTTTGCCCCCGGAAGATACGGAAATCGGTCAGCTTTTACAGCTGGCATTGCAGGAGGGACAGGCATGAGACCGCTGAAACTGGAAATGACGGCCTTCGGCTCCTACGCCGCCCATACCGTCGTGAACTTTGACCGGCTGGAAAATGGCCTGTATCTGATCTCCGGTGACACCGGTGCCGGAAAGACCACCATCTTCGACGGCATCGTCTTTGCCCTCTACGGCAAGGCCAGCGGCAAGGACCGCACCCCGGAGATGATGCACTGCGACCTGACGGAAAAATCCGTGGCCACAGAGGTAAAGCTGAGCTTCTCTCAGGGGGGCAGAACCTTCACCGTCGCCCGGTCCGTCCGCTTCCCCAAAAAGCGAAAGGGCGACGGCGGCTACGGCGACCCGCTCCTCTCCGCCACTCTCCAGGGCGACGGCCTGGTTCCCGTAGAGGGGGCCACCAAGGTCAGCGCGGCCTGTGAGGAGCTGCTGGGTCTGAACGCGGAACAGTTCCGGAAGATCGTCATGCTGGCCCAGGGGGAATTCCGGGACTTTTTGAAGGCCGACAGCGAAAAGAAAAATGAAATTCTGGGCAAGCTCTTTGACAGCTCCTCCTACGTCTGGTATCAGCGGCTTTTGGAGGGCGCCTGGCGAAAGCTGGAAAACCTGCGGAGCACGGATCGGGAGCAGCTAAAAAACCTGCTGGAGCATCAGCTGATCCTGCCCCCGGAGGAGGACCCCGCCCGCTTCCTGCCCGGCAGTCCGGACCTGGCCGAAAACCTGGAGGCTCTGGCAGCCAAAGGCAAGGCCCGGTGGGACGCTTTGGAGGCGCAGCTTCGGCAGGCGGAGCAGCAGCGGGACAGTCTGCTGGTGCAAAAGACCGAGGGCAAGGCCCTGAACGAAGCCCTGGACCGGCTCCAGGCCGGCAGGGAACGGCTTGCCCATCTGGATGCGCAGGCGGAGGAAATGGCCGCCCGGCAGGCAGCCTGCGACCGGGCGGAGCTGGCCCTGCACCGGGTCATGCCCGCCCTGCGGGAGGCGGAACGCACCGTCCGGGAGCGGGATACCACCCGGAAAGCCCTGGAAAAGCTGGAAAAGCTGGCTGTTGTGAAGGAAGAAGCCCTCCAACACGCCCAGGAGGACCGGAAGGCCGACGAGGCTCTCACTGTCCGGAAGGAGGAAATCGCCGCCCGGCGGGTGGAGCTGGGGAAGCAGTTGGAACTGTTTGCCGCCCTGAAACAAGCCCGGGAAGCCCACGCCAAGGCAGAGGCGGATCGGCAAGTCTGCCTGGATCGGCAGACCGCCGTGACCCGGGAGCTGGAAGCCCTGGAGGCCCGGCGGAAGTCCCTCTCCGAGACCATGGCCGGGATGGAGGACGTGGATCTGCGGGCAGATCAATGCCTGCGGCGGGCTACGGAAGCTGGGAAAATCTACACCGCCCTGGCCGGGATCGGCGGGGTCCAGGAGCAATATCGGAAATTGGAGGACCGGGCCGCCGCCATTGCCGGACAGGAAGAGAGCTTCCGGCAGTTCACGGAATCGGTGCTGGCCGCCAAGGACCGCTATGACGAGCTCTACCGCCGCTTTTTGGCGGGGCAGGCAGGGCTGCTGGCGTCGGAGCTTCGCCGGGATATTCAATCGGCGGGAGCGGGTCACTGTCCCGTCTGCGGGACGGAGTTGAAGCCGGAGGATCTGCCCCGATTGGCGGACTCCGGCCCGGAGATCCCGGCCCAGGAGGCCGTGGACGCCGCCAAGGCCCAGGCGGAGGCTTTGGAGCAGGACCGGCAGAGCAAAAAAGAACTGTTGGACAAGGCCAGAAGTCAGCTTCTCTCCAAGCGGGAGCTGCTGGTGAGCTATACCATGACCCTCCGCCCGGACTGCGAAAGCTGGGAAATCCTTTCTGCTCCCGGCTGGCTGGATCAGGCGGAGGCCGAAGCGAAACAGGCCAGCGCCCAGGCAAAGGCCGCTCTGGACGCCGCCCGGGCCGCCGCGGCGGAGCGGGACAAGCTCCGGGCCGCCCTGCCCGGCACGGACAGGGCTCTGGAAGAAACCCGGGCGGAGGCGGATCGGGTCCGGGCCGCCCTGACAGAGCGGGAAAAGACCCTGAGCGCCGCCAAGCAGAGCGTCGAAGACCTCCGAAGCAGACTGCATTATGAAAACGAGGCGGCTGTGCAGGCAGAGTCCAGAGCCTTGCAGGAAGAAAACGCAAGGGTGTGCAATCTGCTCACCACCCATGAATCCCGGGAAAAGCAGGCCAAGGGAGCCCTGGACATCGTCAACGGCCAGCGCAGTGTGGCTCGGGAGAATCTGGAAGCCCAAACAACCGCTGCAGCCGCCGCGGCAGAGGCCGCCCACGCAGCCCTGGCAGAGACCGGCTTTGCCGATGCCTCCGCCGTGACCGATGCTCTTCTCCCCTGCCGGGGCATGGAGCCGGAGCTCTGGCTGCGTCGGGAGCAGGCCGCCCTGTCAGACTTTGCCCACGACCGCAAGGCCACGGCAGAGGCGGTGCGGGAGCTGACAGAGCAGACCGCCGGCCGGGAACGGGCAGAGCTGGACACGCTGGATCAAACCTTTGGAGAATCAGAAGCCGCCTGTCAGGCCCTCCGGCAGCAGAGCCGGAGCCTGGGGCAATGGCTGGAAAGCACAGTCCGGGTCCGGGATCAGGCCAAAGAGCGCTTGAGGGCTCTGGCCGCCACAGACGCCGCCTGGGCCCGGCTGGAAACGCTGGGCACCCTGGCCGTGGGGACTACAGCGCAGGGCGGCAAGCTGAGCTTTGAGCGCTACGTCATGGGCGCGGTGTTCCGGGACATCCTGGAAATGGCAAACCGCCGCCTGGATCGGATCAGCGGCGGCCGCTACCAGCTGGAACACAAAACCGAGACCGACCGGGCCAGCGCCAAGGCCGGGCTGGAAATCGAGGTGCTGGATCTGAGCACCGGCAAGCGCCGGCCCTCCGCCAGTCTCTCCGGCGGCGAGGCCTTCTACACCTCTCTGGCCTTGGCCCTGGGCCTGTCGGACGTAGTCCAGAGCCATGCGGGGGGGATAAAGCTGGAAGCCCTGTTTATCGACGAGGGCTTCGGCAGCCTGGACGACGACATGCTGGACAACGCCCTGGCCGTGCTGAACGATCTGACCCAGGGGGATCGGCTGGTGGGAATCATCTCCCACGTGGACAAGCTCAGCGCCAGCATTCCCCAGAAGATCGTGGTGAAAAATGGGCCCCAGGGCAGCAGCCTGCGGGTGATGGTATAGTGGCAGAGGCCGGCGTCCCCGCCGGCCCGCAGGCATCCGAACCAGAAAAGATCGGGGCGTTGAGACGCCGCCCCCTACAGCTCTCCCCGCCTGTCATTCTGATCGCCCTAAAGGACTTGCTTCGCGGCGCAGCGAAGAATCCGCGTGTCCCGCCCCTTGGTATCTCCACCCAGTGTAGGTAAGCGGACGGCACAAAAGAGACGTCCCTACGCCCGTTGCCGTGGCGCACACTGTGCGCCGCTGCCCGGGCCGGGTCGCTGCGGGGCCTACTCCTCCGTCTGCACCGCCCGGGCCAGGGCGTGCAAAGACAGCTCCCCCGCCAGCTTGAACAGGGCGTTGGCCAGCACCGTTTCCACGGGGCGATCGGCAGCCTCCGCCACCCGGGCGTAAAACTCCGCAGTGATATCGTCAAGTACAATTGTGACTGGAACCATATCGGCCTCCCTCCAAGAGGGTTTGTTGGAAAGAACGATCGGGACCCGCTTTGCGGGCCCCGATTTATCCTATGCCGGGGCTTGACAGATGTGATATAATATAGGACACATAATAAGCCGCTGAAAGGAAGACACAGAAATGGCAAACGATAAAAAAATGGAAAAGAAAGTAGAACAGATCACCGACATGGAGGTGGATTTCGCCCAGTGGTTCACCGACGTGTGTACCAAGGCCCAGCTCATTGACTACTCCTCCGTCAAGGGTCTGTTCATCTACCGTCCCTACGGCTACGCCATCTGGGAGAACATTCAGCACGTTCTGGACGCGGAGTTCAAAAAGAACGGCGTGGAAAACGTCTATATGCCCATGCTGATTCCCGAGTCCCTGCTGCAAAAGGAAAAGGATCACGTGGAGGGCTTCGCTCCCGAGTGCGCCTGGGTCACCCTGGGCGGCAACGATAAGCTGGAGGAAAAGCTCTGCATCCGGCCCACCTCCGAGACCCTGTTCTGCGAGCACTACAAGAACGTCATTCAATCCCACCGGGACCTGCCCAAGCTCTATAACCAGTGGTGCTCCGTGCTCCGCTGGGAGAAGACCTCCCGGCCCTTCCTGCGCCACCGGGAATTCCTGTGGCAGGAGGGTCACACCATGCACGCCACCGCCGAGGAGGCCCAGGAGTTCACCATCCGCATGCTGAACGTCTACGCCGACTTCTGCGAGAACGTGCTGGCTATGCCCGTCACCCGGGGCCGCAAGACCGAGAAGGAGAAGTTCAACGGCGCGGAGGCCACCTACACCATCGAGTGCATGATGCACGACCGCAAGGCCCTCCAGGCGGGCACCTCCCACTTCTTCGGCGACGGCTTCGCCAAGGCCTTCGACATCACCTTCACCTCCAAGGATAACCAGCGGGTCAACCCCTTCCAGACCTCCTGGGGCGTGTCCACCCGGCTCATCGGCGGCATCATCATGACCCACGGCGACAACAACGGTCTGGTTCTGCCCCCGAAGATCGCCCCCATCCAGGTCATCGTGGTTCCCGTGGCCCAGCATAAGCCCGGCGTCATTGAGGGCGCAACAGCTCTGATGGATCGGCTGCTGGCAGCAGGCGTCCGGGCCAGGATCGACGTCTCCGACAACTCCCTGGGCTGGAAGTGTGCCGAGTACGAGATGAAGGGCGTGCCCCTGCGTCTGGAAATGGGCCCCCGGGACATGGAGAACAACCAGTGCGTCCTGGTCCGCCGGGACAACAGCGAGAAGGTCATGGTCTCCGTGGACGAGCTGGAGGCCAAGGTTTCCGAGCTGCTGCAGGCCGTCCATGACGGACTCTTTGCCCGGGCCAAGAAGAACCTGGAGGAGCACATCTACGAGGCTCACTCCCTGGCTGAGGCCAAAGCCCTCCAGGAGGAGCACGGCGGCTTCATCAAGACCATGTGGTGCGGCGACGAGGCCTGCGAAATCAAGATGAAGGAAGAGGCCGGTATGTCCTCCCGCTGCATGCCCTTTGCCCAGGAACACCTTGACGACGTTTGCCCCGTCTGCGGCCGGAAGGCTGTGACCTCCATCCTCTGGGGCGTGGCCTATTGATGCGTGGAGGGAACAGCGGCAATGTCTGACAATCGCTTCATCAAAAAGATGATCACCAGCTTCAAGCAGGATCAGGGCGTTCTGGAATACTACCACAAGTACGGCTGGAAAACCTTTGCCCGGGACCTCATCCATGACCTGGTGGGCAGCTTCCTCTTTGCCATGGGCGTGGTGTACTTTGCAGATCATGCCCCCTTTGTCCCCGGCGGCATCACCGGTATGGCCATGATCATCCACCACTTCACAGAGGAAAACCTGCCCGGTCTTGGCATCGGTGCCATCATCAACTGCATCAACATTCCTATTGCACTATTCTGCTTCCTGTTCTTGGGGCGGGTGTTCTTCTTCAAGTCCGTGAAGAGCTTGATTATCTCAAACATTTTCATTGACTTCCTGATCCCCCACTTAGGCTTCTATCCCCAGGCGCAAACCAATCCTCTGCTGACCGCCCTCTTCGGCGGCGCCCTCTACGGTATCGGCCTGGCGCTGATCTACATTCCCGGCTCCTCCACCGGCGGCTCGGACTTCGTCATCATGAGCATCCGAAAGCTGCGGCCCCATCTGTCCATCGGCACCATCTCCATTCTGGTGGACGGCTCGGTGATTCTGCTTGGCGGCCTTGTCTTCAAGGGCGACGGCTCCTACAACATCGACGCCGTGCTCTACGGCATTCTCTTCACTTTCGTCTCCACCACCATGATCGACAAGCTGATGTACGGCTCCGGTTCCCGCCGGATGCTTCAGGTGGTCAGCGACAAGGCCCAGGACATCTCCAAGCAGATCATGCAGGAAATAAACCGCGGGGCGACCCTGCTGGACGTGAAGGGCGCCTACACCGGCCAGACCCACCAGATGCTGATGGTGGTCTGCTCCAAGGTGGAAATCACCCACGCCCGCCGGATCATCAACAGCGTAGACCCGAAGGCGATCGTCCTGCTCTCCACCGTGGACGAAGCCTACGGCAAGGGCTTCCTGGACCCGGACTCCAACTGATTGCAACAGGGACGGCCCCCAAAACGAGGGCCGTCCCTGCTTCGGAGGCGATGAAAATGTTTCATACCAAAGTTACTGTTGGAACCAGCGAGATCTACATAAAACCCCCGGTGCCCCCGATTAGTTTTTCACTTTCCCTCTGCTTTGGCGTTTTCTTTGGTTTTTTGGTTCACCGGTCTCTGCATGGCGGTGTTTTCTTTGCTGATATTGCCACGGCAACGTTATTTTGCTGTTTATGGATTGCAAGCTACTTTCTTGCCTTATCATTTAGGTACAAAAAGAGACGCGATGATTTTGTCATCTACGCCTCCGGCGTCGCTTGCGTCAGCAAAAAAGGCAAAGTCACTTTTTCATTGACTTGGGACGAAATCCAGGATTTCGGCTTTTCTTATGGCGGCGGCATCGGCATCAGCCAGTACTATTCTCTGTATTTTTCCGATTTCGTTTGCACAAAGTCGAACCGGGAAAAAGTTAAAAAGTCCAAGGGACGCTGCGCTTTCATCACGTTTGACGAACGAGCTTATTTGCTCAGCGGGCCAGAAATTCTGGCCTTCTGCAAACAATTCACCGACATCAAACCATTCACCGCCGACCCGCGGAACCATTAACGCCAACAGAAAACCAGGACGATTTCCGCCACCGGAAGCCGTCCTGGTATTTTTTTACAAAGCACCACACTTGTAACTTGTCAAACGTTCAGAGTGTCGGGGACGCCGCCCCCTTCGGGCGCAACATTCGAAACCTGACGTAGGGGCAAGCATCGCTTGTCCGGCATTCGTTCCGAATGCAATTTGCCGGAGGCAAATCCACCCCGCTTCCGACATTGACAGCGGCTGGATTGCCCTGCCGGGCAATTGTTTGCTTCGCAAACGCGGACGAGCACTGCTCGTCCCTACGGTGTAAACTTTTTGCGGTTACGCTGACTACAGAAAAGTGCAAATTGTCACTTGCAACCTGTCAATTGTCAATTGAAATCACCGTTCGTAATCGAACTCAAAATCATAAATCGAAACCGTGTCCCCGTCCTGGATGCCCATTTCCTCCAGCTTTTCGAACAGGCCGGACTTGCGGAGCTGCCGGTCAAAATACATCCTGCTTTCGTAGTCCGCGAAGTTGATGTCGTTGATAAGCTGGGCAAGCCAGGGACCGGAGACGTCCCAGGTATCGTCAAAGTGCTGGATACTCAGCTCCCCGGAGTCGCCCGCCTCGGCCAGAGGCTTCACATAGTCGGCTTCGTAGATGGTGACGGGCGGCAGGTCCCGAAGCTTGTTGGCAACAGTGCGCATAAGCTGCTTCGTACCCTGGGTGGTACCGGCGGAAATCTCATAGAGCTCAAGCCCCTGCGCCTCCACATGGGCGCGGAGCCGCTTCAGGTTGTCGCTGTCCGGGGCCAGCAGATCCAGCTTGTTGGCGGCCACAATCATGGGCCGGGATGCCAGCTCGGGGGAATACTCCGCCAGTTCCCGATTGATCTTTTCAAAATCCTCCACCGGGTCCCGGTCCTCGGAGCCGGACACGTCCACGATGTGAACGATCAGGCGGCAGCGGTCGATGTGCCGCAGGAAATCGTGGCCCAGGCCGGCCCCCTCGGCAGCGCCCTCGATGATGCCGGGGATGTCCGCCATGACGAAGGACACACCTTCTTCCACATAGATCACGCCCAGATTGGGGTAGAGGGTGGTAAAGTGGTAGTTGGCGATCTTGGGATGGGCGTTGGAGGTGACGGAAAGCAGGGTGGATTTGCCCACGTTAGGGAAGCCCACCAGGCCCACGTCCGCCAGCAGCTTCAGCTCCAGCACCACCTCATGCTCCTCTCCGGGCAGACCCGCCTTGGCAAAGCGGGGCACCTGCCGGGTGGGGGTGGCAAAGTGCTTGTTGCCCCAGCCGCCCCGGCCGCCCTTGCAAAGGACAAATTCATCCAGGTCGGACATATCCTGAATCACGGCTCCGGTCTCGGCGTCCTTAATGACAGTGCCCCGGGGGACCTTGATGATCAGGTTTTCTCCCCGTTTGCCCATCCGGCGGCCGCCCTCGCCGGGCATGCCCGCGGGGGCCTGGTACTTGCGCTTGTAGCGGAAATCCATGAGCGTAGACATATTGTCGTCCACCTTCACGATGATGGAGCCGCCCTGGCCTCCGTCGCCGCCGTCCGGCCCGCCGGCCGCCACGTACTTCTCCCGGTGGAAGGCCACCGCTCCGTTGCCGCCGTTGCCGGCCTTGACGTATATCTTAACTTTATCTACAAACACCTGTGTTTTCCTCCGTTCCACAGACGGGCAAAGCCGCGTCACTAAATTTCATTCCTGCGTAGGGCGGGCTGACCTCAGCCCGCCGGGACAGGCTCCGTTATCCATGAAATTCGGATCGGCGGCCAGGGAGCTGGCCGCCCTACGCATCATCGGAACCTTGCCTGCGGAAAAAAACGACCGGAACACTTGCTATGTTCCGGTCGTCTGTGATCTTACTGCTCTGCGTAGACGGAGCACATCTTGCGATCCTTGCCCATACGCTCGAACTTGACCTTACCGTCAATCAGAGCAAACAGGGTGTCGTCGCTGCCGATCCCGACGTTGTGACCGGGATGGATGTGGGTGCCTCTCTGGCGAACCAGAATGTTGCCGGCCAGCACGAACTGACCGTCAGCCCGCTTCACGCCAAGCCGCTTGGACTCGGAATCACGGCCGTTCTTGGTGGAGCCGCCGCCCTTCTTGTGAGCGAAGAACTGGAAACCGATTTTCAGCATGTATTACACCTCCATAACTTCGATATAATCAGGATAGTCGTCCCTGAGGGCGCTGAGGGTCAGCATCATTCCGGTCAAAACGGCCTGAACGGCTTCCTCATTTTCGCACCTGACAGGGAGGGTCAAGGTGACTTCGGCCTTGCCGTCGTCCACCTTGGTTTTTGCCGCTTCGCCCAACACATCACGGATGGTGGCGTCGGCAAAGGTGACAGCCGCGGATACCGCCGCGCAGACCACGTCCGCGCCGGCCTCGGCATATCCGCTGTGGCCGGAGACGGAGAACCCTGTGATCCTCCCCTCCTGATCGAAAAATCTCGCCTCAACCATGAGATTACGCGTGGATCTTTTCGATCTTGACCTTGGTATAAGGCTGTCTGTGGCCGCGGAGGGACTTGCTGTCCTTCTTGGGACGATACTTGAAGACGGTAACCTTCTTGGCCTTGCCGTTCTTCAGAACCTTGGCCTCGACGGAAGCGCCTTTGACCACGGGAGCACCGAACTTGGAGTTCTCGCCGTCCACAATAGCCAGCACCTGATCGAAGGTAACGGTGTCATCAGCATTCACGTTCAGCTTCTCGATGAAGAGCTCGTCGCCCTCGCTGACGTTGTACTGCTTGCCACCGGTAACAATAATCGCCTGCATTCTGTTCTCTACCTTTCTGTAGTCTCGCTCTGGGGGTGACAGGGCACACCTGTGCTTCATACCCTTTCAATGCGGCCCATACAATATAGCACAGGTCTCGTCAAAAGTCAAAGGTTTTTTGTTGATTTTTTAAAAAAATCCTGTGTTCATAATTCGTTCAAAATTATCAAGTATAATGACTCTTGGTATTTGCGAAAGAGTCAACCGGACGGAGGGCGATACCATGGGCAAACGAGCGGCGGATCTGGCCTATCGGGCCATCAAAGGAACCATCCGTTTTTTCTATCCGAAATACAGTTGTCAGGGCACGGAACACATTCCCCGTGAGCCGGTGATTATCGTGGGCAACCACAGCCAGGCCCATGGGCCTCTGGCAGGGGAATTATACATGCCGGTGCCCCGGAAGACCTGGTGCGCCTCCCAGATGATGGAGCGCAAGGAAGTGGCGGCCTACGCCTATCAGGATTTCTGGGCGCAGAACCCCAAATGGACCCTCTGGTTCTACAAGGGGCTCTCCCACGCCATCGTCCCCCTGTCGGTTCTGCTGTTCAACCACGCGGAGACTATCCCCGTCTACCGGGATACCAGGATCCTCTCCACCTTCCGCACCACCGTTCAGACCCTGGAGGCCGGCACCAGCGTGCTGATCTTCCCGGAGAAAAACGGAAGCCACAACAATATCCTCTATGAGTTCCAGGATCGCTTCATCGACGTGGCAAAGCTCTGGTACAAGCGAACGGGCAAGGCTCTTTCCTTTGTTCCCCTCTACGTCTGTCCCGCCCGGAAGACCCTGTACTTCGGTCAGGCCGTAAGCTTTGACCCGACGGCTCCCATGGACGCCGAGCGGACCCGGATCCGCGACACGCTGATGGATCGTATCCGGGCCATGGCCGAGGCCCTGCCCCGGCACCGAGTTGTCCCCTATCGGCCTCAGCCCAAGAAAAACTGGCCCTACAACCGGCCCAAGGAGGCAAGCGCGCCGTGAAACAACCCGTTGTGGATTACCGGAAGCTGCGCCTATCCAACGTCACAAGCCCCGAATATCGGCACGTGCTGCTGCTGGGCGGCTGGATCGTCTATTTCGCCCTCTATTTTATCACGGAAAACCTGATCCCCTTTGAACGCTGCCACGTGGTTCACTGCGCTCTGGACGACATGATCCCCTTCTGCGAGGTCTTTGTAGTTCCCTATCTGCTCTGGTTCTGTCTGGTGGCAGGCTCTCTGCTCTATCTCTTCCTCTACGACGTCCCCAATTTCCGGCGGCTGTCTATCTACATTATGATTACTCAGGCCGGGGCAATGCTTGTTTACATCATCTGGCCAAGCATCCAGCTTCTGCGGCCTGATACCATGCCCCGGGACAATCTCTTCACCTGGATTTTGGCCTTCGTCTACCGCTTCGATACCCCGACCGGGGTTTTGCCCTCCCTCCACGCGGCCTACTCCATTGCCATTTTGTCGGTGTTTCTGCACCGGAAGGAAACTGCTCTGTGGTGGAGGCTCCTGCTCCCCTGCCTGGTGATTCTGATCATCGCGGCCACCTTCCTGGCCAAGCAGCATTCGGTGTTGGACGCCCTGGCGGCCATTCCTCTGTGCCTGATCGGCGAATGTCTGCTTTACTGGGTAAAACTTCTGAAATGACCGCGTACGCTCACAAAAGGCTCCCTCCTGGAGGACAGCGCTTCGCTGTCTCCAAGAGGGAGCCTTTTCCTTGTCCCCGGGCGGCCGTTCTTCAGCCATCCCATGGGCCGGGCGCATCGGCCGCTGTATTAGTCAACCGGAACCCTGGCTTTTTCGCCGACATAGACAGAGCGTCCAAATTGTGTTCCGGACATAACCCTCGCGTTGGGGATGCCGACCGGCGCATTTTCATTCGTGAGCCAAATATAATCTCCCTTTTTCAGAACAACCGTAGTACTTGAACCGGCGACCTGAACTATCGAGTCCCGTGTTATTCTGTAGCAATTGCTTTTCCTGCACAGGAACCAGTTCCTGACATATCCCGTCCTTCCTCCGTAGCTTACACGAGACCAACGATTGTCTTCCGGGCCGGCGGGAGTCTGGCCGGTCCCCGCCCCAAGAATCTTCAACTGAGTTCCCGCGGGAATCGTGGTCAGCAGGGCCGAGCTGGTACTCGGTTCCTGCATAAAGGGGGCTTGGCGGCAAACGATCCAGAAAACCAGCGCCTTGTCCTCTTCCTCCTCGCGGTCTTCCATGGCTCCCTCCGCGATTGCCATGGGGATCATTTGGAACAGCATGACAGCCGCAATCAGCAGGAGGAGCGCTCTCTTCATCAATTTTTTCATCATCATACATTCCTCTTCGTCATTTTTTGCGGATTCCATACAGGCCTCTTTTCTGCCGCACGAGACAGCATATTGGGCCGTAGACCCGCCACCCAACACATCATACCATTGATTTGAGAGCGTGTCAACCGGTGTTTCTAGAAATTCACAAGTTATTTTTCTGGAAGCACTATAATCGGTTTTATGTAAATTAATGTTTTTTTATTCATTAATTGTATTTCTTCGAACCACCCCTTCTTTTGCAGAATCCAAATCAGGTCGCGCTTTGCTTTCTTAACGCACAGAGCATTTCCGCATCCCGTTGAGTCAAAGCGGTTTGGCCGAGCCGACGATAGAGCTTTGCTCTGTCCTCATAAGCGTCTTCGTGGTTCGGATCCAGCTCGACCGCCTTCGCAAACTGCTCCAGCGCAAGCTGATCGTCCCCCGGCTCAGCATGTTCCAATTGCTCGCTGCGCGCCGTGAATTGAATCGCGCTCTATGCCCCGCAGGGCAAATCATGTGCGTCAGCACAGTTCATGCGTCCATGCAATTCATACGCCGCCGGGCGCAATTCATTGGGGCGCACACTGTGCGCCCCCCTACCGGGCGTGCTGCTCAAACCAGTCCGTGATCTCCTGCAGGCGGCGCTGGCGGTGCTTGGGCTTGCCGGAGCGGGAGAGCTCGTGATTCTCTCCGTGGAAGAGGCAGAGCCGGGCCTCCACGCCGATATCCACCAGGGCGGCGTACATCTGGAGCCCCTCCGACATGGGGCAGCGGTAGTCCTCGTCGGAGTGAATGAACAGGGTGGGCGTGGTGACGTTCCCCGCATATTTCAGGGGAGACTGGGCCCAGAGCTTTTCGGGGTTCTCGTAGAGATCCCCATCGGTCTGGTCGGCGGCAAAATAGAAGCCGATGTCCGAAATGCCGTAGAAGCTCAGCCAATTGGAAATGGACCGCTGGGAGGCGGCGCAGCAGAACCGATCCGTGTGGCCGATGATCCAGTTGGTCATGAAGCCGCCGTAGCTGCCGCCGGTCTCACAGAGCCGCTCCCGGTCAATCTGGGGGTAGCGCGCCAGCACGGCGTCGGTGAAGTCCATCAGGTTGGCGAAATCCGTGTCGCCGTAGTGACCCCGAATGTCCATGAAGGCGTTATCCCGGCCGTCGCTGCCCTTGGGATTGCAGAAGAAGACGAAATACCCCATGTTGGCCCAGAGCTGCATCTCATGGTAGAAGACCGGGCCGTAGACGGTCTTGGGGCCGCCGTGGACGTCCAGGATGCCTGGGTATTTTTTGGCGGGGTCGAAATCCTTGGGCTTCAGGATCCAGCCGCCAATCTCCAGCCCCCGGCTCTGCACCGTGATGGGCTCGGGTACGGCCACGTAGCGGTCCTTCAGGGCCTCGTCGTTGAAGGCGGAAAGCTTGGTCAGCCCGACCGCTCCGCCCAGGTCAGCGGCGTAGAGCTCCTGGAGCCGCATCTCATAGAGACCCACGCAGAGCAGCTTGCCGTTTGCCACGTCAAAGCAGTCCATGGCGCCCTCGCCGGTATAGACGGGCAGGTCCTCGCCGTCCGGCTTCAGCAGATAGAGGGCGGAGCTGCCCTCCCGGGTGGTCAGGTGATAGAGTCCCTCCGGAGTCCCCACGGCCTGGCGGCCGCCGCCCAGGCGGCAGTCGGAGCCCACGGAGCTGTACATGCTGTATTCCTCCTGCCGCAGGACCTCTATGGAGCCGTCCACAGGATCCAGGGTGTAGACCCAGGCGTTTTCGTTGAGACCGTGGCGGGCGCCCTCGGAGGCCGTCAGCAGCACCTTGCCGCCGGCGTATTCCATGCCGCCCAGCATCAAAGACCAGTTGTCCACGGGCTCCCGGACCTCTCCGGTACGGAAGTTCACCGTCCGCAGGCAGAAGCCGGTGATAGGACGCTTGATCTGCCAGGGGATGTAGGCCAGCAGGATCAAATCCCCGGCCACGGTCTGGGAGATCAAATCCTCCGGGGAGCGCAGCAGGGGGACGATCTTCATAGGCTCCCGGTCCACCAGGAAGGCCAGGGTCCGTCTGCCGTTGGTGACGCCTTGTCCGTTGAACCAGAAGGGCAGCTCGGTGAAGACCTCGTAGTCCTTCTCCTCTTCCTTCTTCTTCCTGGCCTTGGTTTTCTCCTCCTCAGAGGCCTCGTAGAGCAGGGGCTGGGTCTTGTCCACCTCGGCGATGACCAGGAAGAGGCCATCGTCCAGCATGCGGATGGATTGGGCGGCAAAGGGCAGCGTCATGTAGGGAATCGCCTCGCCGCCGTCCACGTCCAGCAGGTAGTAAGCCGTAAATTCTTCCTTGGCCTCAGCCCGCTTTTTCTCCTTGGCGGAGCGGACGGCGGGAAAGATCAGCCGGTGGTTGTCGATCCAGAGGAAGCTGCCCTCCTTTCCCAGGTCCGTGAGCTGGCGCAGACCGCCCTTCTCGTAGAGCCACAGCCGCCGCTCGTAGCAGTTTTCTTCCTCGTTGGAGTTTGCGACTACGAAGGCCGCCCGGGAGCCGTCCGGGCAGAATCGAACCCCAGAGAGAAACTTGTATTGCAAAAGGTCTTGTTGCTTAATCGGTTCCATCTGTACTCCTTTCCGTGAGCGGGTGGGTAATCGGAACACCACCTCATCCGTCATCGGGCTTCCGTGAGACGCCCGACGCCGCGCTTTTCGGGAATTGAGCTTGATCGGAGTGCTTCAAATTTCGATTTGAAATAACGTCCAATTCTCAATTCTCACTTTTCAATTCTCAATTGTTGACGTACCCAACCAGCACCTTCAAGGTATTCTCCACCCCGTCCTTGTGGCTGCGCTCGTAGCCGTGGGAGGCATAGACGCCGGGGCCGATGAGGCCGTGGCGGAGATCCCAGCCGGCAGAGAGAGTGGCCTCCACGTCGGAGCCGTAGTGCGGATAGATATCCACGGCATAGTCGGCTTCCTGGGCCTTGGCCGCGGCAATCAGCTTCTTGACCACCTCGTAGCTGTAGGGGCCGCCGCTGTCCTTGGCGCAGATGGAAACCTGACGCTCGGTGCACTGCAGGCCGTCGCCCACGCAGCCCATGTCCACGGAAATGGCCTCGGTAATGCCCGCGGGAACGGAGCCCGCGCAGCCGTGGCCCACCTCTTCGTAGACGGTGAAGTACAGCCAGATCCGCCGCCGGGGGGTGACGCCGCTGTCCTTGAGGTACTTGGCAAGGCCGATCAGAATTCCGGCGGAGAGCTTGTCGTCCAGGAAGCGGCTCTTGATGTAGCCCTTCTCCGTGACGGTGGTACGGGGGTTGAAACAGACAATATCTCCAACGCCGATGCCCAGCGCCTTGACCTCGTCGGCGGAGGAGACGGTCTCGTCCAGAACCACCTCGCAGTTGTCATAGTCGGGAATGGTCTTGCGCAGATCCCCGTTGACGTGGGTGGAGGCGTTGCAGAGCTGGAAGGTACCCTCATAGACCCCGTCAAATTTGGTGACCACCTTGCAGTTCTCAGTGTTCACCATAACGGTGGGCAGGCCGCCCAAGGGGAGGACACGAAGCCGGCCGGAGCCCTTGACCTCGGCCACCATGGCCCCCAGGGTGTCGCAGTGGGCAGCCAGCAGCAGGCCGTCGTTTTCGTCCCTGCCGCCCAAGTCCACCAGAACACCGCCCTTGACGGTGTGGACGGGCGCGTAGCCCATATCCCGGAAGGTCTTCATCAGGTGCTCCTCCGCGGCGGAGGTGTAGCCCGTGGGGCTGTCGATGGCCAGCAGACCGCAGGCCTGCTCCACGGCGTAATCGGTATAGAACTTGAAATCTTGCATAGAAAATCTCCTTTACGGCTTGATGTCCCCACTATACCACAAATCCGGACAAATAACAACAAAAATCGCTATCTCGGCAGAACATACAAAAACAGGAAAATCGATTTGTAAAAAAAATAAAATGGAAACCGTTGCAATCCCCGGAAAATACGGTATAATAGAAATGGAAAACTATACACTTCTATCCGCGAGCAGACAAACGCGCACGCAGAGTAAGGAGGGATATATATGAACGAGCAAATCCAAAAGATGGTGGAATCCTTCCACCGGGGCGATAACATCCGGGCCTTCGACCTGCTTGGCTGCCACCGGGAAACCCGGGACGGCGTGGAGGGCTGGGTCTTCCGGGTCTGGGCTCCCAACGCCCGGTACGTCAGCGTCATCGGAGATTTCAACTTCTGGAACAAGGGCGATCTGCCCATGGAAAAAATCTCCCAAGGGGTCTGGGAGGTCTTCTCCAAGTGGGCCCGGGAGGGCTGCACCTACAAGTACTTCGTGGTGGGCGCCGACGGCCGGGAGGTGGACAAAACCGACCCCTATGGCTTCTACACCACCTACCGTCCCGACAACTGCTCCATTATCTGCGACCTGAGCCGGCACCAGTGGCACGACGGCCTCTACCTGGCCAACCAGAAGCGCCGGAACGTACTCAAGCGGCCCCTGAACATCTACGAGATGCACTTCGGCTCCTGGCGGCGCAAGGAAAACAACGTCCCCTACGGCTACGCCGAGGTGGCCGATCAACTGATCTCCTATTTGCAGGAAATGGGCTACACCCACGTGGAGCTCATGCCCATCACCGAATATCCCTACGACCCCTCCTGGGGTTATCAGGTCACTGGCTACTTTGCCCCCACCTCCCGGTACGGAGAGCCCGCTTTGCTGATGGAACTCATCGACAAGCTTCACCAGGCGGGCATCGGTGTGATTCTGGACTGGGTCCCCGCTCATTTCCCCAAGGACCAGAGCGGCCTGTTTGAGTTTGACGGCACCTGCTGCTATGAGCTGTCCGACCCCATGATGAACGAGCATCCCGATTGGACCACCCGCATCTACGATTACGGCAAGCCGGAGGTCATTTCCTTCCTGATCTCCAGCGCCGTTTTCTGGCTGGAAAAATACCACGTCGACGGCATCCGGGTGGACGCCGTGGCCTCCATGCTGTATCTGGACTACAACCGGCCCAACTACCGGCCCAACAAGTTCGGCGGCAAGGAAAATCTGGAGGCCATCGCCTTCCTGCAAAAGCTCAACGAGGCCGCCTTCTCCGTGAAGCACCAGCCCATCATGGTGGCGGAGGAATCCACCGCCTTCCCCCTCATCACCCGTCCCACCTCCGACGGCGGCCTGGGCTTCCTCTTCAAGTGGAACATGGGCTGGATGAACGACAATCTGCGCTATATGTCTCAGGATCCCATCTATCGCAAGTACTCCCATGAAAACCTGACCTTCTCCATGACCTACGCCTTCTCAGAGAACTATATCCTGCCCCTGAGCCACGACGAGGTGGTCCACGGCAAATGCTCCCTGGTGCAGAAGATGCCCGGCTTCTACGTGGACAAGTTCGCCAACCTCCGGGCATTCTACGGCTGGCAGATGGGCCATCCCGGCAAGAAGCTGAACTTCATGGGCAACGAGTTTGCCCAGTTTATCGAGTGGAACGAGAATCAAGGGCTGGACTGGCTGCTGCTGGACTACGAGAGCCACCGGAAGATGAAGGACTTCGTCCGGGATCTGAACCATCTCTACCTGGACACCCCCGCCTTCTGGCAGAATGACTCCGACTGGAACGGCTTCCGCTGGATTTCCTGCGACGACCGGGACAACTCCGTCATCGCCTTCCGCCGGATCGACGACAAAGGCCACGAGATCGTGGGCATTTTGAACTTCTGCCCGGTAAAGCGGGAGCACTACCGCATTGGTCTGCCCAAGGCCGGAGCCTGGGAGCTTGTGCTGAACTCCGACGAGAAGAAATACGGCGGCTGGGGCACGGAGTTGCCCCAGGTCGTGGCCGAAAAGAGCCCCTGGGGCGAGCTGCAATACTCCGCCGAGCTGACCCTGCCGCCCCTATCTGTGCTCTTCTACAGGCCGAAACCGAGAGCCCGCAAGGAGGCTTGAACCGGCGGGACGGGGAAACCGTCCCCTACGGGCTCTGAACCAACGGCGGCCAGGGGTCTGGCCGCCCTACAAGCTCTGAATTCTGAACCAAAATACAATAAAGGAGACCTGAACATCATGAACTTCCAGAAAAAGCGCTGCGTTGCCATGCTGCTGGCCGGCGGCCAGGGCAGCCGTCTGCTGGTCCTGACGGAGAACACCGCCAAGCCCGCGGTTCCATTCGGCGGAAAGTACCGTATCATCGACTTCCCCCTGTCCAACTGCGTGAACTCCGGCATTGACACCGTCGGCATTCTCACCCAGTATCAGCCCCTGGAGCTCAACGAATACATCGGCAACGGTCAGCCCTGGGGCCTGAACCGCTCCCACGGCGGGGTTCAGGTCCTGCCGCCCTACGCCCGGTCCAAGAAGTCCGAGTGGTACAAGGGCACCGCCAACGCCATCTATCAGAACATCGCCTTTATCGAGCGTTACGACCCGGACAACGTGCTGGTGCTCTCCGGCGACCACATCTACCGGATGGACTACGCCAAGATGATCCGCTTCCACGAGGAGCACGACTCCGACGTGACCATCGCCGTCCGCCAGGTTCCCATCGAGGAAGCCTCCCGCTTCGGCATCATGAACACCAATCCCGACGGCTCCATCTACGAGTTCGAGGAGAAGCCCAAGCAGCCCAAGTCCAACAACGCCTCCATGGGCATTTACGTCTTCAAGTGGAGCATCCTCAAGAAATTCCTCATGGAGGACGAGGACGATCCCAACTCCGACAACGACTTCGGCAAGAACGTCATTCCCGCCATCCTCCATTCCGGCCACAAGATGTTCGCCTATGACTTTGAGGGCTACTGGAAGGACGTGGGCACCATCTCCTCCCTCTGGGAGGCCAACATGGACCTGCTGGGCACCGATCCCGAATTCAACCTCTACGGCGACGGCACCGCCCCCATCTTCGCCCGAAACTATGCCCTGCCCGCCTCCTACATCGACACCGGCTCCAAGAACGTCAACTGCCTGATTGCTGAGGGCTGCGAGATCTACGGTCAGGTCCGGCACAGTGTGGTTTCCACCGGCTGCCGCATGGGCAAGGACGCCGTGGTGGAGGATTCCGTGATTATGCCCAACGCGGTCATTGAGGAGGGTGTTATCATCCGCAACGCCATCGTAGGCGAGGGCTGCACCATCCGCCGTGGCGCCGTCATCGGCGGGGCCTTCCATGAGGGAGAAAAACGCCAGATCTCCGTCATCGGCAAGGATCACGTAATCGAGGTCAACCAGGTCGTCAAGCCCGGCGAAGTCATTTGAGGCAGGAGGTAACGAACGATGAAAAACGTCATGGGTCTTGTGTTTGCCAATATTTACGACAGCTCCCTGGGCTCGCTCACCAATAAGCGCACCCAGGCCTCCCTCCCCTACGGCGGCCGCTACCGCCAGATCGACTTCACCCTCTCCAATATGTCCAACGCAGGCATCCGCCACATCGGCATCGTCACCCAGTACAACTTCCAAAGCCTGATGAACCACATCGGCTCCGGCGAGGAATGGGACCTGGAGCTGGAAGTCGGCGGATTGGAGTTCATCACCCCCTATTCCATGGGCCAGAGCAACACCTTCCGGGGCAAGCTGGAAGCCATCGCCGCCGCCAGCGAAGCCTACCTCTCCCGGGGCAAGGAGGAGTACATCATTCTGGCTGACGCCGCCGTCATCTGCGCCATCAACCTGGACGAGGTCATGGACGCCCATATCGCCTCCGGCAAGGACGTAACCGTGGTGGTCAAGGGCGGCATCGCCAACGGGAAGAAGCAGCTGGACCTGGCAGTCTGCCTGGACAAGGAGGGCCAGATTTCCGATATGGCCGTGGATTACGCCGCTCCCTCCGAGTATCTGGCCTCCATGGGCATGTTCGTCATGCGAAAGGATTTCCTGCTTCGCTCCGCGGCGGAATGCGTCAGCCGCAACCGCTACCGCTTTGAACGGGAATTCATCCTTCGGGGCTGGGACGATGGCCTGCTCACCGTCAACGCCTACGAGTTCCACAACGTGGCCCTGTTCAATGAGTCCACTGAGGAGTATTTCCGCAACAACCTGGCTATCATCAGCCGGAAAGTCCGCCACAGCCTGTACCGGGACGGCCTGACCATCTACACCAGGGTCCGGGACCAGGTGCCCTGCTACTATGGCGAGAACTCCGAAATCGACGACTGCATCGTAGCCGACGGCTGCGTGCTGCTGGGCTCCGCCTACAATTCCGTCTTCTTCCGGGGCGTCAAGCTCTCCACCGGCGCCTCCGTCCGAAACTGCGTGGTCATGGCCAACTCCGAGATCGGCATCGGCGCCCAGCTGGAATACTGCATTCTGGATAAGGACGTAAAAATCAACGCCGGTGTCAAGCTCATCGGCACCATGGAGCATCCTGTGATTCTCAACCGGGGTGATGTGGTATGAAAATTGCCATGATCGCCTCCGAGGCCGCCCCCTTCATCAAGACGGGAGGCCTCGGAGACGTGATGCAGGCCCTGCCGGAGGCCCTCGCCCGAATCCCGGGCAATCAGGTCTCCCTCTTCCTGCCTTACTATAAGAAGATCAAGTACGATCCGAGCCTGGAGGCGGAGCTTGCTGCCTGCTTCAACGTGAATCTGACCTGGCGGCAGCAGTACGTGGGCCTCTTCCGCTGGGCGGGCAGCACCGACAGCCTGCAGGTCTACTTCCTGGACAACGAATACTACTTCTGCCGGGATGGGCTCTACGGCTTTTATGACGACGGCGAGCGCTTCGCCTACTTTGCCAAGGCCGTGCTGGCCTCCATGGAGGCCCTGGAGCTCCGGCCGGAGATCATCCACTGTCACGACTGGCAAAGCGCCCTGGTCCCCGTTTTCCTGGAGGCGGAGTACCGGCCCAGCTTCCCCGAGGCCCGGACCGTCTTCACCATCCACAATGTGGAATACCAGGGCAAGGCCGACGCCGGGTTCTTCGGCGAGGTCCTGGGTCTGGAGGACTGCTGGCGGGGCGTCTGCACCTTTGACGGCTGCATCAACTTTATGAAGGCCGCCATCGTCCAGGCGGATCTGGTCACTACCGTCTCCGAGACCTACGCTCAGGAGCTGCGCTACCCCTACTTTGCCCACGGTCTGTCCGGCATCCTGGCCTCCCGGGGGGACCGGCTGCAAGGCATCACCAACGGCATCGACACCGTCCACTATGACCCGGCCTCCGACAAGGCCCTGGCCGCCAACTACAGCGCCGCCGAGCCCGCAGGAAAAGCGCTCTGCAAGCTGGCCCTGCAACAGGAGCTGGGCCTGGAGGAGAAGGACGTTCCCCTGCTGGCCATGGTCACGCGCCTGGCCTCCCACAAGGGCATCGACCTGCTCTGCTACATTCTCCGGCGGCTGCTGGAGCGGGATATCCAATTGGTCGTTGTGGGCACGGGCGAGGCCCGGTACGAGCATGCCCTGCAAGCCGTGGCGGCGGACTTTCCCGGAAAGTTCTCCATGAACCTCTGCTTTGACTCCGCCCTGGCCTCCCGGGTCTACGGAGGCGCGGATCTCTATCTCATGCCCTCCAAGTCGGAGCCCTGCGGGCTGAGCCAGCTCATTGCCATGCACTATGGCGCGGTTCCCGTCGTCAACGCCGTGGGCGGTTTGAAGGATACCGTCCCGCCCTACGACCCCACGACCGGTGCGGGCCGGGGCTACACCTTCCAGAGCTATAACGGCGACGACTTCCTGGGCGCCATTGACCGGGCACTGGCCGACTGTCATGCCGACCCCGCCGCCTGGGCGGCCCTGGTCAAAGCCGATATGGAGGCGGACTTCTCTTGGACGATCCCGGCGCAGAAGTACATGGAGCTGTATTGCAGCATCGTCTGATCCGCCCCGCTTGGTCTCTGTAGCGGCGCACACCGGTGCGCCATGGAATGCAGAATGCAAAATTGAGAAATTGAAAAAAGGACGGATTTTGTCTTGTCAAGCAAGGCAGAAGCCGTCCTTTTATGCCGTCACGGGTGTAAACTCATGTTGGCGTTTTCATCTTTATAAATGCGCGGCAGCCCAGCCTGTCCGCACGGGTAAAGCCGATGGCTTCATAAAATGCCGTTGTTTTCGGCGTGTCGTCCGTCAGCAATTCGAATTGATAGACTTCCGCGTATCGCTCCATGAGCGTTTTCAGCAGACGGGCTCCAATGCCCCGGCGCTGATAGTCCGGCAGCACAAGCAAGTCCTGCACAAACACGATAGAAGCGCCGTCTCCAACTGCCCGGATGATCCCAACCAGCTTGTCCCCATCGTATGCACCCAGCACACAAAGAGAGTTTCGATAGGCTTCTGCCAGCATTTCCGGAGAAGCGGTATAGTTGGTCCATCCCACGGCGGCGTAAAGCGGTATCATTTCTTCGGCAGTGTAGGCGCAATCGGGTTTTATTTCAATCTTCATGCTTCCCCTCCAAAGGATTTGATCAGCCGGAGCTGCTGTTTTTCGGCCCCGTATCCCCGGCTGCGGTAGAATTCGTGGGCCGCCAGCCGGGTGCTGCCGGAGTTCAGCCGAACGCCCCTTGCCCCGGTTTCCTTTGCCCAGACCTCGATCGCGTCCAGCAGCGCCGTTCCAATCCCCTTGCGGCGGCAGGCTGCGGAAACCGCTATGCCCATCAGGTTTTTCAGCGGTGGAAAATACAAGGTCTCGTAGGTGTTTGCATGGATATAGCCGACCACCTGACCATCCGCGACTGCCACCAGGATTCTGTTGTCTCTGCTTTTCAACAGCACGGCCAGCTTTTCCCGCACCTGCTCCGCAGTCGTTTGGTAGCCCATTTCAGTTGTACTCAGCACTGCGATTGCCGCAGCATCGGTTTCCTTTGCGGATCGGATTTCGTAATGCATCTGCTTGTTTTCCTCGTTTGCATGTTTACAATTCAAATCGATAAATGCACTCGTGCGTGTGACCGTCATTCATGCGCATATCGTTGTCCGCTGGAAGCTCGGCAATTTCCAGGAGCTTGCCGCCCAGAAGCTCGCAGGTCCGGCGGGAGGGCAGGTTGGTAGGCTGGGTGGTAATGATTAGATAGCCCAGTTCATGCCGCCGGGCCAACCCGAACAACAGCTTGCAGGCCTTGGCCGCGTAGTGGTGGCCCCGGTAGGGCTCGTCCACCGCATACCCTATGTTGCCGCCGTAGTACAAGCCCTCATTGTGTCCAATCCGCAGATCACATATACCAACTTTTTTCCCAATGTGATCCAGAATGTCAAAATAGTAGGCCGGGACCCAGTTTCGCACCGGATCGCCGGGAAAGGTATGGTCCAAGCGCAGCGTGATCTCCTCTGTTTTGAGACCGGAAGTATCCAAGAAAGTCATTTGTTTTCTCCTGTCATTCTGAGCGCCGTAAGGGACGGGGAACGCGTTCCTTACGAACCCTGATCTCTAAATCAAATCCCGAAACAGCTCGATATTCTCCGGCTTGGCCTGCTTCTCGCCGTTCTGGATGGCCTTCACCACGGAGACGATCCGGTCGTTGATGGGGGTGGGGACGCTGTGCTTCCGGCCGAAGTCGCAGACCACGCCGTTGATGGCGTCGATCTCGCAGGGCTTGCCGTTGCGCAGGTCCTGGAGCATGGAGGGGACGATGCCCGCGTGCTTCTTCATGGCGATGGGCACCAGCAGCTCCGCAAATTTCCGTTTCAGGCCGCCCTTGTAGTAAAACAGCCCGGTAATATTCTTTCCCTGGACCGGGGCGAAGACCGCGCCGGAGGCCCGGCCCACGTCGATGCACTCCTTCATGCAGCGGACAGCCAGCTTCCGGGGCAGAGGGACGTTGGCCACGTCCCCGAAGGTCCCGCCCAGGGCTGTACCGATGCCGGAATAGGTGGCGTTGATCAGCAGCTTGGACCAGCGGGCGCCCAGGAGGTTTTCCTCGATGGCTACGGGACACATCTTCTCCAGCAGGCCCTTGACCCGCTCCAGGGCGGCCTGGGGTACCCCCTCCATGCCGCCCATGTGGAAGGAAAGGCTGTCCGGGTCGGAGGTCAGCGTGGCCTCACCGGGGGCGGAGAGGGTGGCGCCCCACTCCACCACGCAGCCGATGGTCCGTTCCTTCCCCACAATGGCAGCGATTCCCGGCTCGGGAATGCCGTTTTGCAGGGTCACCAGAACCCCATCCGGCCCCAGCATAGGGGCCAGCATGGATACCACTTCGTCATTGTGGAGCTGTTTGGTCAGCAGGAAAATCACGCTGTAGGGGCCCTCCATCTGCTCCGGCAGAATGGCCCGCACCGGGACGGTGAAATCCACGGTGCCGGTGATATGGGCGCCCCCGGTCCGCAGTGCTTCCACGTGGGCCCGGTTGCGGTTGACCAGTTCGATGTCAACCCCGTTTTTCGTCAGATAAGCGCCCAGCACGGTCCCCAGGGACCCGGCGCCGTAAATTGCACATTGCATTCTTTCGTTCTATCCTTCCATAAGGTTTCTGTATTGCGTTGACATTTCTGTTCCGATTCCTGCCGACTGGGGCTGCTTTTTCGGGTCCACACGGAAGGGATTGCAGGCCTCATCAGGATCCAGCGGAGAGCTTGTCCACAGATCCCCTTCGCTGGCTTTCGCTGCCTTGATCCAGGGGTTCTCCCGCGTATAGTCCAGCGGGCTGCCCAACTCGGAGTCCTCCTCGCACACAGCGCGGGACAGCATGCCTTCCGCCCGGTTCAGATACAGCAGCAGCGCCGCCGTTTCCGCAACGGAGCATCCATAGAACAGCGCTTTGTCCGCCTTCGCCGCCACAAGAAGCAAAAAGACCGGATAAGAAACAAGGTTCAGCAGGAGCAGCAGACGCCCCCTTTTTTCCGTATCCGAATCATCCAAACGCCCCGCAAGCTTCACCATTCCAAACAAGGCGCAGGTGGTAACCAGAGCAGAGGCCAGGAAGCCCGCCAGGTCGATCATGTCGAAGGGCACCATGTTAAAAACCAAAAAAGGGAATGTTTGGTCGATAGGAAGGCAATCCGCAACGAATCTTACCACCACGCGCAGGACGATGCACAGCACGCAGAAGCCTGACAGCACGCGACATTTTTTGAAGATCGGCTCATCCAAATACATACGGCCATAGACCGCCATCCGCAGCGCAATGGCAGCAATGCTCAGGCATCCTGTAAGCAGCGGAAGCCTGTCGAAAAAAGAGTACCAGCTTTGCGGCATGAAATCCGAATTCAGCAGATACTCGGAAAAAGACAGCCAATGATTGGATGGCGGGCTTACCCGATAGAACGCCAGGAAACGGGAAAGAAAGGGTATCGTGAGAAAAAGCAGGCCAACAATCTCCACAAGAAACAGTCTTTTCACGCCCTCGTGCGCGCTTGGAAATCGCATGGATCATCATCTCCTCGTGCGTGATTTGGATTCAAATTGAACGGACTATATTATATCGGATAAACTGCAAAAAGGCAAGTATCGGGCAGCTTTCTGCATACAATTGTTTCCCGCGGCAGCATTCGGGGAAAGAGAAAAGGGAATAGGGAAGAAGTAAAAATCGACAACACGCAGCAGCATGTCGTCGATTTTTGGTGACCCGTACCGGATTCGAACCGATGTTAAAGGCGTGAGAGGCCTCTGTCTTAACCACTTGACCAACGGGCCGTATAAAGTAAGAAGCAATAAGTAAAAAGTAAGAATTCGCGGAAACTTTTACCTCTTACTTATTACTTCTTACTTGTTTTGGTCCGCCCTCAGGGACTCGAACCCGGGACCCACTGATTAAGAGTCAGTTGCTCTACCAACTGAGCTAAGGGCGGATATGCGTTTCAGCCTGATCATTATATGCGCCGGATCGCGATTTGTCAAGAAAAATCTGATAATTTTTGTTTGATTCACATTTCCTTTGCATTTTTCCGAAATTTATAGTATAATGTAGCGCGTTAGATTTGGGAGGTGGACCGACTATGAATCTCTTTCCGCCCCGAAGCGTAATCCTGGCGCCGATGGCGGGCGTGACGGACTTTGCCTTCCGGGAAATCTGCGCGGAGCTGGGGGCCGACGGCACCGTAACGGAGATGGTCTCCGCAAAGGCTCTGTGCTATGGAGACAAAAAGACCGCTTCCCTGCTCCGGCGCAACAAAGCTGTCCGCTGCGGCGTTCAGATTTTTGGCTGCGAGCCGGAATTTATGGCCCGAGGGGCCCAGCTTGCCCTGGAGCTCAGCGGCTGCGACTACGTGGACATCAACATGGGCTGCCCCATGCCCAAGATCGTCAACAACGGCGAGGGCTCCGCACTGATGAAGGACCCCGTCCTGGCCGGGCGAATCGTCCGGGCGGTATGCGACGCCGTGAACGTGCCGGTTACCGTCAAGACCCGCAAGGGCTGGGACAAGAGCCACGTAAACGTGGTGGAGCTGGCAAAGATCGTTCAAGACAACGGAGCCGCCGCCATCGCCGTCCACGGCAGGACCAAAACTATGCTCTATTCCGGCGCCGCCGATTGGGACAGTATCGCCCAAGTAAAACAAGCCGTCAGCATCCCCGTGATCGCCAACGGCGACGTGATCTCCCCCGAAGCAGCCCTGCGCTGTCTGAACTGGACCGGGGCTGACGGTTTGATGGTAGGCCGGGCCGCCTTCGGCGACCCCTGGCTGTTTCAGCAGATCCGGGCCGCACTGGACGGTGAGCCCGTCCCGGAGCTCCCGCCCCTGGCCCGGCGTATGGAGGTCGCCCTCCGGCAGATGGAGCTGGCTCAGGCGGACAAGGGCGAGCATATCGCCTGCCTGGAGGCCCGAAAGCAGTTGGCCTGGTATCTGCGGGGCATCCGGTTCAGCAACTATTACAAGCAGCAGATCTCGCAGATCAAGACGATGGAGGACGTCTGTCGGGTGATCGGCGGGATTCAGAGGGACTTGGAATAATGGAAGAAAAAGAAATCATCAAAAAGGTTCTGGCCGGAGACCACAATGCCTTCGGCACCCTGGTGGAGGCCTACCAGGACAGAGTCTACAACCTGGCCCTGCGAATGTGCGGCAATCCGGACGACGCCATGGACCTTTCCCAGGAGGCCTTCTTCCGGGCCTGGCGAGGGCTGTCCGGCTTTCAGCAGGAATGCGCGTTTTCCACCTGGCTTTTTCGGCTGACCGCCAACGTCTGCCTGGATTGGCTTCGGGCGAAGAAGCGCCGCCCCACCGTCTCCCTGACAGTGGCGGATGAGGACGGAGACGAGGTTCAGATGGACATCCCCGACCCCTGCAAGGGACCGGAAGAACTGCTGATGGCAGCAGAGGATCGGAATGCCCTGGCGAAAGCCATGAACGAGCTGCCGGTGGAATACCGGGAGATTTTGACCCTCCGGGCCATCAACGATATGAGCTATACGGAGATCGCCGAGGTGCTGAAGCTCCCGGAGGGCACAGTCAAATCCCGGCTTGCCAGAGCGCGGATTGCTCTACGAAAAAAATTATTGCAAAACGGGAACAAAACGGAATCAGAAACGTCTATCTCCACAGAAGGGAGGGATGGGCTATGATTTGTGAAAAAGCCATGGCGCTGATGAGCGCAAAATTGGACGACGCGTTGTCCCCCGAAGAAGCGGAAGCTCTGGCGGCACATCTGGCCGCCTGTCCCGCCTGCAGCAATCTGATGAAGAGCCTGGAATGTCTGGATGAACAGGTCGCCGATCTGCGAGAGCCCGCTCCCGCCGGATTGAAGGAAGGCGTCCTCACTCGCATTGACAAGGCTACCCGCAAGATCAATGCCCGAGGCCGCTGGTATCACCGTCCCGGAAACGCCCTTGGCGTGGTTGCCGCAGCGCTGGTGCTGATGGTAGGGCTCGGGGTCGTTTCCCTGCCCAGGCTGGCCCACAAAGATATGGCCGCTGAGATGCCCCTCGAAGCACAAGACACGATGGAATGCCTGCCAACCGGCAGCGCCGGTATGAAGGGAGAATTGCACGCGCCGGAGCTGAACGGAATCGCAACCGAAGCGCCGCAAAACGACGGGACAGGAAGAGGCGACGCCGTCAAGGTTCCCAGCGTCACCTACAGTTATTTCGGGCACGCCAACTGGTACGCGAGCGCGGAGGACCTTCCCGGTGCCGGTGGGTGGTCCAATTACGAGCCTGTTCCGGACGGCTCGAAAACAGCCAGCGGTGAGGATGTAAGCTGGTATGTGCCGGCTCCAGGCCAGGAGGGCGAAGTTCCCCCGGACGCCAGCGGCGAGGACCTTGTTGTGCCCGCGGGAGAATCCTACGGCAGCAAAAACCGGTCTGTCTCCAAGTTGGACAATCTGACCTGTACCACACTCAGCAAGGCACAGAACGCCGCCGTCCTGCTCTACACGGAGTTTAGCCCGGAGAGCCTCTTCCGGGTCCTGGAGGCCGAGGAGCAGGAGCTCTACGCCCTGGTGGAGCATCTCGAGCCCGTAAGCGAGGGCGGGATGATCTGCTATGAGACAGACTGCGGCACCGCCCTGGCCATTCAGGAATGGCTGGTCTCACAGCTTCCCCCGGTGGAAGAGAACGATCCTGAGCTTCGGGAAGCGGACACGAACCTGAAGAGCCACATGGAGGCCCTGGACCCTGGCAGCGCGTGCCTGTATCGGATCATCACCCTGAGCCCGGGGACGAAGACCGTCTCCTGGCCGGAGGCCTGGCCCGAAAACTGGGCGGATCGCTTCCGCATTGAGGAAAACTGGAGGCTCTACTTCCCCGCCGAGGATTACGTCCCCAACGCGGGCAACAAGGCCTTCCTGGTTTTCCCGGAAAAGTAAAGAAAAAAACGAAGTGACTTCAATCCGAACGGGTTCCAGTCACTTCGTTTTTGTTTTCCCGATGAGACTAGCCCCGACGCTCGACAGGTCCGTACGAATCCCGCCGCGCAGGGTGCATCGCTGCGTTTCTCTTCCTGCATGAAATCATCACGAATCAATTGACTTCCGCAGAATACTCATGTACAATACAATCGTATCGTGGCATATAAGGGGGATTGGCTATGAAACACAGTCTTTGGCTGCTCCTGATTCTCTGCTGTTTGATTCTTGCGGCTTGCGAGGAGCCAACCGCGACTTCGGAGCTCGGCACAAAAAACACCTCCTTCTCCACAGCCGCAGCAACAGAGACTGAGACACCGGAAAAACCGGAGGAAATCATTTTTCAGGTTAGCTGCATCTGCGAGCTGACGGACCCAGAGGGGAAAACCCTGCACTGCGGCGGCCCCTATGATTTTCACGGAACTATTGATGCAACGCCCGACCGTGTGTACGGAACAAATCCATCATGGTTTGAGTTCAAAGTACCGTACCGGGATTATTACACATTTCAGGCAAAATTGAATAAATTTTTAATTGATTCCTATAGCTGCCATCTCTCCAGAATCACTGCCCGGGGGCCAAAAGAGGTCATCTGGAAGACAGACGGTTGGACGGTGAAAAGTGATGGCACTGATGTTACGGTTAAGCTTAACGGCAGCGATGCACAAGGGGGAGGATACCTGTCAACGCTTTCCTTCCATACGGACGCCGACGCGGATATTGTCCTGACAAAGGACAGCATTTCCGTTTCCGGCGCCTCCGGTGAGGCCGCTGTGCATGTTTTTGACATTAAAACAATGAACAGCAGCGAGGATCAGGTGATTCCGGTGCGGGGCGGCGCTCTGAAAATCGACCTGAGCGCCGTTTCGGCGGGAACCGTAAAAATCACCGCCGACGGGGAAAACTCCGACCTGGCCTTGGTGTGGAATGAAAGCGACTGATTTATCAGTCTTAAACGAAGAAGAATCGTTTGCTGACGCAAACGATTCTTCTTTCGTGTGTCCGGGCGCACGGGTAAGTGATACTAAAATACAATTAAATGCGTTAATTGTATTTTGCTGAGCTGCGCACAGCCTTTTCAGCGGAAAGCGCTGAAAAGCCCTCTCATACAGACTTTGACGCGCCGCTGGCGCTATAAAATGCTTTTAAAGCATTTTAACGAAGTCTGGTATGACGGCCCAAACACGCAATCCGAGGCGCAGTAGATTTGACTGCCGGAACGCCCGATGGGGTACAGAAACTGAGATGGGAGAACAGCGCGGCCAGGGGGGATTCCGCGATTCATCATCCCGTTTTTAGAATCTTCCCTTGTTTGGGCGTGACAGAGTGAGCCAGAAGTTTGTGAAGACCCATCATCAGCAGGGCCGCAGAGGAAAAGCCCCAAACGTAGAGCGCCAGGAAAACCGGATATGGGAGCTTGAGATAGATCTGATCCAGGACCACAAGGGAGCAGGGAAAGCGCGGCCCGATATAGAACATATTGAACGTGGCGTCAGTAAATAGCGGCGCAGCAAGATTCAAGCCCAACGCGATGAGCACAAGCACACAGAACATACCCACAGCGCGGAAATAGTTCGGCAGCGTCAGCTTCCCTTCCCGGCGAAGACGCATCCCCAGATAGACGCCGAGAACCACTTGCGTCCCGTGGTGTACCATCGTCTGGATGTTGATGCCAATGGTCCGAACAAAAACGTCATTCGGGTAGATGTACACCACCAGCCCGGCAAAGAGAGAAAAAATCGCGAGAAACAGTCTTGCCGTATCCCGCAGCCGGTCGTGTTTTGCCAGCGCGGCGATGGGGAGAATGTAAAAGGGGGAGGAGCAGAACTGGAACGGGAAGGCGTACCACGCATAGCTCCAGATAACAGGATTCTCCGCAGCGGGCTCGGTGCAGTGCATGGCAAACTGCAGCTCCTTGTAGACCTCCAGCACCACGATAACGGCCCAAAAGATCATCAGGATTTTTCGTTCCTGCCGTGCCGAAGCATTCCGACAGCGGCGACACAGCATCCAGGTTCCCAACAGGACCAGCCCAATAAACAGCAGATGAAACCCACCGTAGTTTTCCGGCGTGGTCATTTCTGCAGAGAGAAAATAGATTGCTTTTTCCAAAATGTTCAAGGTAAAATCCCTCTAATTGATAGAATTACGAAATCAGAATATTTGCGGAGATTGCCGCAGCCGGAAATGCTCCGCAGCGGCGCACACCGGTGCGCCACAGGACCGGGCTGGATTTGCCTGCGGCATGAATGGTACATGTTCGGCAGCGGCGCACACCGGTGCGCCACGGGATCGGGCTGGATTTGCCTGCGGCAAATTGCATTCGTTCCGATTGCCTCAGAATGGGCGACGCCCCCTCATCCGTCACCCGGCATCCGTGAGACACCGGGGGACAGCTTCCCCCCCAGGGGGAAGGCTTGGGACGGGGGACGCGGACGGCAGAGTGCCGTCCCTACGGGCGCAACTTGGGACGGGGGACGCGGACGGCAGAGTTGTATAGCGAAGTAAGATAGGTAACAGGAAGAGAAGAGACATAGGTAACAGTTTTCTGGTAGAATAGAGGCATCAAGAAACGAAGGAAGTGACGAGATGCCTTGGGAAAGGAAAACTGTTATGGAACAGCGAGAAGAATTTGTCGAACGGGCGAGGAGTAGTCAACAAACCATGGCTGCCTTATGCCGGGAGTATGGAATCAGCCGGAAAACCGGCTACAAGTGGATGAACCGTGCCAATTTAGGTCAGCGTCTTTGTGACCAAAGCCGCCGACCGCACCGCCAGC
>JAEEGF010205666.1_pt1 | contig 60818 bp, 51 predicted proteins | sample 9134171 | NCBI WGS metagenome assembly JAEEGF01 (sample SAMN16246542, study PRJNA631951) | gut metagenome | biome: gut microbiome; feature: rumen; material: AP-attached | host: Bos | place: Iran: Karaj | collected 2018-10 | reverse complement strand
ATGATATTGATTTCACCGTTGTGGGCCAGCAGGCGGAAAGGCTGTGCCAGTTTCCACTTAGGGAAGGTGTTGGTTGAGAATCTTGAATGTACCAGCGCCAGTCCACTTGTAAAGTAATCGTTGCTCAAATCAGGGAAGTAGCGTCGCAGCTGTCCGCTGGTCAGCATACCCTTATAGATGATATTTTTGTTAGACAACGAGCAGATATAAAAGTCCTCGTTGCCAATGCGGTTCTCTATACGTTTGCGAACCTTATATAATATACGCTCGAACACGGGCACCTGTTCGTCGGTAATACCCGTTATGAAAATCTGCTTGATGTCGGGCTCGACCTCTCGAGCTGCCGCACCCAGCACCTCCGGATTTGTAGGCACAGCCCTCAGATGCATCAGCTGCAGTCCCTCACGTTCAATCTCCTCGATCATCACGCTCAGAATCTCCTGCTGTGCTTTCTCGTCTTTTGGCAGAAACACCAATCCAGTACCATACTTCCCCTTTTCAGGCACGGGGATACCCTGCAACAGGATAAACTCGTGAGGAATCTGCAGCATGATACCGGCACCATCGCCAGTCTTATCGCGCGTCTCAGCTCCGCGATGCTCCATGTTTTCCAGCACCCTCAGCGCATTGTCCACCAGCTCATGACTCTTACCACCGTGGATATTCACAACCATTCCCACGCCGCAAGCATCATGCTCGTACTGGCTCTGGTAGAGTCCTTGCTGCGAATGTGCTTCTTTTTGCAATCTCTCCGATGTTTGAAGTTTACATTTTGTCATATTATCCTTACTTTTACTTTCCTTTTGTTCGTTTTCGGCTACAAAATTACGACATCCTGTTCAATCCGCCAAACTTTCACTTACTTTTTATCTTCAAAATCCCCTATTTTGACACTTTGCGCTGAAAATACCCATTTTTTATCAAAAATGTAAGCATTCCGTCCGTCTTGCCCTTTCATTCCTTACACTTTGACATTCTGTCCCCAAAAGAAAGGCTTGTTATCCTATTCTGACAGCGCAGCAAAGAGGCGGTTGAGGGCTTCGTCAGCATCGCCGTTGGTGTCGTTGAGGAGGGTAACGAACTTAGAGCCGATGATGGCACCAGCGGCATTCTGCTGAGCAGATTCGAGGGTCTGACGATTGCTGATGCCAAAGCCAATCATGCGAGGATTGCGCAGGTGCATCTGGTCGATGCGACGGAAGTAGGCCTGCTTGGCATCGTCGAACGACTGTTGGGCACCGGTAATGGCGGCAGAACTGACCATATAGATGAAGCCATCGGTGTTTTGGTCGATGAAGCGGATGCGCTCGTCGCTGGTCTCAGGGGTGATGAGCATGATGACGCGGAGGTCGTAGCGATCAGCGATGGGCTTTACGATATTTTGGTAGTCATCGAAAGGCAGGTCGGGTATGATCATACCGCTGATGCCTGAATCGACGCAACTCTTACAAAATTCCTCGATGCCGTAGTGGAGGATGGGATTGAGATAGCCCATGAGGATGAGGGGAATCTCTACCTTGTCCTTAATGGCCTTCAGCTGGGCGAAGAGTTTAGTAAGCGTCATACCGTTCTTGAGGGCCTGGGTGGCGGCACTCTGGATGACGGGGCCGTCGGCCAATGGGTCGCTGAAGGGGATGCCGACCTCGATGAAGTCGATGCCTCTTTTTTGCATCGTCAGGATAATGTCGCCCGTGCCTTCCAGGGTAGGACAACCAGCACAGAAATAGAGCGAAAGAAACTTTTTGTCTTGGGGTTGCTCAGCAAAGAGCTTATTGATTTTATTTGCCATAATTCAAAAACGTTTTTAATTTTGTAATATCTTTAATTCCTGGTTCAATCTCGAAACGCGAGTTTAGGTCGATGCCGATGCATTTGGGATGATGATAGTCGAGGATGCGTTCTGCATCGTCAGGGCCGATACCGCCACTTAATAGGAATGGCGTATCGCCATTGTAGGCTTCGAGGACACTCCAATCGAACTTCTCGCCATTGCCGCCAACGGAGGGACCTTTCGTGTCGAAGAGGAAATAATCGACGAGACCTGCGTAGGGCGTTGTTGCGTCTAAATCCTCTTTTGTGGCGATGTTGAAGGCCTTGATGATGGAGAGGTGAGGGGTGAGAAGTGAGAGGTGAGAGATTTGCTCTGGTGACTCGTGACCATGTAACTGGACGAAATCCAAAGCATAATCATCTGCAATCTTCTTGATGTTCTCTATATCCTCATCAACGAAGACGCCGACGCGCTTGCATTTCTGTGGCAGATAGGCGGGTCGAGCGCTGACATAGCGGCTGGACTTAGGATAGAAGATAAAGCCCATCATGTCGATGCCTAAGGCCTCCACTTGGCGGATATTCTCCGCTTCGCGCATTCCACAAACCTTGACCTTCGGTCGAGCCTGCTCACGCTCGGCAGAGCCAAAACAAGCTTTACTCTGCCCTCTCTTAATCGCAGCCTTTACAATCATAGCTTTGAGATAAAATCGTTTAATGCCTGCCCTGGATCAGCAGTTTTCATAAAGGTCTCGCCAATGAGGAAACCGCGGAAGCCTGCCTGACGGAGGGCGCGGACGGTGGCGGGATCGCTGATGCCACTCTCGCTCACTTTAACAGCATCGTGTGGGAGGAGTTCTGCTAAACGGAACGAATTGTCCACATCTGTTACGAACGACCCTAAGTTGCGGTTGTTGATGCCACAGAGGTCGGGACCGAGTTCAGCGTATTCAAGCTCTGCTTCAGAGTGCATCTCTAGGAGAACTTCGAGGCCTAACTCATGTGCCTTATTCATCAGAGCAGCACACGTCTGTTTCGACAGGCAGGCGGCAATGAGCAATACGGTGCTGGCACCACAGAGGGCGGCGGCATAGAGTTGGCACTCGTCGATGACGAAGTTCTTGTAGAGGATGGGGAGGGTGACACCACTCCTACGAGCCTGACGAATAAAGTCATCATGTCCGCCAAAATATTGTTCGTCGGTGAGGATGCTCAAGGCGGCGGCACCGTTCTGCTGGTACGACAGCGGGATGATGTCGGCACGCCCGTCTTCCTTGATCCAGCCCTTCGAGGGCGAACGGCGCTTGAACTCGGCGATGATGCCGGTGTCGCTCTGTAGCAGGGCCTCACAGAGGGAGGGCTTCTTTGCATAGAGGGCAGCCACTTCCTCACGCTTGTGGGCGATGATTTGCTCTAAAATATCTTTCATGAGTTCAGCTCTACAAATTTCTTAAAGGTTTTCAATGCCGCACCGCTGTCGATGCTCTCGCGGGCAATCTCGATGCACTCCTCAACGCTCTTCTGACCGCGTTCCAGCACCTGAATACCGAAGGCGGCATTGGCCAGTACGATGTTCTTCTGGGCGGGCAGGGCACGATTCTCGAGTACAGAGTCGAAGATATGAGCGGCCTCTTCCTCAGTAGCACCACCAACAAGTTCCTCTGGCTTGGCAATGTCGAAACCTAAGTCCTTGGGTGAGAAGATTCGCTCGTAGTCCTTGGTGGTCACCTTAAAGTCGCCCGTCAGCGAAATCTCGTCGTAGCCGTCGATGCTGTTTACGATGCCATAGTCGATACCAAGTTTCTGATACACCTGACTATAGAGGCGCATCTGGTCGAGATTGGCCACTCCCAGGAGCTGGCATTTAGGCTGCGAGGGATTGACGATGGGACCGAGGAGATTGAAGATGGTGGGGAACTGCAGGGCCTTGCGGATAGGTCCCACGAACTTCATGGCCTTGGCGAAGAGCTGGGCATGCAGATATACGATGCCTGCCTCATTGAGCGAACGGTTCAGCTTGTCGATATCATCCGTGAACTTGATGCCGTGATGCTGTATAACATTCGATGCTCCAGATACTGAAGTAGCAGCATAGTTACCATGTTTTGCCACCTTGTAACCAGCTCCGGCAATAACGAAACAAGCGGTGGTAGAGATATTAAAGGTGTTCTTGCGGTCGCCGCCAGTACCGACTACGTCAATATATCTGTCAGCCTCCAAGATAGCTGGCACGCCGGTCTCAAGGATGCCGTCGCGGAAGCCGAGCAGTTCATCGACGGTTACGCCGCGCATCTGCAGACACGTCAGCAGGGCGGTGATTTGTTCGTTGGGGTACTCTGAGTGCGTGATGCCAATCAGGATTGATTTCATCTCCTCGCGGGAGAGCTCTTCGTGATTCAGCAGGCGGAAGAGATAGCCTTTCATTGTCTGTTCCATATCTTTTATTTTAAATGTTCAATATTCAATGTTCAATGGTCAATGTTCAATCAAAGAAACATCCAGTTCTGCAGCATTTTTCGCCCGTCGGGGGTCAGCACGCTTTCGGGATGGAATTGTATGCCGCGGACGTTCAGCTCGCGATGCCGGAGAGCCATAATCTGTCCTTCGTCGCTCTCAGCGGTCACTTCGAGACAGTCGGGCAGACCCTCGCGAGAGACTACCCATGAATGATAGCGTCCGATAGTGATGTCGCGATCGAGTCCGCTGAAGATAGGGTCGTCGGCAATGATATGACAGGGGGTAGCCACGCCGTGGAACACGTCGCTGAGATTCTCTAACTTCGCGCCGAATGCCTCGCCGATAGCCTGATGACCGAGGCAAACACCAAGGATAGGTTTGCGACCGGCATAGGTGCGGATGACGTCGAGCAGCAGACCGGCCTCCGAGGGGATGCCAGGCCCAGGCGAGAGGATAATCTTGCTGTACTGCTCCAGTTCTTCGAGGCGGAACTGGTCGTTGCGCACGACGGCGACCTCTGCGCCCAGCTCCTTCACCAGATGACTCAAGTTGTATGTAAACGAGTCGTAATTATCTATAATAACAACCTTCATAATAAAATCCGTTTAATCCGTAAAATCCGTGGTTTCAAATCTTTTCCGCAGCCTCGATGGCCTTTCTCAGCGCTCCGAGTTTATTATTCACTTCCTGTAATTCATACTCTACGTCGCTCTTGGCCACGATGCCGCCGCCAGCCTGGAACCACAACTCACCGTTGCGCGAGACGAAGGTTCGGATGGTGATGGCCTGATTCAGCGAACCGTCCAAGCCGATGTAGCCGATGCAACCGCCGTAGGCACCACGGTTGTGCGGCTCGTACTCAGAGATGAGCTGCATGGCGCGAACCTTCGGTGCACCGCTGAGCGTACCGGCGGGGAAAGTGTCGATAAATGCCTTGATGGGGTCTTTGTCGGCATCGAGCTCGCCGCTGACTCTCGATACGAGGTGGATGACGTGCGAATAATACTGCAGGTCCTTGTAGAAATCGACTTTCACATCGTGACAATTGCGACTCAGATCGTTGCGGGCCAGATCCACCAGCATCACATGCTCGGCGTTCTCCTTCGGGTCGTTGCGCAGGTATTCGGCTCCCTTGCGGTCGGCCTCAGCATCGCCTGTGCGCTTCGTCGTGCCAGCGATGGGGTCGATGTAGGCGCGGCGCCCCTCTATCCTGCAATGCGTCTCTGGTGAAGACCCGAAAATCCTGAACCCGCCGAAGTCGAAATAGAAGAGATAGGGTGAGGGGTTGATGCTTCTTAAGGCGCGATAGAGTTTGAAGTCGTCGCCCTCGTACTTTTGGATAAAGCGGCGTGAGAGCACAATCTGGAACACGTCGCCACGCAGACAATGCTGGATGCCGCGACGGATGTTCGCCTTGTGTTCATCGTCGGTAAGTGTAGAGCGGACATCGCCTACAGGATGGAAATCGTATGCCTGCACATTGGACTTGTTCATGGCCTTGAGGATACTATCAATACCAGAGGCATCACCCAGTGTCACTACTTTCAGCATGTTGTTGTGATGGTCGAACTCAATCACCACCTTATATAATAGATACAGCACATCGGGCGCGTCGTTCTTCTCCTGCGTCTCATCTTTCACAGCGATGTCCTCGAAATAACGTACGGCGTTGAACGAGGTGTAGCCATAGAGTCCGCAGACGGCAGCATCGTCGCCCGTCACCTCGATGTGGTCGATGAGGGCGTGGATGGCATCAGCCGTGCCGTATTCCTTGTTAATCTCATGCTGTTCAGTAGTTCCGTCAGGAAAACCGATGGACGCGATGCCGTGTCCGATAGCCACGCTGGCCATCGGATTAATGCCAATAAACGAGCGCGAATTGCTCTGGTCGTGATAGTCCGAGCTCTCCATCAGTGCACTCTGTGGATAGAGGTCGCGCAGCCGCATATACACGCCAACTGGGGTATAAAGATCCGCCAGAATGGTCTTGCTTGTTGTCTGATATTTAAAAGTTTTCATAATCCGTTTAATCCGTTAAATCCGTGGTTAAAAATTCCCGTATTCCTTCGCCATCGCCTTGTTCTTAAGATACGTCTCGACATCCTTGTCGCCACGACCGCTGACCGTCAGCACCACCACATCGTCCTTCTTAAAGTTAAGCTTGGAAAGCGCTGCGATGGCGTGAGCACTCTCGATGGCAGGGATGATGCCCTCCATGCGCGTCAGTTCGTAGCCGCCGTAGATGGCCTCGTCGTCGTTGATGCTCAGCACCTGCGTGCGCCCTTGCTTCGCCATGTTGCAATGCATCGGACCCACGCCTGGATAGTCAAGACCTGCCGAGATGGTAAACGCCTCCTGAATCTGTCCGTCCTCATCCTGCATCACCAGCATCTTCGCGCCGTGCAGGATTCCCGTAGTTCCCCTATGGATGGTGGCTGCGGTATAGTCGGTGTCCCAGCCGTGTCCGCCAGCCTCGGCCAACACGATTTTTACGCGTTCGTCGTCCATATAGTGATAGATGGTACCGGCGGCGTTGCTTCCGCCTCCGATGCAGGCGATGAGGTAGTCGGGATAGTCGCGGCCTACCAACTCTGCCAACTGCCACTTGATTTCCTCCGAGATGACGCTCTGCATCCGAGCCACGAGGTCGGGGTAAGGATGAGGCCCCATCGTCGAACCTACGATATAAAAAGTGTCGGCAGGGTGACAGCACCAGTCGCGAATGGCCTCCGAGCAGGCGTCGCTCAGCGTCATGTTGCCTGTTCGGACGGGATGCACTTCGGCACCCAGCATCTTCATCCGCTCCACGTTGGTGTGCTGACGCTCCACATCCGTCGCACCCATAAACACCTCGCACTTCATGTCCATCAGCGCACACACCGTCGCCGTCGCCACACCGTGCTGTCCCGCTCCCGTCTCGGCAATGATGCGCGTCTTGCCCATCCGCTTCGCCAACAGAATCTGTCCGATGGTGTTGTTGATCTTATGCGCACCCGTGTGGTTCAGGTCCTCACGCTTCAGATACAGCTGGCAGCCGTACTTCTCGCTCATTCTACGAGCATAGTAGAGCGGCGAGGGCCTGCCCACATAATCCTTCAACAGCGCATGATACTCGGCCTTGAACTCCGCACTCTCGATAATCGGCAGATAAGCCTCCTGCAGGTCATGCACACACTTGTAGAGAATCTCAGGCACATACGCCCCTCCGAACTCTCCGTAGAAACCGTTTTTGTCAACTTGAAAATTTTCCATATCTTTGTCTTTTAACTTTTAATTCTTAACTAAAAATCCGGAGGCCCATCGCAAGAACGACAGGCCTCCGGAGTATCTCTTCTACAAACATATAGGTACGCGGCTATCTTCTCACGATCTTTTGAATCTTGAGTTGCGCCACCACCAATTGTTTGCTATTCTCATCATACCAATTTTCTGTTTTTGATAACTTTCCGGCTGCAAAAGTAATGCATTTTGCTGAAACAAACAAATTTTTGCTTACTTTTTTCTCAAAAAATTTTCGCCCACTGACATTTTGCTCTGAAATCATCCATTTTCCATCAAAAGTGTAAGCATTCCATCCACCCCTTCCCCCTCACTCCTTACACTTTGACATTTCGTCCCCAAAACAAAGCCGCCGACGCACTACTTCCAAATCCGCAGGCAACCAATTCACGCTGTCCAGTTCATCTTCTGAGAGCCACCGTGCTGCCTCATGCTCATTCAAGTGAAGCGCTTCCGTCAGTAACGAGCAGAGGTAGCAATGCATCTTCAATCTAAATTTCGGATAATCATACTCCACCGTACAGAGAAACTCATCCACACTAATCTCCGTCGACAGTTCCTCACGAATCTCCCTCACGAGCGCCTCCTCCGGTGTCTCCCCAGCCTCCATCTTTCCGCCAGGGAACTCCCACCAATCTTTGAAATCGCCATAACCTCTTTGAGTGGCGAATATCTTATCTCCCTTGCGAATAATCGCTGCTACGACTTCTATCTTTTTCATAACTCTTCCAATCCAAGCGACTTCAAATACTTATACGTTCCGTCATAGAACTCGGGCAAGCGTGTGGGATCTTCTGGAAATCCTTCTGGTGTCTTGTTGCTATTGCCATAAGGCACACAGATAACAAGACTATCTGCCCCTGTTCCTCCTTCCAAGGCTCCAGCACCTGCTGCATCACCTCTATCTCGCCCATCCAGGCCTCATCAGTCGTTGTCAGCGCATCCCCATGATAGTTGTTGTGCATGGCACCCAGCACCGCTAATGGCTCATTGCTCAAGAATTCGCTGAACGTAGCTGTATATAGACATCTGTTACTCATATAGTCGTCTGCCCAAAATGTCATAGGTTAACTCTTGGAATACTCTTGGTATTGGTAGCCCGCTTGTCAGATGAGACCATTGAAGTGGCCTCTTCATCAAGAATATCTGCTTATCGTTTGCCATATACTTCAGCGATGTTTCTCTTTTATGTGCTACAAAGATATGGATTTTTCTTGAGAAAAATGATATGGTTAGGATGTTTTTATAATCTTTTAGTCATAGAAGGGTATAAATATGCAGAAAGACCGGCCGATTTGGGTCGGTCAGTCTTTCTTTAAAGTCTTAGTTAGTGTTCAGATTGCGATCGGGCCGTGACCCATGCACGAGGTCGTCCCAAGGGCGGTCAAGGCAGCGGTGATGATGCTGGCAATGACCTGCAGAATGGTTTTCCAGGTTTCTTTCTTCATAGTGCTCATTTCTCAATTTTCATTTCTTTTCATTTCTTTCATTTGACCTTCGGTCGAGCCTGCTTTCGCTCGGCATAATTGGAGCAAGCTCCATTCTGCTCTCACTTAGTCGCAGCCTTCTTTCATTTCTTTCATTTGAGCCAAAGAGCCATAAGGCTCTTTACGGCTCTTTACGGCTCTTTAGGGCTCTTTAGGGCTCAGGCTCTTCCTCCTCCGGGTCGGGCTTCAGCTGGTCGACGCTGATGAACTCGGCCTTCTTCAGGAACTCGCGGCTGGAGATGTTCATCTCGGTGGTCTGCTCGGGCAGGAAGCGGATGTGCAGTGCCTTGATGTCAGACGTGACGCTGTACTTGTCCTTCGAGATGACACCCTTCGACTCGATGGTGCAGTAGAAGGTGCCCAGGCCGTCAATCTTCACCTTCTTCGAGTTGAGCAGCATCTCGATCAGACAGCTGCGGAACTTCTCCAGTACGCCGAACACGACGTCCGAGGTGTACAGGCTTCCGTGCTCCGAGATGTGCTGCGCCAGCTTGCGCGTGTTCATCGTCTCCAGTGCCTTCACGCGACCGTACCACTTGCCGTAGGCCGGCGACTTGGTGTTGACGTTCTTCTTTACTTCATACAAAATCTTTGCCATACTAAATGTGTGTGTTTCATGGTATTAGAATCGTTGCGACCAACTACATCGGGTGGCCGACATCCCGCTTGTGTCATCAGATCTTTTGACAATGCAAGGGTGGTACAAGAGCGAATGCAGAGGCAAGCTCGCTTGGCCTTTGCTGAGCCGCAGCCTTCACTCGTTCTCGCAACTTCTTGTTTGCGAGTACAAAGGTACGACATTTTTCATTTGCTTCCAAATTTTACCCCTCGATTTAGGACGATTTTGATGAGAAATTCATCGAAATCGCTCACACTCGGCAAAACTCATGCTAGGCATGGTTTTGCTCTCGCTTAATCGCGATTTTCAAGCACGAAATCGCCGAATTGATGTTTTCAACATCGAGCCTGCTCACGCTCGGCATAGCTCATGCGAGCATGGCTCTGCACTCGCTTAATCGCAGTCTTTAAACGAGCCGTAACATCGGGGCCTCGAAGCCGTAATTATCGGACCTCGAAGATTACTTTTCGCCGATAGCGGGCAGGGTGGGGGATTTTTACCGATTCTATGATGACAGATGACAAATGACAGTTATTGAAAAATCTGTGGATGATTCATATTAGTATTATATATTATAATATATATACTAATACCTCTTTTCCTCTCAAATTCAGAAAACTGTCATCTGTCATTACTGTCATTTTCTTGAAGGCTTTACAAACAGCCGCATGTTTTCTTTTTCTATTAAATAATGTGTTTTTTCTGAGATAAACCTCTTTTATCTCCCAAAGATTTTGTACCTTTGTCGCCAATTAGTTATTGAATAAGCGAATAATAAAATGGTGAATAAAGAATCCTTGTCGTACGATAAGACAGACCCAATATCCATCTATGAGTACGCTCTGCCCCTTATAGACCACACGCTGCGAGAAATCGTTGGCGATGCTAATGGTCCCTCATCCACCATTCTCCAGCATGTATTTCCAAAAACTCAGATTCTGTATACCACGTATAGTCAAACCAATTCGTGGAATCACCTATTTTCTTCCTCTTTGACGAATACTCGAGCCAATGTGTGGAACGCAAGATACCACCAAGGTAATGGCAATATTGTTGTTCAACGTCTGGTTCACCTTTCAAAACTTCGAGCATCTGCTCCGTCTTAATCCATTTCTTTTCCATGACTTTTTTCGGCAAAGGTCGGAGATCAAAACGAAATGAGCAAATGTTCTAGATTAAGTTAGATCAATTTTTGAAAGTTTAGATCTTGTCTATCGATTATTTTGAGTGAAATAGCCATTTTTTTCACAATTTGTATGCGTAATTCGGAAATAAGTTGTAATTTTGCGACAAAATAACTAAAAGCAGATATATGATGCTGACGAAGATTTGGAATGATTTTTGCGACGATGTCCTGACATCAAAAAAGAAAAAATCGAAGGAAAAGGATTTCGAGAAAGGCCCTGTAAAAGATTTCCTTACTTCCCTCGGATGGGTTAAGTATGGCAGCCACCGTCTGGTAGAACAACACCCAATACAATTCGCAACTGCAAATCATTATGCCGATTTTGCTTTGTTCCTACAAAACGAGGAAAAACCAGAAATGATAATCGAGTTAAAGCGACCAACCAAGAGGAAGGAAGATAAGGATGCCTCTCAACTGGAGGACTACATGGTCAAAGAGGAGTGCAGTTTTGGACTCTTGGTTGGCGAAGTCTTGGAGGTTTATTTCATAGATTTTACAAAGTCAAAACATCGTGCAGAACTGATAACGACTATCAATTTTGACAAAGACAACGATGGTGCCAAGCAGCTTATCACATTACTCTTGTCACAAGATTATGATACAGACAAGATGCGTGAACATTGTCTGCAGCAATTGAAGTTGAACGAAGCAGTAAGGTATTGGAATTCCAAGGAAGGAAGAGACAATATTCTTTCCTATATATTGGAATCAAGTTCCCTTCCCGAATCGCTAAAGAACAAGTTACAGTCCATGATGTCTATAGATATCTATGTACATCAACAAATCGTAGATTCGAAAGAAGAGACGGACGAAAAAACCGTTGTTGTAAGTGAACCTACTGATACGGATTATTATTTGTTTAAGGTTCAGATGAAAGGAACCGATGCCTCTATTCGATATTATCCGTCTGATAGTCGCTATGTGATTCTGGCACATAGCTTGATTAGAAAAGAATGTACTGACAGTTTCAAAAATCGTACAGCCATTGCAAAGCGTAATGAAATTATTAGTGACAGCACAAGAAGCAAAGACATGGGCGAAAGTGTAGAATTGCTTCAAGACGTAGAGTTTATTACGGATGCTCCGAATACGCCGACTCAATTCTGTACAGCACGTTCTACAAACGCTACCGAAGCTCTGAAAGATGAAAATGGACGCAGTTTTGCTGATGTATTTCCCACAGGCAATACATTAAAACCTACCGGTTCAGAGACAAAGCCATCTTCTGTCGCATCACAGGAAGATAATTTCAAGGATAGTTGTATAAGAAGAATAGTCCAATCCACTGGCGGTGAACTTGTCAAGAAATCGGGAAGCACATATTGGTCCTCTGATGGAAAAACAGGATATGTCTTCCGTACTTCTAAGATATACAAACAGGGCAATCGTGAAAAGTATTGGTATGCATATAAGAGAATGAGAGATTTAGCTAATTGCAAAAACCCATTCTATGTGTTTGGATGTAATGACGCAAATACCATCATTGTTCTGCCTGTTTCTGAGATAGAGTCACAATTAGATGCTTTGAATTATTCTCAAGACAGCAACGGCAACCCCTCATATTGGCATATCGTATTTTTCAAGGATGCAAAAGGCAAGATGACTTGGTTGTTATCCAAGCCAAAGCCCCATGAGGTTGATATCACCAATAAACTTCTTTAAGTTTTATGGCTAAGATAAGCAAGAAGAAAGAGGGCGAAACTAAAAAGGTGGTCGCAAATTGTGACCACCCTGACGAGGTTATCGCAATTTGCGAGAACCCTCAAGAAAACTCTCTCAGTCAATATGATATAGAGAAGCTGATAGTTACAGTTCGAGGCGAACAAGTACTTATAGACCAAGATATTGCAAGGATTTATGGAGTAACGACAGGCCGACTAAATGAACAGGCAAAACGTAATATCGCAAGGTTCCCAGAGTCTTTCCGTTTCCAATTAACAAAGGAAGAACGAGACGAGGTTATCGCAAATTGCGAGAACCTCCGTTCTCTAAAGTACTATCCATCCTTGCCGTATGCTTACACAGAGCAGGGTATAGGCCAACTTTCAACCGTTGTGCATAGCAAAATTGCGATAGAAAGGAGCATTATGATTATGAATGCTTTCGTGGCTATGAGACGGTTTATGGTTCAGAATGCTGGTATTCTGATGCGAATTGCCCATCTCGAAAAACATCAGATAGAAACGGATCAGAAGATGGACATGCTTCTTGACAGGATGGACAAACAATCGCCGAAACTTTTGCCAGAGCAGATTTTTGCTACAGGGTGCGTATGGGATGCATGGACTTACGTGTCCGACTTGGTAAGAAGCGCCAAACAACGGATTGTGTTGATTGACAACTTCGTGGATGACCGTGTACTGTCGCTTTTAGATAAGCGAGCAGATAATGTGGAAGCTACGATTCACAGTCGATACTACGAGTCTTTCCAAACAGACTTGAAGAAACATAATGAGCAGTATCGCGAAATCAAATTCATACAACTGCCACAAAAGAACCACGATAGGTTCTTGATTATTGACGATGATGTCTATTTACTTGGTGCCAGCGTGAAGGATATGGGTGTTGGCATGTGTGCAGTTACGAAGATGCAGGTTTCGCCAGAAACGATTTTGCAATTATTGAAATAAACAAAATTAAGAACAAGACAACAAACAAGGCATATGGCATCATTTGCATTATTCAATTTCGAGTTTGAACCCATTCAGAATAAACTCCGTCAGGCAGAACTGAAAGGGATGGAGTCGGTGCTGATGTCGGCAAGCGAGGCATTCCCGCGAAAACAGGAGATATTCGGCGACATTCTGCTGAAGGACTTTAAGAAGGAGAAGATAGAAGACATCATCCATTTTAAAAACGGGGAAGGCCCCAAAGAATATATTCATCGCCATCTAATGCCACCTACGGATGATATCGTCATTATGCGCGTAGCCAACCGCAAGCATCTTCAGATTGTTGACGAGAACCTGAAACCGAAGCAGGTGGATGACTATCAAAATTGCATTGTAATGATTGACAATCGTGACGGTATCCAGCGTATTCTGATTGAGAATAAGAAAGCGGCTTTCCGTGACGTAAAACAGGTGGCTGGTATTCTGGAGTATACGTTCAATAAGCTTCTGGCAAGATATAGTCTGATGGTAAAACTCAACCATCTGAAGAATCCGCAAACGTTCTGGCATGTGGCCAACGATAAGCGTTCTTATCCCAAGGGATTCTACAGAATGTTGCTCAAGTTGCCATATCCCAACCTTGAGCGTCTTCGTAAGGTATATGACCGTTTGTTTTCACAGGCTCAACAGAGTTTCAACTGCCGTCTCGACATGAACTTTACCAGTCCTAACGGCGAAGTGCGCCTCGATGAGAATGACCCATATCAGAAGGAGGCCATCGATTGGTTCTTGAAAGATGCGGGTGGCGATGCAGTTCTTTATTCCAACGTGGCAAAAAAGCACCCCATCCCAGTAGGAAAGGATTCTTACCGTGTCATAACGGTCAGCTCAACCACTATTCAGCGTGTTACAGAAGATGCGGTGAACAATGACCTTTTTGGCAGTGCAGCTTTTGATGAGGTGAAAGAAAAACTGAAGACCGGCATAGAACCCTGATGGTAAAGATTCTCACAACAGAAGAGCAGCATAGCTTACACCACCGCTATAAGCAGAGTGACTTATACCGCCAATGGGCACCTATATTGGCTCTGCTGCAACGTAAAAATGGTGAAATGGATGCTGCTACTATCTGGTTCTTAGCAGAGAAGCAGGTTGTGAGGCTGCGCGAAGAACCAAGTTATCGCGAGCAGGAAATATCACCCATATTCAATGAATTGATAGAAGATTGCAGGACGCTTACAGCAAAGGGCTCAAAGGTTATCCAACGCTCAGATGCTGAAGCTCAGCGTTCTGCAATTACGGTGATGTGTGTAATACTGACCATGTTGATGAACGCTGTAGAGAAAGGGCATGAAGAAGAAAGTTTTGACAACGAGCCGATGTGTATGGCTATCATGGATATACTGGCTGAAAATGTTTACTTTCAACAGTTGATGAATGTCTTCTTTTCCCGCAATACTGGTTACGATGGAAAGAAAGTAATAATCACACGCTCTGACCCAATGGATAATAATAATCCAATGGCCAATATGGACGAAATTGCCAAAGAAGAAGTTGAGCAAATAGTCAATCATGTAAGCCAAATGACGAGTGGGTTAAAAGCAATTCTTAAGGCAGGCCATTGGGAGCACTGGATATCAGTATGGCGAGACATCTGTAATAACTCAGAACTAATAACGATTCTCAAACAAACCAACAGACCTCGTGGTAGTGAATGGCCTGTGAATGAGAAGATGGTCTTCAATGTTTTGGGTATCTTTATTGAGGCCTTTGAATATAAGAACTTCGTGAGTACTGCCAATAAAACATTAACGAGCAAGAGTAGCGGAAGAGATTATATTACGAATCATGGTCATAAATGTGGCAACTCTACAGAGCTGAACACACAAGAGATTCACGATAGAGTCGAAAATATTGTAAAGAGTAAGGTTAACAGCTGATTTTATCTGCTAAACCTGTTTTTCATTTAACGCTGATAGAACCATAAGGTTTTGTCAGCGTTTTCTAATTGTCTGATTTTTAGCTGCTAAAATGCTGATAAAGAATTGCCAAAAAGAACATCCTTAGAACATCTTAGCTATCCTTTTAAATGCTTTCCCATATCAGGAGAAAGCAGTAATTTCGCGTCCAGAAAAGCATGCCCTTGTTTTTTCGAGGCGTGCGAAGTAAATTGTAGATGATAAGAATCGAGTCGGTAAACCTCATGAGGTATTTCCCTCGATATATAAGATAACAATTTAAATGGTCGCATAAGGAGGCGACCCGTTGAGTGAACGAGCGAAGGAAGTCTTGCAAGTTAAACGTGGTACCAATTCTGGAACTTCATCTTCTCTCACGAACTCAACAAAATGAAAAAGAGTTTAGAGAAAACAACAATTTGTGAGCAAGTATTTGAACTGAACAAGATGTGTAGTTCGTTGTGTATGATTCAGCCCAGACAAAGCAAGGCTGATACGGATGCTTCGATGCAGAGCATTGTGGCTGGTGTGCGCAGATTGGAAAGCAACATCAGCATGATAGCCGACAAGCAGCGGGTGACTCTGCTGAATGTCGTTCCCTTTGATGTCCGCAAAGTCCTACAGACGTTGGGGTATATCAGGTGGGATATAACTCTTGTGGGTGGCCAGGATGATGCCACCAAGTCCATCGACAACATGATTAGCCTGCTGAGAGATCTGGAATCATTGAGCCAGAAGATAGAGGGCGACGCTGCGACTCAGTGCGACCTATATAATAAAATGGTAGAAGATTATCGGGCTAAAGAATGGTCACGCGATTACTGGTCGTTTGTCCAGCAGGTGAAGGAGGATATTGATGTTGACATCAAAGCGGGGATGACTGAGTTCGATGCCCTCAGGCATGAATTGAAGAATCTCAGGCAGACGCATCTGAACTCCTACAAGCCTGCTCGTATCAAGAGACTGTACGATTGTGTTGTCAATCAGAATCGCCCTCTCTTCGAGGCTATCGTTCTTGACAGGGAGAAGCTGTCGGAGGATGACCTCTTGGATTTATTCTCGTTCTTTTTCCGCTATAGTACCCTGAAGCGGCATCTCGATTCCGTTCGCCTTTTGAAGCCTGTAACGGGTAAATACGACAAACTGTTTACTTGCTGGGCGGCGAAGGAGTATGTAGAACGGATGAGTCCGATATTGTTGATTAGTGGCATTCTTGAAAAGGGGCATTTTCCCATTCTGCTGATGGTTATGAGAGACTTGGGCCTGTCGCCAAAGGACAATAAACCATTTGTTCAGATGAAGAACTATGCCAACGAGATTAATACCAGAATTGAAGAATTAAGGTTTGACAAGGATTATAGTCTCTTCTCCAAGATGTTTGGCTGGCTGGGTAATGCTTCTTTCTGTGAACTTGAGTACGGAGAGATAGGCGATACGGGATTTGACCCACAAAAGATAAAGGAATACCAGGACGTATATCTGCGTTGCTTTACGATACTCAATCAGCACGGATTGTGTGTGCCAAAGGAAAGAAAGTTGGCATCCTATCTGCAAACGCCCGATCCGAATATCAGTCTGGACGTCATTATGGAAGGGTTTCCGATGGAATATCGCATTAGGCTTGACTTTCTCCGTTCAACATTGCGTAGAGAAACGCTTATTTTGGGTTGAATAGAACGTGCTTTAGTATGGGAGATTTTCGCCTCACTAACGGAAACTCCCCTTTTCATTCAAGCTGATAACTATTTCGCTGAAATATAGTTGAATGGCACAGAAATGCACGATAGTTGCACTTTCATCATCGACATATTTTTTATAACATTAATTTTTTTACAACTATGCAGACGATGCTTTTAGAAGTAGTGAAATGCGGCGACGCTTTCACGGTGAAGAGTGAGAAAAGTGAGAACGGTGAGCTGAAGAAACGTCAGCTGGTACTCAAAGAGCTTGGCGGTAAGTACGAAAGCCACTATGTGGTGACTGCGCTCGCTGAGCAGGCAGAGAAGGACTTCAAGGCTGGTGACCTCGTGTTTGCCACCATGCGATTCCAGAGCCGCGAGTACAACGGACAAGTTTATCAAGACATCGTAGTAACTGAAATCATTAAGAAGTAATCGGGTCGAAGGCGTGAGCGGAGAAAACGTGTACGTACGAATTGAGCTCAAACTAAAATCTTCGCTTTTCTCCTGACACTCACAATTTTCGAAACGATTATGAATAAGATTATTATTTCTACAGAGAGACAGGTAATGCTTGACGGTCTGATGACCTTAGGCATTTTGGAGAACGGACTTCGTATAGCAGACTTCCAATGTTGTGAAGATGTATTGCTCGACGCGTTCTCAGGAACTTTCAAAGTGGAAGGCAAGTGTGACGGCAACGTCTATATGAGCGAAAAGCCCAAGCGCATACGCAACAAGGCCCTCTTCCGCGATGATAACGCTTCGCTGTCGCAAGGACAGGATAAGAGGTGGTACTTCTATTTCTCGCTCGACGAGGATCAGTTGGAGCAGTTGCCCATGAAGCTGGTAAGGCAGGCCGGAGCAATAGCGCAAAAGGTATTAAGGGAACTTATTTTGAAAAAATAGGCGGTATGAGTGTCTTCGAGATTTACAAAGGTGATGGTGGCGCAAAGTTCATGCGCCCCATCCACAACAGAGAAGAGTATCTGCAGAGCCGCAACACGGAGAAACAACAGCAGACATTGGCGGCTGTCCGTTCGGGCGAGGAAAGTCGGAAGTCGCAGTTGGTGCAGATGAACTACTCATGTCTGCCAAACGAGGACGGCACGCTGAAAGGCTCGAAGCGTATGAGTACGACGGTGGGTATGGACATCGACCATATTACACCCGAGGATATGCCTAAGGTGAAGGAGCGCATCCTGCAGAAGAAGGACGAACTGGGTCTGCTGATGATGGAGGAGAGTGCCCGAGGCGGTGGTTATCATCTGGTGTTCCGTCGTCGACCGGAGTTAGACCAAGTTGGTAATTTGAAGTGGGCTTCCGAACTCTTGGAGGTGGCCTACGATGCTCAGGCAAAGGATATCACGAGGGTGTTCTTTACGACGACCGAGAACGAGCTGGTGTATCTTGATGACGCAATCTTTGAGAATGTTGCAGCGCTGACTACCGTCGACCCTGCTGGCGCTCGGCAGAACTCAAGCGAGCTTGGCTCTGCTCTCGCTGTTGCAGCGTTGCAGTGTTGCAGTTCTCAAGAAGCAATTCCTCAGGCATCATTCGACCCAGAAGCGAGGTACAACGGGGTGTTGTATTCGGACATTATCGCGAAGTATTGGGAACTGTATAATGACGGAAAGGAACCCTCTGAGGGCGACCGTAACGTGCTGACGTTTGAGTTGGCAGCTACTATACGTTCAATACGTGGGTACTCCTTAGAGCAACTGATGCAGGTCGTTCCTAACTATTGGGCAAAGCCAGATGGATCGTGTACTGCGGAGGATTTAGCCGAGTGGCGCCAGACCCTCGAGAACGCCCTGAAGGAGCCGCGCAAGGGGATGCCCTACCGGTTGAAGCAGGTGCTCCAGGCGCTGAAGTCGCAGCAAGCGGTGAAGGCCTGTGGCGGCACGCTGACCACGCCGCCGCCGATGCCGAAGAAGCTGCCGCCGCTGCTCAGGCTGCTGACGAAGAACGTCCCCTCGTTCTACAAGCCCGCCGTGGCCAACGCCGTCTTCCCCGCCCTCGGCGTCCACCTGCACGGGGTGAAGTTCAGATATTGGGATAATGTGGAGCACGAGGCCACCTTCATGAACGTCCTGATAGGCCGTCAGAGCATCGGCAAGGGCACCATCAAGAAGCCCATCGAGTACATTATGGAGGACATCAAGCAGCGCGACCAGCCAAACCGTCAGCGCGAGGCCGAGTGGAAGCAGAAGAACCCCGGCGCGAAGCCGAAGAAAGACCCGCGGCCCACGGACATCTGCATCCAGATGCTCATCGACAACCTGACCGACGCCGTCTTCAACCAGCGCATCGTCGACGCCAACAACAACGGTCAGCGGTTCATCTATACCATCGTCGACGAGATAGAGGGCCTGAAGAAGGTGACCTCCAAGGGCACCGTCGACGAGGTGGGACTGCTCATCCGCAAGGCCTTCGACAACAGCGATGCCGGACAGGAGCGCGTGGGAGCCGACTCGGTGTCGGGAATCGCCCCCTTGAGGTGGAACTTCAACGCCTCGACCACGCCGCCCAATGCCAAGCGCTTCTTCTACAAGATGGTGAACGACGGCACCGTCTCGCGACTGGACGTCTCGACCATCATCCGCGACGACGACGATGATGACACCGAGCCCATACTCGGCATCTACGACCACCAGTTTGCCCAGGAGCTGAAGCCCTACATCGACCGCCTGGAGGCCGCCAGCGGGCTCATAGAGTGCAACCCGTCGCGCAAGCTGGCCATCGAGATGAAGCAGGAGAACAAGGACGCCGCCCGGCTCTACGAGAGCGAGGCCTACCGCGTCTTCTCCTACCGCGCCAACGTCATCGCCTGGCTCAAGGGCATGGTGCTCTACGTCGCCCACGGCTACAAATGGTCTAGGGAGATTGCCGACTTCGTCCGCTGGACACAGCAGTACAACCTCTGGTGCAAGATGCTCTACTTCGGTCAGCAGCTGGAGAAGGAGCTGCGCGAGGAGGTCGAGATACAGCGGCAGTCAGGCCCTCAGAACCTCCTGGAGCTCCTCAGCAACGAGTTCACCAAGGAGCAGTACCGCCAGATGCGCCAGCAGCAGGGCAAGAAGGGCGACGGCGACAGCACCCTGCGCTCCTGGCAGGCCCGCGGCTACATCGTCTACGACGACGTCAGCGGCCACTACTGCAAGACCGAGGAGTACAAACGGAAGTTCTCGCAAGGGAAGTAACAACGAAAGTGTTGCAGTGCTGCAGTTGCTGCAGTTAAAAACCAAATGAAAAGAGGTGGAGCCTGGATGGTTCCACCTCTTTGATTATCATGAAAGGTGTGTCAGTACGCGAAGTCGTAGGTCACCTCGGTGCCTTGACGGCTGTCCTTGACCACCATGCGGCGGACGCTGCGGTCGGCATTGAGCTCGGTGGTGACGAGGATGGTGCCCTTGTTGGAGGTGGCCTTGGTCACAATGCTGGTGCTGCGGGTGTAGCGGAACATGGCGAGGAGCTGCAACGGCTCGCAGTCGGCCATTCCCAGCAGCAGCTGGTTGACGTCCACCGTCTGGCAGCGGTTGTCCATCTGACTGTACTCCAGGCGGAAGCGCTCGGTGGTGACGGCGTGCGTCCCGGTCTTCCAACGGCAGTAGTAGGTCAGGCTGTCGGCGGTATGCAGGCTGTCGGGGGCGAGGCTCTTGCCGCCAAGACGGTAGGCATAGGCCTGTGTACGAGTGACGCGCGAGGCGAGGTAGTTGAAGGCGTAGTTGGCCGACACCTCAACACCGTTGGGGTAGTATTGCGGCGTGTAGCCGATGGTGTCGCTGATGCCGACGAGCTGTGCCGTCTGGTAGCCATTGTCCATCGTGCCTGTCAGGACGCTGCTGCCGTTGGTGACGGTCATGATGCCGCTGACCTCGTTGTAGTTCATGCTGTACTTGTCGTTGGCACCGGCAGGGCTCTTCACGTTGATCTCCGTAGGACGGCACTTGGCGTCGTAGCTGACGGTGACCGTCCAGTCGTCGCTCGAGGTGATGCTCTTCACCAGTGCGGCAGAGCCCATTGAGCCGTCGCCGCGGGTGGCGTGCTGCAGGTACTGCCACGTGGCGTAACCCTTGTCGGGGTGGTCGGTGTCGGTGATGGTGTACTGGGCCACGCGTGCTTGCCCCGTGGTGTTCTGGTCAAACAGGACGTTGATGGAGAAAATGGTGCTGCCACCGCCCTTGGTGCGCTCGATGGTGCACCACTGGGCCTCGGGGGTGTCGCTGGTTATCTGCCACGGTCCCTTGCAATAGACCACGACGGTGTCGCGGACGGTGTTGGCATAGACGTAGGAACGCACCTGCTGGGGCTTACTGAACTCAAAACCAGCACTATACGGCTCATCGTCGCCGAGACAGGCAGTAAGCACGGTGGTGACTGCGAGCACAGCGACGATGATGGTTAGGATGTGATGCTTCTTCATGATGATGCGAAAGCCTTTTTACGCGTCGATGTTAGCGTAGGTGGCGTTCTTCTCGATGAACTCGCGGCGCGGCTCTACGTCGTCGCCCATGAGCATGGAGAAGATCTCGTCGGCCTCGGCGGCGTTCTCGATGGTGACCTGCTTCAGGAGGCGGTTCTCGGGATTCATGGTGGTCTCCCAGAGCTGCTCGGGGTTCATCTCACCCAGACCTTTGTAGCGCTGGGTGTGGAGGCCCTTGTCGTCGCCGTTGCCTGCCACGTACTTGTCGATGAAGGCCTGGCGCTGCTGCTCGGTGTAGCAGTACTCGGAGGTCTTCTTGTAGGTACACTTGTAGAGCGGGGGCGTAGCGATGTAGAGGTGGCCGCCCTGGATGATCTGCGGCATGAAGCGGTAGAAGAGTGTCATGATGAGCGTGTCGATGTGCGAGCCATCGACGTCGGCGTCGGTCATGATGATGATCTTATTGTAGCGCAGCTTGTCGATGTTGGCATCCTTGGAGTCCTCGCCGTCGACGCCGAAGCGTACGCCGATAGACTGGATGATGTTCATCACGGACTCCGACTCGAACACGCGGTGCCACTGTACCTTCTCGACGTTCAGGATTTTTCCGCGAAGGGGCAGGATGGCCTGGAAGTGACGGTCACGGCCAGACTTAGCGGAGCCGCCTGCGGAGTCACCCTCGACGAGGAATATCTCACACTGCAGGGGGTCTTTGTTCGAGCAGTCGGCGAGCTTGCCGGGCAGGCCGCCGCCGGTCATCGGGTTCTTGCGCTGCACACTCTCACGGGCCTTGCGGGCGGCGATACGAGCGGTAGCGGCGAGGATGACCTTCTCGCAGATGGTGTGGGCCTCCTTCGGGTGCTCCTCGAGGTAGTTGGTCATGGCCTCGCCCACAGCTTTCTGGACGGCGCCGTTGACCTCCGAGTTGCCCAGCTTGGTCTTCGTCTGACCCTCGAACTGAGGCTCGGCGACCTTCACGGAGATGATGGCCGTCAGACCCTCGCGGAAGTCGTCCTGAGCCACCTCGATCTTCGCCTTCTCAATCTGCTTGCGCAGCTGGTCGTCCTCGTCGGCATACTTCTTCAGCGTGCGTGCCAGGGCGATGCGGAAGCCGGTGAGGTGGGTACCGCCCTCGATGGTGTTGATATTGTTCACATAGGAGTGGATATTCTCACTGTAGTCGCTGTTGTAGAGCAGGGCCACCTCGATGGGCACACCGTCCTTCTCGGTCTTCAGGCAGATGGGGTCGCCGATGATCGACGTGCGGTGACGGTCGACGTAGCGCACGAACTCCTTCAGACCCTCCTTGGCGTGGAACACCTCGGGCTCGCGGAGGTTGCCCTCCTCGTCGGGACGTAAGTCGGTGAGCGTGATGGTGATACCGGCGTTCAGGTAGGCCAGCTCGCGCATACGCTTGGCAATGATGTCGTACTTATAGACGGTGGTGGTGAAGATGGTGCCGTCGGGCCAGAACTGCTGGCGCGTACCCGTCTTGTCGGTGTCGCCGACAATCTTCACGTCGTAGAGCGGCTTTCCCTTCTCGTACTCCTGCTGGTAGATGTGGCCGTTGCGGTACACCTGCGACAGCATATGCGTGGACAGGGCGTTCACGCAACTGACGCCGACGCCGTGGAGACCGCCGGAGACCTTGTAGGAGCCCTTGTCGAACTTACCACCGGCATGGAGGACGGTCATGACGACCTCCAGGGCCGACTTGTGCATCTTCTCGTGCTCGTCGACGGGGATGCCGCGGCCGTTGTCCAGGACGGTGATGGAGTTGTCCTCGTTGATGGTTACCTCTATGTGTGTGCAGTAGCCGGCCATAGCCTCGTCGATAGAGTTGTCGACGGTCTCGTTGACCAGGTGGTGCAGTCCTTTCTCACTAATGTCGCCAATGTACATGGCGGGGCGCTTGCGGACGGCCTCGAGGCCTTCAAGCACCTGAATGTTACTCGCCGAGTAGTTCTCGGCCTGCGTTTGAATCTGTTCTTCAGTCATTTCTAATAGGATGGTATTATTAGGCCGCAAAATTACGAAAAAATCATCATATAAACAAAGTTTATATGCTAAAAAACCACAAAAAACCGTGACGGCAGAAAACCACAGAAAACAATGAAGGCCGCTGTCATTTCTGACGGCGACCTTCGCACTATTTTCGCGTAAGATTCTGTCGACTTACAGCTTGTTGATGTGCAGGCAGAGACTTGACTTCAGGTTAGCGGCCTTGTTCTTGTGGATGATGTTGGTCTTGGCCAGCTTGTCGAGCATCTTCTGAACCTTCGGGTACAGAGCGACAGCCTCTTCCTTGTTAGTCATAGCGCGCAGCTTGCGGACGGCGTTGCGCATGGTCTTTGCGTAGTACTTGTTGTGGAGAGCTCTTTTCTTCTCCTGGCGAATTCTCTTCACCGATGACTTGTGGTTTGCCATTTGTTTGTTAATTGTTTTTGTTTAATGATTCATGTTAAAGCCTGAGGGTCTTGCGCCTTGCGGCTGCCCGGGCTGACTCTACTGAGCCCTCCGCCACCTTATCCCTGACGGTAGCACTTGGCTGTGCAGATGACAGATTTAACAGTTGTAGTCCCTAGGAGAGTCGAACTCCTCTTTAGAGAATGAAAATCTCTCGTCCTAACCGATAGACGAAGGGACCAGTCCCATTTACTATTTGACAATAATCGTTTGACGATTTTTGCAAAAGTGGGTGCAAAGGTAAGTATTTTTAATGAAAAATGAGAAATGAGACATGAGAAATTGCCTTTTCGACGCATGATTTAACATTTTTTTGCCAGACAAGGATACCTATTACTCATTATTTTCGTAATTTTGTGGCCATGTTAGTGAAGTCGGAGGCCATCGTGCTCCATGCGTTCAAGTACGGCGAGACACGGCTCATCGTTGACGTGTTCACCCGACAGTCGGGCAGGCTCTCGTTCATCACGAGTATGCCCAAGACGGCCAAGGGACGGCTGAAGAAGCAGTACTTCCAGCCGCTGACGCTGCTGGAGGTGGAGTACGACCACCATCCGAAGGTGCAGCTGCAGAAGATGCGCGACGCCCGCCTGCTGTCGCCCTACATGTCGATACCCTTCGAGCCGACGAAGCTGAGCATCGCCCTGTTCATCGCCGAGTTCCTGTACCACGCCCTGAAGGGTGAGCAGCAGAACGCGCCGCTCTTCGACTACGTTCGCTACAGCGTGGAGTGGCTCGACGGCTGCACGGCGGCGGCAGCGAACTTCCATCTGGTGTTCCTCATTCACATGAGCCGCTTCCTCGGGTTCTATCCGAATGTCGAGGAAAGAGGAGAGAGGAGAGAAGAGCGAGGAGCGAGGAACGAGGAACGAGGAACGAGGAGCGAGGAACGGTTCTTTGACCTCAGGGAGGGTCGCTTCTGCGCCACGGCGCCGCTGCACCGCGACTTCCTGGTGCCCGAGGACGCGTCGAAGATGGCGGTGCTGATGCGCATGGACTACCCGACGATGCACCTGTTCCGGATGTCGCACGACGACCGTCGCCGCCTGCTCGACACGGCAGTGCTCTACTACCGCCTCCACCTGCCCGACTTCCCGGAGCTGAAGTCGCTCGCCGTCTTGGAAGAAATGTATAACACCATATAATATGAATTTGAACGATTATGTGAACGATGCCGTGGAACTGCTGAAACGGCTGATAGAGACACCATCGGTGAGCCGCGACGAGACGGCGGCTGCCAACGTCATGGCAAGCTACCTGGACCGCTGGGGACTGCCCTACGGCCGCGAGGGCAACAACCTCTGGGTAGGCTGTCAGAACTGGGACAACAACCTGCCGACGGTGATGCTCAACGCCCACATCGACACGGTGAAGCCCGTAAGCACGTGGACGCGCAACCCCTATGAGGCCTGCATCGAGGACGACCGCCTCTACGGTCTGGGGTCCAACGACTGCGGCGGCGGACTGGTCAGCCTGCTCATGACTTACCGCATCATGAAAGACCGCCCGCGACCGTTCAACGTGCTGTGGGTTTGCTCTGCCGAGGAGGAGGTGTCGGGCAAGGACGGCTTCAGCCGGGTGCTGCCGCTGCTGCCGCCCGTCAATGTCGCCATCGTCGGCGAGCCCACGGGGATGCAGCCCGCCATTGCCGAGAAGGGACTGATGGTCATCGACGGCTATGCCCACGGCGTCAGCGGCCATGCCGCCCGCGAGGAGGGTGTGAACGCCATCTACGAGGCCCTCGACGACCTCGTCTGGCTGCGCGACTACCGTTTCCGTAAGACGAGCCCGCTGCTGGGTCCTACGAAGATGACGGTGACGGTGGTCGAGGCCGGCACACAGCATAACGTCGTGCCCGACCAGCTGCACTTCGTCATCGATGTCCGTACCAACGAGTACTACCAGAACGAATACCTCTTCGAGTTCCTGCGCAAGCACATGAAGAAGTGCGAGCTCCAGGCACGCTCGTTCCGCCTACACTCGTCGAGCTTCCCCGAGGACCATCCGCTGATCATGCGCTGCAAGGCGATGGGCAAGACACCCTTCGGTTCGCCGACGCTGAGCGACCAGGCGCTGATGCCCTTCCCGTCGTTCAAGATGGGGCCGGGACAGTCGAGCCGCAGCCACTCCGCCGACGAGTTCATCTGCATCAGCGAGATTGCCGATGCCATAGACACCTACGTCAGACTGCTCTCCGTCTGACGGCCTGACAACGTCGCCCAACGCCCTACCCCAGCCTGCGGGTAGCGGCCGTTAGCGACCTAACCAAGATTCGGGATTGAGCTTCGCCACCTGTTTGCGAAGCTGGAACTGCAGGATGTTCTCGCTGCCGATGGTGCCGAGCGCCTGGCGTGTCGACACCTTCTGACCCTTGCGCACGCTGACGGACGAGAGGTTGCAGTAGACGGAGATGTAGCTGCCGTGGCGCACCATAACGCCCATGACGCCGCCGATGCCGAAGACGGCACTCACCTCACCATCGAAGATGCTACGTGCCTGCGCGCCCGCCTGTCCTTTTATATTTATTCCTTTATTGTCGAGGGTGACACCCTTCAGGCCTTCGACGTTGTACTGTCCGAAGTGGCTGACGATGCGGTAGGAACCGGTGATGGGCATCGGCAGACGGCCCTTGTTGCTCTCGAAGCTGCCGCTGATGCGTTGGTCCTCGGTGGAGACGAAATAGGTCTCCTGCTTAGCCTCCTTCTTCACCTCGGCCATCTCCTTCTCACGGGCCTTAGCGTCGGCAGCAGCCTGGCGCTCGGCTTCACGGCGGGCATTCTCGGCGGCACGTGCCTCACGCTCGGCGGCAGCCTTCTCCTCAGCACTCTTACGGGCGGCGGCACGGGCCTCAGCCTTGGCACGCTCCTCGCGGGCCTTCGCCTCGGCAATGCGGCGCTCGTTCTCGCGACGGGCAGCCTCGGCAGCAGCACGCTTGCGCTCCAGTTCGGCGGCACGCTTACGGGCAGCTTCCTCGGCGGCCTTCTTGCGGGCCTCGGCCTCAGCACGGGCCTTGGCACGCGCCACCTCTTCGGCAATGAGCTTGTCGATCTGGGCGTTCAGGGCGATGTCCTTCTTACGCTGTTCGCTGATGATGCCCTCGATGGTCTTCTGCTGCTTCTGCAGCGTGCTCACCACCTGCTTCTGCTCTTCCTGCTTGCCCTCCAGGGCTTTCTGCTCCTGAACGTCGCGGTAGAGCAGGTCGTTCTTCTGGCGCTTGGCGGCAGTCAGCTCCTGACGGGCTTCGGCCACCTGCTCCTGCATCACCTTCACCGCCTCGCCCTGTACACGCTGGTAGCCGGCATACTCGCGCATGAAGCGCAGACGGCGGTACATCTGCGTAAAGTTCTTCGCACTGAAGATGAACATCAGGCGGCTCTGGAGCGAGCGGTTGCGGTGCATATAGCGCAGCGACGTGCGGTATTTCTGCTTACGGTCCTCGAGCTCATTGCTCAGCGTCTTCAGCTGGTTGTCGAGGATGACGATGTTGCCGTCGAGGGTGTTGATGTCGCGGCGGATGGTGTCGATGGTCTTCCGCTTGTCGGCAATCTCGGTATTCAGGATCATCAGGTTCTCCAGACGCTTCTTCACGTCGCGCTTGTTGTTCTGCAGACGGCGCTCCTGCTCCTTGATTTGCTGCCGAATCTGCTGCCGCTGGCTCTGGAGACCCTTGATGGTGGGCTGCGGTGTAGCCTTCGCCTTTGTGGTGGTCTTCTTCTGAGTACCTTTCTTCTTAGTGGTCGTCTTCTTCGCGGTGTTCGTCCGCTTCTTCGCGGTGGACTGTGCCTTCTGCGTGGTCTGTGCCTTCCGCGTGGTGGTAGCACGCGCCTTCTGCACAGGCTTGCGTGTCTGTGCAGGAAGGGTGGCTGCCAAGAGCCAGAAGCTAAATGCCAGGAACCAGAAGGCGATGCCTCTCATAGCTTACAGCGACATGATGCGGCGCAGGATCTCGTCGACCGTCACCTCACGGTATTTGTTGGACACGTTGGTGAACTTCTCCCAGTCGGACTCGTGCCCGATGTAGTTGAGGACGAGGCCCAGCTTCACCTCTTTCTTCGGCGTGGTCAGCTTGATGTTCATCCTGTTGGGGAACGTCTTGTTGTTGCTCTCCAGCTTCTCGAACTCCACATAGTCCCAGTTCAGCTGGGTGTTACCGTTAAAGCGGTCCTTGTACAGAATGTTGGCCATGTTGATGAGACCGGCTTCGTTCGTGAGCCAGCTGTACTCCTGCTTGCCGTCCTCAAGGCTGATGACGATGTTGTCGCCGTCGGCATGGGTGGAGAACTTTTTCAGGTCCTCGGCCGTCAGCTTGTTGCGGTTCGGGGCGAAGAGCTCGTTCCAGAACAGGGCCTGCAGCGTGTAGAAATTGATGCCGCTGTTGCGCAGGAAGTCAATCTGGTTGAACGGTGCCTTGAGGTACTGCTTGTTGATGCGGTCCATGATGAGCACGTAGTCCTTGGTGAACTCCAGGCGTCCGGCCTCAACGAAGCCGAAGGCCATCAGCTGCAGACGGATGACGGAGTCGCGCATCATGCGCAGGTTACCGGTGAGGGCGATGTTCTGCGCGCCGTACTCCACCGTAAACTTCACCTTCGACGTGATGAACTTCACAGTCTGGGCGTTCTCCGTCACTTTCTTCAGGACGTTGTTCTCCGTCACGATGGTCTGTGTCTTGCTGTCGTCAATGACTTTCTTCTTGGAACCACACGAGCTAATGACCAGTGGCAAGGCCATCAGGGCAATTGTCAGGATCTTAGTTGCTTTCATTGTTTGATATATTTTTTGAGTTTAATTTTTCTTGCAAGTATCTTGTTTCCCGAGTCGGCTTGCTGTGCCTGTCGCCACAGTTCGAGGGCGCGCTCAGGTTCTTTGTTCATGATGTAGATGTCGCCGGCGTGCTCGACGATGACGGCGGAGACGTCGCTGTCGTTCTGCAGAGCCTGCTCAATGTACACCTTCGCCTCGGCATAGCGCTTCTGCATGAAGAGTATCCAGGCGTAGGTGTCGAGGTACGTGGCGTTCTTCGGGTCGGCCTTCAGCGTACGGAAGCTCATCTGCTCGGCCCTCTCCAGCTGCTCGCCACGCTCGCTGAGGTAGTAGGCGTAGTTGTTCAGGCACATGATGTTGTCGTCCTTCCACTGCAGACAGGAGTCGTAGGCCTCGAAAGCCTCGCGCGCCAGTCCCTTCTGGTGCAACAGGTCGCCCATAATGGCGTAGAAGTCGCTGACTATCTCGGGATTGCTGTCGTCGTTGATGACGCCGATGCCGTTCTGGAACGCGCTCAGCGCCTGGTCTTTTTCGTTCTTCTTGTAGTAGGCCATCCCCTGGTAGTAGTAGAATGCCATCTCCTCGGGGTTATACTCGCGGGCCTCCTGGCAGAGGCTGATGACGCGGTCGTTGTCGTCGTCGTTCCAGGCGTACGACACGAGCTGCAGACGGGCGCCGGCATTGTCGGGCTCTATCTCAAGCACCTGCTCAAGGACACGGGCGATGCTGTCGCGCGGCATCTCCTTCAGCCCCATGTAGGCGGCACAGAGGGTGGCGATGTCGGCATCCTCCTGCGGCTGGGCGAGCATCTTCGCAAAGAGTGCCAGCACACGGGTGCTGTCGCCGCCGAGCTCCTCGCTGCGCATCACCTCCTGGCGCATCAGCGTCATCTTCTGCTCCGTCGGCACGTCGGGGTTCAGCAGCAGGCCTTCGAGTGTCGTGTCGGCAGCCACGGAGTCGCCGGCCTCACGGTAGTAGTTCAGCATCGACACCAGCGTCCTGACGTTGCGCGGCTCCTCCTGGAGTATGCGTCGGTAGATGTCGAGGGCCTGCTCTGTCTGGTTGTTCATCATGAGCATATCGCCATACATCGCCAGGTAGCCCATGTCGTTGGGGTAGCGCTCCGACAGCCCTTTCATCTCGGCGATGGCAGCCTCCTTGTCGCCCTTGCGCGAGTAGATCTCGCTCTTGGTGTACGACAGGCGCTCGCTCTTGCCGTTGATGGTCTCCAGGCGGTTCAGGATACCGATGGCGCTGTCGTAGTCCTCTACCTGACTATACAGGCGGAGGAGGAGCTCGAGGATGTCCTCGCGGTCCTTATGGCGGTCGTAGATGACCTCGCCCACGGCAGCCGCCTTCTTATAGTCGCGGCGACTGATATAGGCGTCCATCAGCGTCTCCTGGTAGGTCACCTCGTCGGGACTGAGCTCCGCAGCACGCTGAACCATCTCCATTGCCTTGTCGTTGTCCTTCAGCAGCGTGTAGTACTGCGACAGGTAGTAGTAGGCTTCGGAGGCCTCGGGGTTGATCTCTATGCAGTGGCGCAACAGGTCGAACGCAGCATCGTTGTTGCCCTTCTGACGCTGCACCATCGCCTCGAGGAAGAAAGAATCGAATTCATTTACCTGGGAACTGAGAGTTGAGAGGTCGAACTTGTCCGTTACGTTTTCAAAGAGCTGAGAGGGCAGGTCAACTTGCACACGACTGTTCTGAGCCTGAGCGTTGACGCCCAAACATCCGCAAACAGCCACAAGAAGAACCACTAACCTAATCATATCTCTCACTTCTCATCTATCATTTCTCACTTCACTCCCGTATGGCCGTAGCCACCCTCGCCGCGCTCCGTCTCGTCGAGCACCTCGACCTCCGTCAGCTCACCCTGCTCGTGGCGGGCGATGACCATCTGGGCGATGCGCTCGCCGTCGTTGACAACGAAGGGCTCCTGCGACAGGTTGATGAGCACCACGCCTATCTCGCCGCGGTAGTCGGCATCGATGGTGCCCGGGGTGTTCAGCACCGTGATACCCTTCTTCAGGGCCAGGCCGCTACGCGGTCTTACCTGTGCCTCGTAACCGGCAGGCAGGGCGATGTGGAGCCCCGTCGGAATGAGCCGGCGCTCCAGCGGCTGGAGGGTGACAGCCTCGTTGAGGTTAGCACGCAAATCCATGCCTGCGCTCTGCGGCGTGGCATACTCGGGGAGTGGCTGATGTCCACGGTTGACTACTTTAATCACCATACATTACTTATTTTAGGCTGCAAAGGTAGTTATTTATCTTCAAACAGCCATATTTTTAGACATAAAAAAACTAAACGGCGACCCTCAGAGGTACGGCGCGAAGGCACGGTCGTAGTCCTCGCTGCCGCTGAGACGGCCGTTGATGAGGCATACCAGCGTGACGTCGCCGCGGAAACAGAGCACCTCGTCGGCGGCACGGAAGATGTCGTGATGGAACACGAACTTGATGCCTTCCTTCGTCAGCGACAGACGCGAGATGAACTCGTCGTCGGGGCGCAGCGGCGTCTTGTACTGCAGGTTCATGCGGGCCACGACGGCATCAACGCCCTTGCGGTGCATCTCCGCAAAGCTCAGTCCGCATTGCTGCAGGAACAGGTGGCGGGTGTGCTCACAGTAGTGCAGGTAGTTGGCGTTGTTCACGATGCCCTCGATGTCGCACTCGTAGTCGCGCACCTGCATCCTTGTCTCGAAGATATAATTCATTTTCTTTCGTGATATCGTTAGGACGGTTTAACGTTATGACGTTATTTCGAATCATCGGTTTTCCGCAGATACTCGTACCCGAAGCGGCAGCGCAGGCAGTCGCGGCGGTCACAGTACTGCTTCTTCAGCTGGATGAGTGCCTGCGAGTCGCCCGCCGAGCGGACGGCGAGACCACACTGCTGCCACATACGGATGATGTAGTTGTTCTCAGGTCGCAACTGCTCCAGCAGGTCGAAGGCACGGTCGCACAGCTCCTCGCGATGGCGGTGGCGCCCGATGGCGAAGAGCATCGGGATGGCGGTGTTGATCATCAGCAGGTTTAGCGACCCTACGCTGAGGTGCTTCTCGTTCTTCGCACTCAGCGAGCCGAAGGTGTAGTGGGTCTCCCAGTAGGGCGTCACCTGCGACGTCAGCAGCTCGCGCAACTCCTGAATGGTCTTGCACTCGATGAGGGTGCTGAGCCCCGCTTTCTGACGGTAGTAGAGGTTCGCCAGCTGCGAGATGCGTATGTGTGGGAAGTTCTGAGGACGCAGCCGTAGGAAGTTCCAGCGCGAGGCGTCCATAGGCCGTAGCGAGAACTTGTGGGCCAAGTACTGGTACTCGTTGCGCAGACGGGCGAAGTAGCCGTCGTTCAGCGCGTCCTGCTGATAGTGAGCCGGCACGGTATCGAGCTCCAGCAGTCCCGCCTGTCCCATGAAGATGGCCTCCACCTGGAACAGGTCGTCGCGGTGGTGGCCCACAGCCGACAGCGGCACGTTGTAGGCCCACTGCTCGAAGGCATCGCCGTTGATGCCGAAGCCGTAGTTGCGCGCCAGGGTGACGAAGAACGCTGCTTCCCACGACCCTTCCAGCCGCTCGGCACGCTGACGGATGGCCTCCGTCTTCTGCTCCAGCCGCTCCGTCTGCAGCGCCGCCATCCATGCGTGGACGGTGAGTGCCGACAGGTCGGGGATGATACGGTAGCACGGCGGATACTGGTCGGTATGCAACAGCTCCTCATAGTGCTCGCGTACTGTCGTAGGGACGTCGAGCTGCAACTGCGGCAGGTATTTCCCGTCGGCGGTCATCACGTCGCGGTCAACCGTCTGACAGACATGGAGCACGACGTTGTCGTAGCGGTGGTCACTATCGTGGCCGTGCAGGTACCAGTCGCTGGCCTTCAGGTGTATCTCGACGTTACCCACCCATAGGGTCTCGCCGATGCGCACCTTCGCATTGAAGAAGTCGGGCCCGGCGTTGCGGTTGTGCAACCCCGGGTCTATCACCTCCACCGGCCGCCCGTCGGTCGTCACCAACGGCTGCAGGGGCAGCAGGCGGTGCTTCCACGTGTAGTGCAGCAGTTCCTCCATCGGCACTCGTGTCGTTTACTTGAAGTCGAAGCCGAGGCGTACGCCGTCGTAGTTCTTGCTCAGGTCACCGATGGTGCCCAGCGTGGCGTTGCCGCTCATGGCCGACACCATCTGCAGCACCGTCAGCAGCTTCGAAGCCTCGAAGAGCAGGGCGATGCCGTTGACATTCTTCTTCGCGTAGCAGTTGATATTCAGCAACATACCTTTCAGCACCACCTTGCTCGACTTCTCGTCGTAGGTGTAGGTACCGCTGAACTGCTTGCCGCCAAACGAGGCCGAGAACGTGTTGTCCTTGTTGAACTGCACATAGGTGTTCGAGGCCGACAGACCCAGCGTCTGGTAGGTCGGCAGCAGCTTCTCCTTGATCTGGGCAGCTACCACCTCGCCACCGGCCTTCGCCAGCAGGTTCTCGCTGGTGAACGCGCAGCCAGGGCCGCTGTACTTCCACGAGCCGATCAGCGACTGCTGAGTCATCTTCGTGGCGCCGATGACGCTGGCGATGGCTTCGATGCCGCCGCCGTTGATGACACTACCCAGCACATCGCCCAGGACGGAACCTGTCTGCGTTGCCGAACCACTACCTGTACCCGTTCCGCCGGGTATCATTGTTCCACAGCCGGCCATCAACATCGTCATGGCCACTGCAATCACCGAAAAACGTAATTTCTTCATAATCATTTCTACTTTTTACATTTTTGAATTTTCTCATTTTTACATTGTACATCGTACATCGATACATTGTACATTTTTTCATTCCTCAAACGCCAGCTCCAGCTGTCCGTCACCCAGCAGGTTGAACGAACGGCGGTGTAGCGGCGTGATGCCATACTCCTTGATGGCCTCACGATGGCGCTTCGTCGGGTAGCCCTTGTTGCTGCGCCAGTCGTACTGCGGATACTCCTCAGCCAGCGCATTCATGTAGTCGTCGCGGTACGTCTTCGCCAGTATCGAGGCCGCCGCTATGGAGAGGTACTTTCCGTCGCCCTTGACAATCGTCGTGTGAGGAATAGTGACGGGAGCGCCGTCGACCACAGGAAGATAGGGCTTGAAGCGGTTACCGTCGACAATCACCGCCTCCGGGCGTACCTTCAGTCCGTCCAGGGCACGGTGCATGGCGAGTATCGAGGCGTTCAGGATGTTGATGCGGTCTATCTCCTCGGGCGTAACGATGCCCACGGCCCAGCTGACGGCATCGCGCTCTATCTCCTGACGTAGCTGGTAGCGTCGCCGCTCCGTGAGCTGCTTCGAGTCGTTCAGCAGCGCATTCTCGTAGTCCGGCGGCAGTATCACCGCCGCGGCAAAGACGCTACCCGCCAGACAGCCACGGCCCGCTTCGTCGCAGCCCGCCTCCGTCAGTCCATCGTAATAATGACTCTTCAACATCCTCAACTTTTCAATTATCCGGTACCAATTTGGCTTATTGCCTACAAAGGTACGACTTTTTTCTTTTATTTGATGCGCTTCGCGCAGAAATTAACCAAAATTTCATTGAAAATTAAGCAATTACCCACTTCAAGCAACCCTTCCTCAGCATTCCTGTTTCTTCCGATTAAAAAACGAAAAGAATTTGAGACAAATTGAATAGCTCTCCAACATAGCTTTCGCAAGATGATAACGATGCTTTCCCAAGAGGATCATGACGCTTTCGTATGCTTGATTATCACGCAGAAACACAGAGTACAAAGGGTTTTTCGCAGAGAAACCATGAAGCACGAAGCATAAAGGACTGCAAACAAAGCGCCGGGACAAGATGAAACGCTTCTCATCTGTCCCGGCGAAAACAAAACTAACTACTACTAATAATTTACTAAAACAAATCTATTAACTTTTTCTGGGTGCAAAGTTACAGCCTTTTCTGCAAACACGCATTATCATCTGTACCACATTTTTTCAGTTTCGTTTCATTTCACCCAAAAACCGCTAAAATGTCCCTTTTCTCCGCACTTTTTGCACAAAAAAGTAGTCATTTGTCTAGTACATGGCCGCATTGGCCTCACCTCACCTGCTCCTGAATGCCCTTGATGAATTCTGATGCCGTGTCGAGAGCCTCAGGGTATCTGGAAACTGTACTCCTGACTATCGTAGACAATGGCCTCTTTCCTTTGACCACCCTGCTGGTAGGGTACTCGCATGATAGCACGCCAATAGTAAGTCTGTCCTTTCTGTAAGGGATAATTGTATACTGGTAGGGGGCTTGCCGAAGAAGGGATTGTGCTGTTCCAATTAGCTTTCTTCAACGCATTTTCTTCCCCAATTTGGAAATAGAGTGTACCATCATTATCTTCCGTTCCAGGAATCACACACTCGCACGACTGTATGGTAAGATTGGCGGCCGTGCCTATACAGACAGAGAGCGTTGATTGTTTTGTGGGTAAAGTGACTATTCTGCATACGGAAAGCAGCACCGTATAGTCATTATTGTTATTATTGATTTGAATATCAGGGGCGTTTGTTAATTGCTCACTCTCAGGATTTTCCCAGAAGCGTATGTTGGTCACATTGTGACGCCCGTTCTCGAACGACAATGCCGTGCCGTCCTTCATGTGGATGGTGGTCATGTCCTGGGCTGTTGCTTGCATGAAGCTGAAGCAAGCCAGCAGCAATAACGATGCTTTGTATCTCATAGTTTCATTTTCTTTCTTATTTCTAAATAGGCACAAATTCTAAGAAGTCGATAGGCCAATAGTCGAACTCGGGAATAGTAACTTCAAAAGTCAGATAATAGTCTTGACTACCATCAGAAGACAAACTACCGACAACAATGCGATAGTTATGGGTATAAGATGACATCGGAATAGAACCATTCAAAAAATAGTCGTCGGGACCGTGGAACAGATTATCGTCAGCATCGACAGACTGCTTTAATTCTCGCAAATCGATATTAGAGAATTGTAACACGCCATTGATATACGTATTGATAACGGGACGTTCGGCACCAGAGGAATATCCCAAACGTACCTGCCATTGGCCAGCGGGCAAGGGTGGCAGCTTCACAGTGAGACGCTTCATGTTTGGACAGGAGACGGCATCACCCTCATACGCCAACCAATAAGTTGAATGGGGATACAGAATCACTACCTCTGCATCGGTATCAATGTTGTCGACATAGCCGCCGGGAATACCTATCAGGGGGGATTCCTCCTGACGGAAACCGAGATTAAGCAAGTCTGGCGAGAGGTCCTTAAAGTCTACACGCCAAATATCGTGAAGCACCTTCTCTTGTGTCGTTTTGTCGTAAACCAACAGACTGTCGATGTAAAAATAGTCACCATTGTCAGTCCAGTGGTCATAATCGCCTCCGTCCTGCATGATATGTATGCCGCGAACGGTGTAATTGTCCTTCAGGCCGCGTCGGTTCAGGTAGATGCCGTCGGGCTTGACACCACGTGGATACGAGCACTTCAGCGAAGCAAAGGGCATCATCGTTTCATAGAAAGTAGCGACGTCACTCGTTGTTCCTGGCATATGATTAGCCAATATGGTGTTCCTGTCGTTTACCGGGGTCAGTGCTGCATAGCCCGCAGCGTGGCGCAGGATATGATAAGAGACAAAACGGTTCAGAGAGTTGCAACGGTTTGTGGGATCACTGATAGAGGCATCCTGTGGAAACACTTCGTCATACACCGTCTTGGCCCAAGCCTTCAGATCGTCGATATTGTTGATTCCTGCCGCGCGGAACACGGAATCAGTCTCGACAAACACCGTAAAGCGGCGAGGTCTGGATGTCAGATAATAGCATGGGACGCTCCCCCCTCCGGCTCCTTGTTTCACAGGGAACGCCTGCCCAGAAAGATTGGTAGGATAATTCTCGTCCTCGTACACTAGAAGCGAGTCAATCAGCCCCGTCATCTGTAAAGCCTGATAGAAAAGCGTTGTCTTGGAGTCCATTGCTAACTGTTCACATATCAGCCGATAAGGAGACTGCGGGTCGGCAGCATAGCTGATGTGGTCAATGTCCTTGACGTCAATAGCCAGCGAATCGTTCACGATAAGCAGTCGCTGGGACTGTACCGTCGAAACAACCGTAATAACTAAAAATAAAGAAATGATCAATTTTCTCATGGCTTCCTATATTTAAAGTTAAAACGTTTATTGACACTGATCACATAGATGCCACGCGAACGACCTGAGAGGTCTACGACTGCTTGTCCGTTGGCAGCGGCACTAACGTTCATCTCACAGCGACCGTCTATGCCGACAACCTGAATCTGATCGCCAGAACGAAGGCCATTGACAGCTATTGTGCTTGGCTGCAACAAATTGAAAGTAACGGCATTCCTCTCAGTAGTGGATGTCTGGATAGCCGTTTCCGCGTCTTCGAAGAAAATGTCCTTCAGATGGTCGCGGGCTATCGTCAGGGTGTTTGACTCTTCGCCAACATCTTGAATGGAGTACACCTTTACTACACCTTTGCTGAACTGTAGCATCGGTTCTTTGGTTGGAATATCGAAGCGAAAAACCGTGCCATCCGTCAGACTAACCACAAGAGTCTTCAACTCTTCCGCCGTTTGGGCGTACATCATTAATGTCGTCAGACACCCAAATAGTAGTAATAGTTTCTTCATATCTCTTTCATTAATTCTGATTTGGTTAGAAATCGCTCTAGCTCTTTGGGTTGCAAAGATCGTTACGACCGCAAAGATACAAAAGATTTCGGAGAACACGAAGAAATCAGCAGAAAAGTTGACCCATGAAGAAGAGAAGTGAGGAAAGTAGGCACCTATCGCCCGCCAACCGCCGCACCTCCGAAACCTCACAATAGTTACTGTCCCCGTTGTGAGATGCCAATCGTCCCCGAATACCCGCCACTTATTTCAAAATACCTGCCACTTATTATCAAATAACCGCCACTTTTCGGCGCTGATCCTGCACGAGTAGATGTTATAGGCGAAGGCCGAAGAAGGCGCGGGCACGCCACTTGTTCTGATTGACGGTGACGGCCTCATCGTCGATGACGGAGTTGTTCATAACGAGTGTGGCACCAGCAAAGTAGCGCGGCGAGAAGTAATGAACGATGGCCGCCCGTTCGTTGAAAATCATGTTGAAACGTATATGCTGGGCCTTACGGCGCACGCCGTTGACCGTCATGCTGTTGCGGTTGTAGACGACGAAGGTGGGCAGCATGGAGAAGTGTAGCAGCCAACGGTGGCCAAGCACCCAGTTGTAGCCATAGCCGCCGCCTATGCCGAAGTGTCCGACATAGATGCGTGTCTCAGGGGCATTGGGATTACGCGCCATCAGATGGTCGGTGGTCTTGATGCTGCCGCCCTGATAGCTGAAGCCCGCCAGCCACGAGCCCTGTGAACGACGCTGGATGTAGCTCTGGGTGAAGGCGGCGGGATAGGAGAAGCGGCGGTGGTTGAAGGTGTAGTAGCCCGCGATGTTGAGCACTTTCATCGTGACATCGTCGGCCTCCAGTTGCGACAGAATGTCATCGCGACGCACATCGCCCGCCAGCGTCTCGGAGCGCTGGTAGGAAAGATCCAGACTCAGGCTGCTGCTGTAGTAGTTCAGGTTGAACTCGTAGTCCTTGTACACCCCTCTCCATTTGTTGGGGTTGACTGCCATACCAACGCCTATACCGCGGTAGATGGCGGCAATGGAGAAAGTGGTCTTGTGGCTGGTCTTCAAGTCGGCCTTCGAGTGCACGCCGTTCACCGTCCCCTTGGCGTGGAAGCTGTTACCCGTCTGGTTCATACGCACCTTCAGCGTCAGCCGTCCCTCGGGGCGGCTGACGAAGTTGGTGTCGTAGGGCGTACGGTAGTAGCGGGCAGCCAGCGCGCTGTCCAGCTGTGCCCTTCGCAGCGAGTCGCGCTTCTGGGCACTTGCACCCAACATGGCGATGAGCAGCAGCAAAGTGCAAACAGTTCTCAATCCTTCAATTCTTCAATTTTTATTTATCTTCTATTCTCTTGCTCCTTGCCCCTTACAAGTGTACGGTAGCACCAAGACGCAGTTCGAAGGTGTTCACCTTCACGTTGTCGTGGTACTTGTAGTGCGTGTTACGGGCGAAGTACGACCCTGAGAGGACGATGCTCCAATTGCGGGCGATGTCGAATACGGTCGTGGGACTGATGACGAGCAGGGCGGCGTTGCCCTTGTCACCCTGGGAGTTGAGGTGGAGCAGGTTGACACCGGTGGCCTCCTCGAACTTCACATGGTCGTCGGTGATGGAGCGCAGGTACTCTGCCGTGAACTCACCGTTTTCAATACGTTTATTGATCTGGTCGAGCTTGTCCTGATAGCCTTTCCAGGTGAAGATGCGGTAGTACTGAGCGTCCAGGATGAAGCGTCCGAAGTGTCGCAGCTCCAGATGGGTCTTCGTCTTCACGCTGAAGCCGCTGCCCATGTTGTAGTCGCGGTCGATGATGTTGTAGTAGTCGCTCTTCGTGCCGCCGAGCAGGATGCCGTTCACGAAGATGCGCTGCTCCAGACGGTCGAGCATACCCACCTGCGGCATCTGGATGATGGCACCAGGACCGAAGGCGGCCGCCTCGCTGATACGGTAGGGTGTAATGTCTGAACCATCCTTGACGGGCTTCGAGTCGAAGTAGTCGAAGTGCTGGTAGATACCCAGCTCGGCGCGGATATTCTTGCGCTCAATCATTGGCGTACTCCACAGACGGCCCATGAGGTGTACCTGGTTGAGGATGGGCTGGTTGCTGGAGAGTCCGACGACAAGTTCCGACTCGAAGAAGTCGTAGGGATCGTTGTTCTCGTCCTCGTTCACAGGGTCGCCATACTGCATGGAGAGGTTCACGTAGGGATTGTGTTCGCCCTTGAAGAAGCTGCCGTCGTCGGCCAGGTAGCGGTCGCCCACGGAGATGGCAATCTCCACGGGATTGCGGTTGTAGTCGTGGTAGCGGTAGTGGTCATGACGCACATTCCAGGCATCGCCGGTAGCCAGACGCTTCAGCGCCCCCATGGGGTTGAAGACGGCGGCACCGAGCTCACGCCAGAAGCGGGGCCAACCCTGTTTCCTGTCGTCGAGGAAGATGCGGCTGATGCGGTTCGTGATCTCACCGATGCAGAAGCCGCCACAGGTGGTGGCGATGAGGTCGTTGATGGCAGGTGGCTCACGCTCGCCCAGGAACTCCCACTCCAGCGATCCGAGTGCAGCGTAGGGTACCGACTCCCAGAACGTCAGGCCCTGCGAGCGGGCAGCGTTGAAGTAGAGGTTACCGTGGTAGGGGTGCATGAAGAGGTTCGTCGAGAAGACGTCGTTGTCCCACACGAAGCCTTTCTTGAAGTTGTTGCTCCACGTGTGGATATTCGTCTGGGCGAAGTCGGCGTTCAGCGCAAAGCGGTCGAAGCAATGGACGAAGACGTTGATGCCCGTTGCCTCAGCCAGGGCCCACCACGGGTGTTTCTTGCCCAGTCCGAGGGCCATCAGCGAGTCGGCAGGCTTTTCCTTCTCGCTGCGATGGACGACGGCCGTCTCGCGGCTCTGGTTGTGCGGATAGCGGAACGTCAGGCCGGCCTCGGCGAGCATCCGCTGGCGGTACTTCTGCTCGTGGTGGTAGTAGCGGGTGTCACCGTAGCCCACGGAGGCGAAGGCGCCGATGCTGCGCGACAGCTGGTAGTCGACATTCAGGCGTGCCTGGACGGAGAAGAGGCGCGAGGGACCCTCGTCACTCTTCTTCTTGAACGTCTCGATGTGGTAGTAGCCAATGTCGCCGCCGAGCGACAGCTTCGGCGTCAGCTGGACGTACTGGCCCAGACGGTAGAAGAGGGCGCCCGAGAAGTCGTCGTCGAAGCCCATATAGTGCGTTCCCAAGCCCACCACGTTATAGGTGGAGCGGTTGCGGAAGCGGACGGCAGCGTTCAGCTTAGAGCTGGTGCCGCCGTAAGCCATGAGGTCGATGGTGGTCTCAGGGTTCACGTTCACCAGACCGATCTTGCGCCCACCGGTGTCCTTCGAGTAGTTCAGCAGTCCCACCTGCCAGCCCTTCGGGTGCGAGGTGGCGACGTTGAAGACACCCAGCTGCAGGCCATTCAACTCGTCGGCGTAGTTGTAGGCACCCACCTGCAGACCGCTCATCGTGCCCGACGAGACATTCAGCAGTCCGGAGGCCTGCAAGCCGCGCTGCACACCCATCGAGATGTTGGTGACGGCGCTAAGCTGTGCGCCACGCAGCGGCGACGACGAGATGTTGGTGAAGCCTGCCAACTGCAGGCCCTGCACTTCACGGGCGTAGTTCGACAGCATATTCAGCTGCACGCCCTTCAGCGTGTCGGTATTGCTGTTCACGCCGATACTGAAGTTTGTCACGCGGGTGGTATCCTCCTTGTGCGTCTTACCCAAGTCGATGGCAATACCGTGGGTCTGCGCCCCTGCATGGCTGATGAACAGCGACAGGAGAATAGTGAATAATAAACTCTGTACGTAATGTTTCATATTTCTTAATTCTTAATTGCCGACAATTATCAATTTTCAATTTTCAATTATCAATTAGTGCACTCACAGTCTCATACCATAGAACACCCGGGCAATCCATTTGCTCTCCACGAGCTCCGTCTCGCTCTTACGCTTGAAGAGCGTGTTGGCAACGCCGTAGAACCCTACAAAGTGCCGCAGATTGAAGTAGTAGACGGCACCGGCACGGCTGTTCGTCAGCACCGTGGGATGCTTCGTCTTGGTGTGAATCTTCTCGCCGTCGCTCTCAATACTGTTCTTGGTCCATAGCATGACGTTGGGGACTACCGAGAGATGGAGGAGCCAGTGTTTACCAGCCACGAGGTTATAGGCATAGCCGCAGCCCAGACCCAGATGATTCGCCCTGAGGGTCATCTGGGGAAGGTTGTCAGGCAACCGTTCCGTGGTCTCAATCCTGCCGCCCTGATACGACAGTCCCGCCAGCCATGATCCTGCCGACCGCTTCTGCACATAGAACTGGTAGAAGGGGGAGTCGTAGGAGAAATGGCGATAGTTGAACGTATAGTAGGCATCGATGTTCAGCATCTGGGTCTTCAGCCATCCGTTCTCCACGTCCACGGACTTTCCCTTATAGGTCATGGAGCCGGCAGCGCTCCAAGTCCTCTGGTAGTTGGCATCGAAGACGAAGCGCCTGGGGTAGAAGTTGAAGTTGACCTCAAAGTCGCGTTTGCTGCCACTGGAAGAGCCCGTCACGTTTGTTGCCACCTCGAGGGCCAGGTCATAGTAGTCGAACTCCAGGCTGACGGACCCTTTGACGTCGGGTTTCAGGTTCGACCGCAGGTTGTCGCCACGCGCCCGGAGTCTAGAGCCTGAGAGGCTACCCCACGCCTTCAGTCCCATCTTGCCGGGTGAACGGCTGATGTAGGTAGTGTCGTAGTCCACCTTCTTGTAAAACACCTGCAGCAGGCTGTCGGCACCGGCCAACAACTTCTTTACCGGGCTACCGGCAAAGGCCTCCGGGGAATGCAGACAGGTAAAAAGGCTGCATATCAGGAAAAGAAACACCCTCCGTCTCATCTCTCAATACTTCAAAACTTCAATTGTACTGTGCGGCCTCGGGGATTTCACCGATGCGCGAAGTCTCGGCTGCGGGTTTGTTACTGCTCTTGCACGAAGCAAGCGTCATGGCTACCAGCATCACCGATGCCAGAAGCACGAGGAAATTTTGTCTTTTCCTTGTTCTATACATTTTTATCTATTAATTGTTTGCATATTTCTTCATTAGTCTGAACTGGTGACGGTAGACGAGACAGGCCATACCAAGGTAGACGGCAGCCTGGATCCAGAGGATACGAATCTCGGGCAGCACCTGACTGATACTGGCCCCCATCGAGTTGACACGGATGAAGGCGCGGACGCCGAAGGTGCTGGGGAATATCCACGACACGCCCTGCCAGTAACCAGGGATGCTGGACTGCGGCCACGACACGCCGGTCATGAACAGCAGCGGCACGGAGACGAACACCATGAGCAGCATGACGTTCTCGCGGTAGCGGATGAGGCACGACACGGTCAGGCCGAAGAAGACGCTCGCCAGGGTGTACGGCAGGAGCATCCAGAAGAGCGTCCAGCCCGTGCCCAGCTGCGGGAACGAGAACATGGCGGGCACGGCCATCGAGAGGTAGGCGGCAGCGACAGCCCCGATCATGCCGTAGCACAAGGCCTTGCCCCACACGATGCGGTAGGCGCCGCGGTAGTGCGGGTCGTCGTCGGGAATGAGCTGGCCGTTCCTGTGGCGCTCGCGGGCGGTACCGGCAGCCATGCCGATGCCGAGGGCGATGGCCTGCTGCAGGATGAGCATGAGCACGGCGGGCAGCACGCACGAGCCGTAGCCGCCCGACGGATTATACATCGCCACGTCATCGACGGCCAAGGGCTGCGCCGTGATAGCGTCCTCGCGCTTGGTGTAGTTACCGGCACGCTTGATGCTCATGCCCGCGCCGAGGCGGCCTGCCTCGACCATCGCGGTCTGGTAGACAGCCTTGTAAGCGAGCATCAGCGACATATCACAATAGACGCTCACCGTGGCCTGCTCGCCGCGGTTGACGCGCTCGGAGAAGTCCGACGGGATGAGGTAGATGCCCTTCACCAACTGTCGGCTCACCAAAGAGCGGGCCTCGTCGAGGTCCTCGGCGTAGAACTTCACACAGACGTCGGGCGAGGCATCGCAGTCGTTGATGAACTGGCGCGACAGGGCAGAGTGCGACTGGTCGACGACCACCACGGGCGTCTCGTGCAGCGACTCGTTGTTATATATCCACGAGTAGAGCAGCGGGTAGCCTAGCGGCACCACGACGAGGAACATCAGCACACCCTCGTCCTTCACGACCTTAATGAGTTCGTGGCGGAAGATATAGAGCACATCAGAGAAATGTTCTTTCAGTCTTTCAAACATATTCTTTTCTTTCTTTCGTTGTCATTGACTCTACGGTATATACACATAGTTCAGCATGGCGTTTTTAATCTTACGTAGAACGAACCAGGGCAGCAGCGTGAAGGCCACGAGTGCCACGAGGTGGAACCAGACGTCGATGACGGGGAAGCCATTGAGGACGGTAGCCTGGTAAAGCATCCAGTAGTGGCGCAGGGGGAAGAGCCACGACATGGCCTGCAACGGCGCGTCCATACCCGCAATGGGGAAAGCCGAGCCGCACATAGAGATGCTGAGCACCGACCATAGCGACGAGATACTCATCGACATACGCAGCGACGGCATCAGTCCGAAAGCAAAGATGCCGAAGCCGAGGCCGCCGGCCACCTGCAGCAGACTGAGGCGCACGATGCTCCACACACCACCGAGCCGTGGGAAGTGGAGCACACCGAAGATGTAGTACTGGTAGAGGAAGATGACGAGCAGGAACACCAAGGCGTGGACAATGTACTTGCCCAGGATGGCCACGACGATATTGTCGCCGGCCGTGCAGAGCCAGTCCTTACCCGTGTCAAACTTCATTTCCATGCCCACGGCATAGGCCGCGAGCAGCGCCATGAAAAGCATGAGGATGCCCGGCACGAAGACCGTCGTCAGTGAGTAGTTGTACGAGCCCTGCGGGTTCGCTATCATGTGCGCATCGACGGAGATGGGCTGCAGCGACGCCTTGATCTGCTCCTTCGAGGCGCCCTTGGCGGCGAGCGTCGACTGTCCGACGGCCGCCGAGCCCAGCGAACCGATGGTCTTCATGTCCTTCATCGCCATCGAGCCGGCGGTCATACACGTCATCGTATAATAATACGAGATCTTCGGTTGCCGCCCGGAGAGCAGCTTTTCAGCCGTGCCCTCGGGGATGAGGAGGTAGGCAAAGACCTTGCCTTCCTGCATCGCATTGCGCGCCTCGGTGACGTTGGCAAACCGATAGACCACGCGCGACGACTGCATGGCGTCGAGGTTGCGCACCAGTCCGCGCGACGTCGCCGAGTTGTCCTGGTCCACCACGCCGACAGGCAGGTCGAGCGCCACGCCATCGTCGAGCATCGTGGTGAAGAACAGCACGATGAGCAGCGGGAACACCACCATGCAGAAACCGTAGATGCGGTTCTTGCGGACGATGATGTCGAGCTCGCGCAGGGCGACGGCAAAGAAATCAGATATATATTTCATTGGCTACTTCTTAAGAATCACTGACATGCCGGGGCGGACGTCCTTCACGGCGCTAGTCGGACGAGCCTTCACCTCGAACGTCTTCTGGTCGTACTGACCCGTAGCCTTCGTGGCCTTCCAGACAGCGAACGAGCCCTTGTCCTTCATCGACGTCACCTTCATCGTCGTCTCCACGTCGAGCGCGGGGATGCGAACCGTCAGCTCGGCGCCCACCTTGATGTCCTTCAGCTGGTCCTCGCGGATGTTGAACGTAGCCCACTGGTCGTCCATCACGGCAATCGACATGATTGGCGTGCCCGTGCCGACAAGCTCGCCCACCTTCGGGTAGACGTCGGTCACCTCGCCGTCCATCTGGGCCACCTGCACGGTCTCCTTGATATAGCTGGTCACCTCCTGTACGGCACCGCGGGCCTGACCCACCGTAGCCGAAGCGGCCTGGCGCTCCTCCAAGCGGGCACCGTTCACCGCCATGTCGTACTGGCTCTGGGCAGCCTTCACCTGGGCCTGTGCCGACTTGTACATCGCCTCGGCCTCATCACGTTTCTGAGCCGATACCACGTCTTCGTTGAACAGTTCCTGAACGCGCTTATAGGACTTCTCGGCAATTTCCAGGCCGGCCTTGGCCTGCTCCAGCAACTGCTGGGCCGACTGTATCATCTCCTTGCGGGCACCGTTCTTGGCCATCTGCTCCATAGCGGCAGCGGCGTCAACGGCACTCTTTGCCTGTGCCATCTTTGCTTCCACATCGGGTGCCTCGATGATGGCCAGCGTGTCGCCCGCCTTCACAAAGTCGCCCTCCTTCACGCGGAGTTCCAGGATTCGTCCGGGCACTTTTCCGGATACGCGGTACTCCTCGACCTCCATCTCACCCTGAATGATTTCCGGGTCGCGCCCCAGTGCGAGCATTCCGATGAGCGCTACGATGACTACTACTGCTGAAAAGCCACCCACGGCCAGCAGGATATTGTTATGCTGTTCTTTTGCTTTGTCTGCCATAATCTTTGTACGAGCCCCCTAAGTTAGGGGGTTGGGGGTCTGAACGAGCGTTCATCGCCCCGGTTAAATTGTTATTATTGTTGCTTGTTTATTTATTATGGTTTATGCGTCTGTTCAGACCCCCATCCCCCCTAACTTAGGGGGCTAAAGTGCCCAATGCTTTCTGCAGTTCCACCTCTGAGAGCTTGACACCGATCTCTGCGTCGATGAGCTGCGACTGTGCCTGTTGCCACGCCGTCTGGGCCTCCATGACGGTAGTGTGTGAGACGGTGCCCTCCTTGAAACCAAGGTTCGCCATACGCAGGTTCTCCTCGGCATTGGCGATGTTTGCTGTCGCCATAGCGAGCTTCTTCTGCGCCTCGCTCACCTTGAAGTTACTCTGGTTCACCTGGAGCTCAATCAGCTCGCGGGCTTCGTCCATCTCCAGACTGGCCATCGCCGTGGCCACTTTCGAGGCGCGCACCTTGTTCTTCACGTCGCCCCAGTTCCAGATGGGTACACGTACCACAACGCCCGCATTCCAAAGGCCGCCGAACTTCTTCTCGAAGCCGTTGAACGTGTTGGGATTCGATATGGCATAGCCACCGGTGACCAGTACCTGCGGCAGGTTACCTGCCTTCAGAACGTTCGTCGTCTGCTTCGACAAGTCCGCAGTATTCTGGAGCACTTTCAGCTCCGGCCTGTTGGCAAACGCCACGTCGGTTTGTCCTGTATGTTGCGACGGTGTCGCAACCCCACCGAGCACGTCACTCTCCTCTTCTGCCAGTGTAATCGCCTCGTCGAGGGGCAGTCCGCACAGCTGGCAGAGCAGCATCTTCGACAGCGACAAGCCGTCCTGCACCTGCGTCAGCGCCATCTCGGCCTCGTTGACACGTACGCCGACGCTCAGGCCGTCGCCCTTCGTCGCCACGCCTTTGTCAATCATCTTCTGCACATCGCTCTGGAGTTTCTTTACCAACTCCACGAAACTCTCGGCCAGTTTCTGCTTGTGGTGCAGCGACACCACCTGCCAGTATGCCTGGTCTATATTATATAAGGTGTTCTGGCGCTTCATCTCCAGCGAGTTCGCCGCCATCTCCTCGTTGATGTCGGCCATCTTGTTGGCCGCCGTAATGGCACCACCCATAAACACAGGTTGCGTCACGGTCACAGCACCAGCCATCATGTTGCGCGTATCCGTTCGGAACCCGTCCACGATGCCTGCGCCCACCTGGTTCAGTGCACCGGCAAAGGCCGTCATGTCGCCGGCCATCTTCTGCTGTGTTGCCGCCGGCAGAGCCGATGTCAGCGGCGAGAGTGCGTCCTGCAACTTCGCTGCCGTGTTCGTTCCCATGTTACTCAGTGCCGCCTTCTGGTCGTCGTTGAGGATGGAGATCTCGCGACTCATCCACATATAGCCTCCCACAGCGTTCACCTTCGGCAGATACTGTGTGCGTGCTGACTTCCGCATATAGGCATTCACCTCCTGCTTCATCTTCGCCACGCCAATCTGCTTGTTGTTTCTCAGTGCCATCGCCCTACAACTGTCGAGCGTCAACAATCGTTGAGCGCACGCCACTGACGGCAACAGCACCAACAGCCCAAGCCCCAAAGCCCGAGCCATCACTGTCCGTTTTGTCTTCATATTCATTGCTATTTCGATATTATTTCTTTGCTTTTTACCTTGATTATTGTACCTGCAGTCTTCCAGTGACGCGGAGGTATTCCGTCTCGTAGATTTTCAGCTGGGCCTGTGCCTCAATCAGGTTGCTACGCGCTTGCTGCCACTGGCTCTGGGCATCGAGGAGGTCTGTCATGGTGCAGAGCTGATTGTCGTACTTCTGGCGCATGACGCGGAGGTTCTCGTCGGCCTGCTGACGGCCAAGGGCCGCGGTCTCGACCATACGCTGAGCGTCGGTGACGTTCTGGACAGCGCGACGCACCTCGACGCGCATACTGCGCTCTAACTGTTGCAGCTGCAACTGGGAGTCGCTGAGACTGAGCTTCGCCTTCTTCACCTTCTTAAGCTCGGCACCCCAGTGGAAGATGGGCAGCTTCAAGGCCAGCATGGCGTAAGGGCTGCCTCCCCTGATGGTGTGGTTATAATCCAGCGACCTGCCACTCGGCAGGTTCAGCTCGCCCTTCAACTTCAGATTGTCGTGGTAGGAGTAACTGCCAATGAGTGCCAGGGTGGGCAGATAGTTGGAGCGCTCCTTCTTCACCAGTACCTCGTTGGCCTTCACCTGCTGCTGAAGCAGAAGGAGGTCGGGGCGGGAGGAGAAGTCCTCAGAGAGAAGCAGACCCTCCCCCGACCCCTCCCTGTGAGGGAGGGAAGTAGTTACTTGGGTGAATGCAGTGTCGGTGGGGATGATGGGCTGCTCGAAGTCTGTGCCGATGATGTTGGCCAGGGCAAGGCCGCAGAGCTGTTCGCCGTTACGGGCCTTCTGCAACTGGTAACTGACCTCGTTCTGTTTAGTAGTGATGCGCAGGAGGTCGTTTTCTGTGGCCATCTGCACACCAGCGGCGAGCTTCACCTGGTCATAGAGTCCCTGCATCTGCTGGGCGTAGGCCTCGAGCATCTGCACCTTCGCGCGGACGGCAATGAGCTGGTAGTAGGCGTTATCGACGTCGGCAATGAGCTGCATCTCGGTCTTGCGGCGCTGCTCCTCGCTGACTTTCTGTCCGATGGCGGCAAGGCGGTTGGCGGCCGTCAGTTGTCCACCGACATAGAGCGGCAGAGTGACATTGATGCCGGCAAGGTAGGTGCCGCGTGTCTGTAGCTGCAGGCCGAGGACGTCACCTATATCCAGCAGGTCCTGGTTCTGCAGCTGGATCATCGTAAAGGATCCGTCCACCTTGGGCAGATACTGGGCAAAGGCTATCTGTCGGTCGAGCTTCGCCTTCTCAACGGCATTGTTGGCAGTCATGACTTGCTCGTTGTTCTCGAGAGCCAGACGGCGACAGTCTTTCAAACTTAGGGGCTGGGATGGCTGGGCGGAGAGCTGCGACAACGTCGCAGCAGAGAAGACGAGGGCGGTGATTATCTTTTTCATGCGGCTTTCGGTTTTTGTATGTGGAAGAACGTGGTGTAGAGGATAGGCAGGAAGACGAGGGTGATGATGGTACCCATGGCGAGGCCCGACATGATGCTGACGGCCATGGAGCCGTACATCGGGTCGCCCATCAGCGGAGCCATACCGAGGATGGTGGTCAGCGAGGCCATCATCACGGGCGTGGTGCGGCTGGCGGTGGCGTTCACCACGGCCTGATAGGGATGCTGCTTCTCCTCACGCTGCAGGCGGTTGATCTCGTCGACGAGCACGATGCCGTTCTTCGTCATCATGCCCACGAGACCCATCACGCCGAGGATGGCGATGAAGGTGAACGGCATGTTGACGGTGAGCAGGGCGGGCACGATGCCGCAGATGATGAACGGCAGACAGCAGACAATGAGCAGTACCTGCTTCCAGCTGTTGAACAGCAGGAGCATGATGACGAGGATGAAGAAGAAGGCGACGGGGAAGAGCATGAGCAGCGAACCGGCTGCCTCGCCGCTGCTGCCACCCTCACCCTGCCAGCTCATAGAGTAGCCTGGCGGCAGGGCGATAGCTTCTATCTGCTCGCGGATGTCCTTCTCGACGGCACCCGGCGTGGCATCCTCGTTGGTCGGGTCGGGGTCGCACTCAGCCTCGATGGTACGCTGGCCGTCCTTACGGACTACGTAACCCTCCTCCCAGACCATCTCCATCTTCTCGGCGACGGTGCTGAGGGGCAGACTGCTGAGCATCTTGTTCTCCATGTTCTCGACGCTGGTGGTGCCCCTGACGAGGCCCTTCACGTCCTCGTTGTCGATGTTCAGGTTGAGGTCGCTCCACACGGGGACGTGTGGCAGGTCCATGATGGCCGAGCCGTCCTCGTTGCGCACCTGCATCTGCACGATGACCGTCTTGTCCTGGTCGTAGATGACGCCCACGGGCATACCGTCGGTCGAGGCGAGCAGGGAGTTGGCCACGTTGCCGCGGTTCAGTCCGCTGCGCATGGCGCCGCTCTGGATGTAGTCGGCCACGAGGGTCTTGCCCTTCGGGTGCCAGTTGTTCTGTACGGAGTAGGTATCGACGTACTTCGAACCGCGCATGATGGTCTCGGCCTGATTGGCCAGCTGGCGCAGTACCGACGGGTCAGGACCCTGGAACTGCACCTCGACGGTGTGCGTGGTGCCGATGCTGAAGTTATAGTTGCGGAAACGGATGTAAGCGTCGGGATGGGCGGCACGCAGCTGGGGCCGGATCTCGGCGATGCACGCCTTCATGGTCTTGAAGTCCTTGCAGTCGACGATGAGTTCGCCGTAGTGCTCGCCACCGCTGTTCATCGGGCGCACGAGGCTGTAGCGCACGGGCGAGGAGCCCATGGCGGCGGCCACACGGTCCACCTTGTCGTTCTTCAGCAGCTCCTCAGTCACCTTCAGCAGATCTTCGCGTGTACGGTCGGGACTGGTCTGTGCGGGCAGGTAGTACTCGATGACGAACTGTCCGTAGTCGAAGTCAGGGAAGAACACGCTGCGCACCTTTGTAAAGCCCCAGCCGCAGAGCACGAGCAGGGCCACAGCGCAGACGATGGTCAGCTGCTTGTAGTCGATGAGCTTGGCGATGAGACCGCGGATGGCGCGTTGCAGTCCGTTCTCCTTGCCGTCGCCGCCCTCCTTCTGCTTCGAGCGGAGCGGTAGCCAGGCGGCCACGCACGCCGGCACCTGCACCATGGCGAGCACCCATGAGGCGAGCAGCGAGATGCAGAGCACGAGGAACAGGTCGCGGCAGTACTCACCCGCCGTATTCGGCGAGAGGTATGTCGGGAAGAATGTCAGCACGGCGATGACCGTTGCACCGAGCATGGGCAGCGCCGAGTTGTTCACAATATTATATAGGTAGGACTTCGGTCCCAGTCCCTTCTTTTTGTCGGCCAGGATGCCGTCAAGGATGACAATGGCGTTATCGACGAGCATACCCATCGCCACGATGAAGGCACCGAGGGAGATGCGCTGCAGGGTGCTGCCTGCCAACAGCAGGATGGGGAACGACACGGCGATGCTAAGCACCAGGCTCGTGCCGATGATCATGCCGCCACGGAAGCCGTACATGAACATGAGGACGATGATGACGATGAGCACCGACTCCAGGAGGTTGACCATGAAGCCGCTGATGGCGGAGTTCACCTGGTCGGGCTGGAAGAAGATCTTATCCGTGGCGAAGCCCACGGGCACGCGCTGCATCACCTCGGCCATCTTCTCATCGACAGCCTTACCCACGTCGGGCACGATGACACCGTCGTTGCACGTCAGGCAGATGCCCAAGGCCGGTTTGCCGTTGAGGAAGAAGCCGCCCGTCTGCGGCTCCTTGTAGCTGCGCTCCACGGTGGCGATGTCACCGAGGCGCATCAGCTTGCCGCCGGTCGTGCGGATGTAGAGGTCGGCAATGTCCTGCTCGTCCTCCAAGGCGTTGTTCACGCGCAGCTCTATGCGGTCGTCACCGCTGGTATACTTGCCGCCGTTCACGGTCTTGCCAGCGCTCTGCAGGCCGAGCATCACCTGTGTCGGGATGATGCCGTTACGTGCCAGCTTGTCCTTAGAGAGCTTGATGTTGATAACCTCGCTACGCGTACCTACTATATTTACGCGCTTCACGCCCTTCACCGTGAGCAGCTCGCGGCGTATCAGCTTGGCGTAGCGCTCCAGCTCGGCGTAGCTGTAGCCCTCGCCGGTGAAGGCGTAGAACAGGCCGTAGACGTCGAGCATATCATCGATGACGATGGGGGCGTAGCAACCCGACGGCAGCTTCGTCTGCACATCGTTGGTCTTACGGCGCAGCTGGTCGAAGTGCTGCTCCATCTCAGCCATCTTCACCTCGTCGGCAAACTTCACACTGATGACGGCCATGCCCGACTGACAGGTCGATTCCAGACTCTTGATATCGGGCAGTGTGCGCAACTCGTCCTCCATCACCTGCACGGCCTTCAGCTCCACCTCGTGAGCCGACGCGCCGGGATAGACCAGCACTACCGACGCCTGCTTCACGGCTACGGCGGGGTCCTCAAGCTTCGGCATATTCAGGAAGCTGAAGACGCCGAGGAACAGGATACCCACGACGAAGCTCCAGAATATGATTGGGCGCTTGACAAAGAATTCAGTTAGTCCTCTTGCGTTCATAATCTTCAATTCTCAATTTCTCAATTATCAATTTTTACAAGAGGTCGCCTATATTGGTGGTCTGGGGAACGACCACCTTCACCTTCTCACCATCATGTAGCATATTCACGCCAGCCTTCACCACGCGGTCGGTCTCCGAGAGGCCAGAGGTGACGAACACGTCGCCGTCTACACTCACTGTGCCTAAGGTCACAGGCCGCTGCTTCACCACGTCATCGTTTCCAACGACCCACACGTAGCTCTTGCCCCCGTCCTCGAAGACAGCGTGCGGCGGAACGGTCAGGCCTTCGCTGCTGCCGTCGCCGCTCATCACGATATACACATCCACGCTCTGTCCGGCACTCAGCTTGCTCCCTTGCAGGGCGAAGTTCAGCGTGAAGAGCTGGTTGGCATCGGCCTTCGGCAGGAGGCTCGTTTGGCGCAGCTCATACTGCTCGCCCTTATGCTTGCAGTAGGCGCGCACAAAGCGGTGATGCTGGGCGTAAATGTCGGCCGGCACGCTGATTTGCACCTCCATGCTCCCGGCATCCACGATGTCGAACACCGGCAGTCCGGCGCTCACCATCTCGGCCTTCTCGAAGTTCACCTTCTGGATGGTGCCACTTACGGGAGCCGTCAGACGGGTGTAGCCCAGCTGGTTCTTGGCGTTCTGCAGCTGGATACCCAACTGCTCAAGTCCGCTCGTGGCCTTCTCGTAGTCGTTGCCCGAAAGACTCTTGCCCTCGTAGAGCTGCTTGAGACGCTCCACCTCGTTCTTCAGCTGGTTGTACTGCGTCTGGGCGGCGTCCACCTGCAGCTGGTAGTCCTTCGTGTCGAGGGTGGCCAGCAGCTGACCGGCCCTCACATGGTCGCCCTCTTTCACGTAGATGTGTGAAATCTGACCCGGCGTGCGGAATCCCAGACTCACGGTGGCGTGCTCCTTCACGATACCCGAGAAGTTCTTCTCCATCGTGGCCTGCTGATTCTTCGGCGTGACGGTGATGACGTTGTGAACGGCCTCCACCTTCTTCTCTTCATTCTTGCTGCCGCAGGCGGTGAGTATGGCGATGCTCATTATGACTACAGGCAGAAACAATTTGCTGATCGTTCTCATACTTTTATTATCTTTTTTAATTATTGTTTTCGTTATCGTTTTCGTTGATCACATCCGCTCTCGCTCCGACAGGTTCTCTCTGAATGTCTTGGTCATCCGCTCACCACGCTCCTTCAACCGGGGCGAGAAGGCAATGGCGAATACTACGGCGAAGACGACAAAGATGCCGAGCATGCCGCTCCAGTGGACGGTGTGACCGATGATGAAACTGACGAAGGCGGCACCGATGACGAGGCGCAGCAGTTGCAGGGCCAGCACCTTTACACGAGCGGAACGGCCACTGTTCCAAAGCGTCAGCACTTTTTCATTGCGACCGCCAATACGCATAAGCGTCCAAAGGAAGGGCGCGCAAATCATGATAGTGAGTAAGGCGGTAACAACGTCAGCCCACGGCTGAGAAAGCATACCTGCTATGAACGGCTTGCCGTAGATGAGCATCAGGGCGATGATAGCCAGACAGAGCACGCTGTGGATGAGGACGACGACGGCCAGCTGTTTGAGGCAGTCGCGCCAAAGGCTTTGTTGCTCCTCGGTCTCGGGCTCCTCTTCGTCAGAAGCATTGCTTTCTATCTTGGCTTGGAACCGCTTTGGCAGCACGCGCGCCACCACTGTGTAGGCTGGTTCTGCCAGCCTGATCATATACGGCGTGGTGAACGTCGTAAACACCGACACCGCCACGACGATGGGATAGAGGAAGTCGCTGGTGACATGGAGCGACGTGCCGAGCGTGGCGAGGATAAAGGCGAACTCGCCAATCTGCGTCAGCGAGAACGAGCATTGCATGGCGGTCTTCAGCGGCTGTCCGGCCAGGAGGAATCCGCCCGTACTCAGGATGGTCTGTCCCAGCATGATGGCGGCGACGATGCTAAGAATGGGCACGATGTACTCTACGATGAGTGCCACGTCGACCATCATGCCGACGGACACGAAGAAGACGGCACCAAAGAGGTCCTTTACGGGTGTCACGAGGTGCTCAATGGTCTCCGCCTCGACGGTCTCGGCCAAGATGCTGCCCATGACGAAGGCGCCAAAAGCTGCTGAGAAGCCCACGGCGGAGGCGAAGACCACCATGCCGAAGCATAGGGCCAGCGCGGTGATGAGCATCGTCTCGTTGCTCATCAGCGACTTCACCTTGCGCAGGAACAGCGGAATGAGGTAGATGCCGACGACGAACCACAGCACAAGGAAGAACACAAGCTTCAGGATGGCTGCGAGCATCTGCGTGCCCTCCACCTCCTTGCTGACGGCCATCGTCGAGAGCATCACCATGAGCACGATGGCCAGGATGTCCTCGATAATCAACACGCTGAGCACCAGACTGGCAAAGCGCTTCTCCCGGAGTCCCATGTCGTCGAAAGCCTTGAAGATAATCGTCGTCGACGACATCGCCAGCATACCGCCAAGATAGATGCAGTCCATCTTGCTCCACCCGAACAGTCCGCCTGTGAACATTCCCACGAGCATCATGCCCATAATGACAGAAACGGCGGCGATGATTGGCGCGGCTCCCATCTTCAAAATCTTCTTAAACGAAAACTCCAGGCCGAGGGCGAAGAGCAGGAAGATGACACCAATGTCACTCCATAGTCTGATGCCCTCCATGTCGGTGACACTAGGCATATACGTCATGTTCGGCGAGGCCAGGAAGCCTGCCACAATGTAGCCTAACACCACCGGCTGCTTCAGTTTCTTAAAGAGCAGCGTCATGGCTCCGGCGCAAATCAATATCAGCGCGAGGTCGGCTATTAGGGGTTCAAGTTCAGACATCTTTGTTATTTACGATTGACGGATTTTCGATTGACGATTTACATTAATTCTGATACTTCTTCCTATACTCTAACGGCGTAATACCCATGCGTTCCTTAAAGTACTTGCCGAAGAACGAGGCATTGGGGAAGTTCAGGTCGTTGGCTATCTCCTGCATCGTCATATCAGTGAATCGAAGACGGCGCTCGATGGCCCCCATCGTGAAGTGCTCTATCATCATGCTTGGCCGGCGATTGATGGTCTCCTTCAAGATGGTCGACAAGTATTTGGGGGTGACGTTCAACTGTCTGGCGAAGTCATCCACTCTGCGGATGCGTCCGTCGCTCTGCTCAACCAACTGCATAAACTTGTCAGCCAGCAGTCGTTTGTGAACGCCGGGAGTAGTGTTCTCTTGATCTTTCGATACTGTTTTTTGTATTTTGTCGCGCCGCATCATGCAAAGCATCTCCAACATCATCGTGCTGACAAGTGACCTCACAATATCCGGATAAAGTAGCGGCGAACGGTCTCTCATCCTGCGACACAGCAACAGGAAATAATCATCAAGTAGCTGAACGTCGTCATCTGTAAGATGCACCGTTGGATGCTGCTTCAGATAAGCCAAGTCCGCCAGACTCACCTCAGCATACATGTTGATGTTCCATAGTTCGCTTCTGGTAAACCAAATCTGACGGCAGTTGAAGTCGGATGAGGACATAAAATTAGAGGCGACGCTATGCGCCATATAGAGGAAAAGGTCGTTCTTGCGGAGCCGAATCTGCTGACCGTCGTAGTCGAACTGCGCCATACCATCGGTACAAATCACAATGAGTCCTTGATCGTTGAGACGAAGTTGGCCTTTAGGCAATGCTCCAAAATTCTCCATCACAACCAACTCGTCGCTATCGCCTATCCGCAGGGTATCAGAACCGCTCCTTGGTTTGAGATTTTGTATCCCCATGATGTTCGTTTTTTACTTTTCGGGTGCAAAGTACGCAAAAAATATCCAATTTTCGCTGTTCAATATATCCCAAAAAGTGCTCTTTTGCTAATTTTTCGCAAAAAAGAGGCGCTATAGCGCCACGAACTACCTGGAAACGAAGGTGGTGATGCTACGGGAGGGGAGCATAGGAGTGACGGCGACGGGACGGAGAGTCTCGCCATCGACGTCGCTGGTGCGATAACTGCGCCAGGAGAGCGCAGAGGAGGTAGAGGCAGAATCACCACCTACAGAGAAAGAGGGAACAAACGGCTGCTCCTTCTCGCTGTAGTTGATGGCGACGACGACCCAGGAGCCGTCGACGTTGCGGTAGGCGCTGACCATCAGGCCATTGGGATCCTCGGGTCCGTCAACCTCATAACGCACGGCACCGGGTCGGACGAAGCGGCTGTAGTTCCCCAGAGCCCAGAGCAGGCGGGAGTCGCGGGCGCGAAAGGCCCCCTCCCACCCTCCCCGAGGGGAGGAGTTCCTTTCGGGGCGGGGTTCATAGACGCGGATAAGACCGTCTTTATAGTCACCGCCACAGGCACGCCACCACGACCAGCTCTCGGCGTCGGCATAGCAGAGGTCATGATGGATGACACGAGCAACGTAGAGAGCTGTCTTCATGGTAAAATCGTAGCCACCGCCACCACCTATCTCCTCATCGTTGGACATGATGCAGAGCTCCGACTGCCAGAACTTGACGCCATAATGGCGGCAGGTGTCGCGCAGCTCCTCGCGTACCTTTTTCATATAGGGGATGGGGGTGTTCGTCCAGTAGCTGTGGCCAAGGATAATGCGGGGCACATGGGGCACATCGCCGAGATAGGTCGCGGTACTGTCCGGCGAGAAGAGGGTGCGGATAGTGTTACCTCGCTGCCAGTCGGTCTTGTAGATGCCGAGCAGACAGCGCAGGTCGCTGGACTCGGGAACGAGGATTTGTGAATTGTGAATTCTTGCGTCCCGTTGGTAGCAAGCGACCTTTGGTCGAGCGGTGAATTGTGAATTGAGAGCTTTTGCCAAACGGGCAATCTCGCGGTTGGTAGCTGGTGAGCCTTCCTGCTTCGGTCCCTGCCAGTTCCAGTGACCGTCGGGTTCGTTGACGGGACAGATGTAGTCGAAGTGAATGCCGTCGTGCTCCTCCAAACCGCGAAGGGCTGTAGCCATGAACTGGGCGAAGCGGTCGTAGCAGTCCGGGCGCAGGTTCAGCGTGCCGTCGCGACCGGTGTTCGTGGCCAGTCCGTTCTGGGTGAAATAGACGGGCGGTGAGTTGAGGAAGACGAGGAAATGAGGCACGCCACGTTCCTTGGCCAGTTGCAGGAAGCGGCGCTGCCCCTGCTGACGCGTCCAGTCGTAGGTGCCGTCGGGCTGTAGGAAGCACTCGGTGCGGGTAGAGCGGTTGATCTGCGACTCACGTCCCTGCTCAGCGCTGCCGGCGCCGAGGTTGAAGCGCCAGAGGGAGAGGCCGATGCCACGGGGTTGGCCCTGTGCATCAGTATCGAGAGAAAAAAGCCAGTCGGCAATCTTCACTTGTTCAGCGGTGTCGGGCCAGAGGCCGATGGTTTGCATCGACCACGCATCGGAAGCGCCAAAGTGACGGATGGTCTGACACGGCGCATCGGTGCGGATGGTATGGGTTTGCGCTACGCTAAATGACAACTGAAAAATGAGAAATGATATAGCTATCAGCAGTCTTTGCATATGAGTCTAGTTATTTATGTGTTTGTATTAAACAGCGACTATCGCGGATATCGCGATAGTCGCTGTAAGAATCTTACTTCAGCAGATAGATGCGGAAGCTCTTGATGCTGCCTGGAGCGCCCTGTTCGGCACGCGGTAGGTACTCGAGGGCGTTGACGGTCTGCTCAGAGCCAAGGTCGATGACCAAAAGGTGGGGAGCAGAAGCCGACTTCTCTGTCTGCCAGTAGGTCGATTCCTGCAGGTCAAAGACCTTGTCACCGGTGTGGTTGCCGTTCTCCTCTTCGGAGTTAGCGTACTTCGTCGTCCACGGCTCTCGAGAGAGACGCTTGCCATCAGCACCCTGCAAATACAACTCGGCGATAGCTACGCGGTCGTTATCCTTCTGGGTAGAGAGACATTCTATGGCTAGGTAGCGACCCTTGACTGTCTTTCCAAACTGGATGGTCTGCCAGCCATTGCCAGCCTTGAAAGCACCTGTGACTGCGGGCGTGGCGCTGTTGAGGTCGGGCTTGTCGCCGATGTTGTTGTGTTTGTTGCTCTTCTCCAGCTGAAGCTTGTTCAGCTCAGGCTCTGCCTGTCCCCACACTACGCGCTCCTTCGGACCGACGACGTCAAGGACGATAATCTCGTTCCTACCCTTTTTCAGCCAGCAGCCAGGCACGTAGAGCGTCTGCTGCGGACCGATGCTCCAGATGCGGCCCATGGCGTGACCATTGACGTAGACCTGTCCCTTGCCCCAAGTCTCGAAATTCAGGAAGGTGTCGCCTACCTTCTTCAGCGTGAAGTAGCCGCGATGGTATCCGGGCTTCATGAAGTCAGCCAGTTTCTGAGATTCCTCGTAGTTCTGCATCAGTGCCGCTCCCTGGAAGCTACCCTTTATTTCGCCCTTATCAGCCTTGTCATTAAGCGACTTTACCATATCGAGCGCATTCTTAGCCGTCTCGTAGTCATCGGGGATGGCGATGTTCATCCAGTTCTTCGGTGTCAGCATAATCTCTGCTTCATCGTTCTCGGTGGTCAGCGTGACATTACCGACGATGCCCTTGAAGTCCTTGATGGCACGACCGAAGTTGATGCGGCCCATGCCTTCGACGATAATAATAAGTTCGGCACCCTTCTTGACGGCAGGGATGGTGAGAGACTTCTCGTTCTTAACGCGATCTATCTTGCCGATGTATTTCTTGTCGATAAATACCTGCGCAAAATCGTGGAATTCACCTGTCAGAACGCTGGATGAGGTTATTTCCGGCAGTCGGGTGGAGTAAATCATCGTACCCCAGCCCATATCCATCTCCTCGAAAGTCTTCAGTCCGCCATTCACGGGCTTGGAATTGGTCATCGCTGTCATGAGGGTGGCAAATTCCGTCAGCTCAAACTTCGGTACGGTAACTATCGGCATGGGAGCCTTGGGCACAGATGGCATCTTCTTGCCGTCGTTGTACTTCTCCATCATCTTGCGCAGCTCCCAGAACTTCGGGGTGGCGAGACCCCACTCGTTGATGGGGGCGTCGTAGTCATAGCTGGTCACGTCAGGTGCAAAGCCGGGCGAGTTAGCACCGGCCCAGTGGCCAAACGAGGTCCCTCCGTGGGTCATGTAGAGCGAGAAGCTGATACCCTTCGACAGCATTTCGTCCATGCCCTCGACCATGTCCTTGGCGGGACGGGTCTCGTGACGGGCTCCCCACTTGTCGAACCAGCCGCTCCAGAACTCCGAGCACATCTTCGGGGCGTTGGGACGCAACTCGCCGAGGCGGCGGAACTGGTCGTTGATATTCGCACCCGTGCCGAAGTTCATCGTCCACGTCAAATCGTCGAGACCGTTCTTCTCAAAGTTGCTCGACCAGTCACATTGGAAGAGCGACAGCTCCTTGCCGTAGATGGAGCGCAGGCAATCGCGGATTTCCGAAACATATGGCTTGTCCTCGCCATAACTTCCGTACTCGTTCTCCACCTGAATCATGATGATGGGGCCGCCGTTCTGGATGGTCAGCGGTGCGAGCTGCTCGCCCACCTTCTGCTCGAAGATTTTTACCCTTTCCATAAAATAAGGATCGCGCTCGCGCAGGCGTATATCCTTTTTCTTTAAGAGCCACCAAGGCAGTCCACCCATCTCCCACTCGGCACAGACATAGGGGCCGGGGCGCACGATGACGTACATACCATTCTTCTGCGCCAATCGGCAGAACTCGGCCACGTCGTTGTTGCCCGTGAAGTCGAATACACCCTCCTGTTGCTCATGGATATTCCAGAATACGTAGAGGCACAGCGTGTTCATACCCAGTGCCTTACACATTTGGATGCGGTGCTCCCAGTAAGGACGAGGGATGCGGGGATAGTGCACCTCGGCCGCCTTCACCACGAAGGGCTGGCCGTTGAGTAGGAAGGTCTTGTCACCCACGGTAAACGTACCGGGAGCAGTAGCTGGTTTGGCCGTGGCGGAGCCACAGTCAACAGAGAACAATAAGGCCGTGATGGCCAGTAGTGTCAGCAGTTTCTTCATGTGTAGTTTGTTGTTTTAGATTATTTGGGCACAAAGATAATAGAAAACGGGCGAAAAACCAAATTTTCAAGTGGTTTTCCGCCCGCTTTTTATAAAAGTCGGTGTTTACCGGTGTTTAGAAGTCCATGTGGTCGAGAGCATCGCTGAAGTCCTTCGGATCGTTGTTCTTCGCAGGCTCATGGAGCTCGTCGCCGAGTTTCTCGTTCAGCTTGTCGGCGAAGTCGTTGTGACGCTCGGGACGGGGACCACGACGGTCACCGCGGTCACCACGGTCGCGACGCTCGCCACGCTCGGGACGGGGACGTCGCTCACCACGCTCGGGGCGCTCACGGCGCTCACCACGGGCGGGACGCTCGACATAACCCTCGGGCTTCTCGATGAGCACACGGTGCGAGAGCTTGTACTTACCGGTCTTCGGGTCGATCTCGAGGAGCTTCACCTGGATGTGGTCGCCCTCCTTGATACCTGCCTCCTCGACAGTCTCGAGACGCTTCCAGTCAATCTCGGAGATATGGAGCAGACCATCCTTGCCCGGCATAATCTCGACGAAGCAGCCGTAAGGCATGATTGAACGGACAACACCGTCGTAGATCTCGCCCACCTCGGGGATGGCGACGATAGCCTTGATCTTGGCGATGGCAGCGTCGATAGACTCTTTGTTAGGAGCGCTGACCTGCACCTTGCCGACGCCGTCTTCCTCGTCGATGGTGATGGTAGCACCGGTGTCCTCCTGCATCTGCTGGATAATCTTTCCGCCCGGGCCAATGACAGCACCGATGAACTCCTTGGGAATCTCGAAGGCCTCGATGCGGGGCA
>JAEEGF010154265.1_pt1 | contig 60828 bp, 42 predicted proteins | sample 9134171 | NCBI WGS metagenome assembly JAEEGF01 (sample SAMN16246542, study PRJNA631951) | gut metagenome | biome: gut microbiome; feature: rumen; material: AP-attached | host: Bos | place: Iran: Karaj | collected 2018-10 | reverse complement strand
GGTGGTTCAAATCCATCTCCCGCAACTACGTGCCCAGATAGCTCAGTTGGTAGAGCAGAGGACTGAAAATCCTCGTGTCGTTGGTTCGATTCCGACTCTGGGCACTTGTTTTTTATAAACCTTCAAGGTATAATCCTTGAAGGTTTTTTTGTATTAAAAAGGAGCAGAATATGAAGTTAGTATTTCTTGATCGAAAAACAATTGGGGAAGATATTGATTTAAAGCCATTTGAAGAGTTTGGTGAAGTTGTTATTTACGATTATTCTACAGCAGAAGAAGCGGCAGAGCGTACTGTAGACGCAGATGTTATTATTGTAAATAAGGTTCCTGTTAATGCGAATACAATTGGTAAAGCTACAAACCTTAAGCTTGTATGCGTTACTGCAACGGGAACAAATAATTTGGATAAGGAATACCTTGCAAATCATGGAATTGAATGGAGAAATGTTGCAGGATATTCAACTGAAGCTGTAGCTCAGCATACACTTGCCCTTGTGATGTATCTTCAGGAGCATCTAAACTATTATGATTCTTATGTTAAAAGCGAGAAGTATGTAAACGACAAGCAGTTTACACATTTTGAGATGCATTTTAATGAGATTTACGGAAAGACATGGGGCATAATTGGACTTGGAGCCATAGGTAGAAGAGTTGCAGAAATTGCAAAATGCCTTGGAGCTAATGTAATTTACTATTCTACAAGTGGCAAAAACAATAATGCGGACTATAAGAGAGTAGACTTTGAGACTCTTTTAAAAGAGGCAGATATTGTATCTATTCACGCGCCACTTGATGAAAATACAATGCATTTAATGGATAAGAATGCATTTGAGAAGATGAAAAACTCTGCCATCCTTATTAATGTAGGTAGAGGCCCAATAGTTGTAGAAAAAGATTTAGCAGAAGCCCTAGAGAATGGTCAGATAGCTGGTGCAGGTCTTGATGTACTGGATATCGAGCCTATGAGTGATACTAATCCTCTTAAAAATATCAAGGATAGCAACAAGCTTATTATCACTCCACATATTGCATGGGCTGCAGTAGAGGCTAGACAGCGATTAATGCAGATTATTTATGGTCAGATAAAGGACTTCTTTAATTAGTCTAGTGGTAAACCACTTAGATAACTGAGGTCACTAAGGTTAGCTAGAAGCTGATTTCTATAGTGTAATATCTGTTCAGTATCCTCTGTTGATTCGTTGACACTATTCATATATAGATTGATTCGTTCTATATATTTTGGCATGGTTGTATTTATTAAATCGAAAATGCTTTCATCCCTGTTAATATCAGGATTCCAAGGATTATGCCAGTTAGCGTGCTCATTATTACAAGGGTCTTGATATTTAATAATGGTATCACTTGGTATCATTGAAGAAATAACAGCACATTTGAAGAATGCTTGCTCTATTCTTCGGATGTGCTTTTTCTTTTTCCCTTTTGGGTCATTCATTGCATGGTTAAGGTTGATAATAGAGTCAATGGCATGGCGTATAGTACCAAAGTGAATATGATACTCAGGGAAAGTTTGAGTAATAGCATTAAATAACAGAGTTGCTATTACACGCTTTTCATTATCAGATGGGCATATAGCTTTTGCATAGTCAAACTGGCTTGGCAACAGCTTTTTATAATGCATCAGTACCTCATGATCTATGTCTGTTTCCAAGGAAACATGTCGCCCAAAGTCGTAAGCACAGCCTCTTTTTAGATTGTTAAAATGGTCACTTTTAAAGTAAATATAAGGATGACAAACAATATCTAAAGAATAATGGCCGATAAAGCCTAGGATATAAGCATCGCAAATACGACGAGAATGAGTGTCGTCAAAGTCATTTCGGGCATTAATTAAAGATTCAAAAAACAACATAACCCGTTCTCGGTGCATTACGTTTCCTATATTTTTCTTATATAAAATATAAGCAGGGATATGATAAAAGAATATATCTGGACCTTGAAGGCCTAGGCCATAGGCAGTTATATGCTTATCTAAAAGGTCCTTTGTGTAGCTTGATTCAATAAATGATAATGATTGTTCCCCAAATGAAAGATGTGTAATAAACCCTGGCATTACCTCTCCTATCCTAGAAATCTATACAAAAGAAAAAAATTGTATAAATATCTATAACAATAAAAAAATTATGTATAAACAATGATAACATAAAAAATTCTTTGTATATACCATTAAAAAAGGCAGTATCTATACTAATATTAGGAACTAAAAAGATACGGAGGTCCAAAATGGGAGTAAAAGACAATGTTGAGCGCGCTGCTTTTTCAGCCGCAATTGATGGTGTATTAAAGAATATTAAAAAAGACCCTAAAGCTAACCTACTTAAAATAGTGGATTTAACAGAGAAAATGATGGGGGATTCTAGTAAGGGATTTAGAACAGCGGCCTTTGCTGGAGCTCGTGATTTAATAAATGAGGAAGATGGTAAGTGGATGAATTATGTCACAAGACTGCTTACAGAAACAGATCCTCACGTAGCAAAGATGACTGCTCTTAATCTGGGATATCAGGCAGCCTTTAAGGGCACAAAGATGATCCGAGAAAACAGAGAAAAATATAATTGCAACATTCCTTGGCTAATCCTTATGGACCCTACAAGTGCCTGCAACCTAAGATGCAAGGGATGCTGGGCTGCAGAGTATGGACACAAGCTTAACCTTACATTTGAAGAGTTAGATAGCATTGTAACTCAAGGTAAGAAGCTTGGCATATTCTTCTACATGCTTACAGGTGGAGAACCACTTGTAAGAAAAGATGATATTATAAAGCTTTGTGAGAAGCACAATGATTGCGCATTCCACAGCTACACAAACGGAACTTTAGTAGACCAGGCTTTCTGTGATGAAATGAAGCGTGTAGGAAACCTTTCACTTTCTATTTCATTAGAGGGATTTGAGGATGCCAACGACTTTAGACGTGGAGATGGAGTATACGCAAAGGTATTAAAGGCTATGGATTTACTTCATGAAAACGGCCTTATTTTTGGTAACTCTGTATGCTATACAACAAAGAATATGGATTCAGTTACATCTGACGAGTTCTTTGATTTGTTAATTGAGCATGGTTCACGCTTTGCATGGTATTTCCATTTGATGCCAGTAGGAATGAGCGCAACACCAGAGCTTATGCCTACTCCAGAGCAGAGAGAGTACATTTATCATAGAATTCGTGAAGTAAGAGCAAGAAAAGGCGGAAAAGAAATCTATGTAATGGACTTCCAGAATGATGGTGAGTTCGTTGGAGGATGTATTGCAGGTGGTAGAAATTACTGCCATATTAATCCAAAGGGTGATGTTGAGCCTTGCGTATTTATACATTACTCAGGAGCAAACATTAGAGAAAAGTCATTACTTGAGTGTTTACAGCAGCCACTGTTTATGGAGTATAGAAAGGGCCAGCCATTTAATGACAATATGCTTCGCCCTTGCCCAATGCTTGAGAATCCAGAGCTTTTACAGGAAATGGTAAAGCGTTCTGGTGCACATTCAACTGATGTTCAGGAGGCAGAGCCAGTAGAGCATCTTTGCGGTAAGTGTGCTGAATATGCAGCTAACTGGAAAGAGACAGCTGATAGATTATGGATGGCACATCCATACAGACAAAAAGGTTATATCAACTATGCAGATGCCAAAGAAAAAGGTTATGCATACAAAGTTGACTAACATATAATTCATTCATACAAGTTTCCTTTCTTAATAAGGCCTGAGGATGGACAGCCTCAGGTCTTTTTTTGACCATTATTAGGTCAAAAATGACCTTACACGTAAGACTAAAATAAGGGATAATGTCAAAAGTAAAAGATTCAAAATATTGCAGTAGTGGTTGAAACGTGATACCATGGATTTGCACGGCCGAAAGCCTGTAAAGGAGAGGTGTTATGTTTAAAGGACGCAAAACTGAAATCGAATTACTTAATGGATTTTATGAGGGAGAAAAGGCTTCTGTAGCAGTTGTTTCTGGCCAAATTGGGGTAGGCAAGACAGCGCTGCTTAGAGAGTTTGCTAGTGATAAAAAGGCCATTTTTTTCGAGGCTTATGAGACCACAGGCAAGCATCAGCTTGAAAGATTAAGTAAACTTATGGGGGCATCTAAGACATTAGATGCGGATGGTTTTTGCAAAGAAGTTTCTAAAAGAGCTGCAAAATCAAAGCAGCTTATCATTATCGATCAGTACCCTCACATCGTTAAGGCGGACCCAGAATTTGATAAAAAGCTTTATGAATACATCACACACGAATGGAAGGATTTGCCTGTAAAGCTAATTCTTTGTTCTGATGCATTCATGTTAGTAGATAAATATATAAAAGGTAAAAAGGCCATTTGGAAGGGCAAAATTGGGCTGGATTTGGTGGTTGAGCCAATGGGATTTTATGATTCATGCCAGTTTTTTGCAGATTCCAGTCCAAAGGAAGCAGCCCTTTTATATGGCATAACAGGCGGTATTCCACACAATCTTGCCAAGGTGGCAGCTTTGCTTGGAGTGGAAGGATTTGAAGACTATGGGATACCTGCGCTAAAGGATACCCACAGCATCAAAGATATCGCTTGCAGACTGTTTTTAGACAGAAAGATTTCCCTTGGTATCAATCCAGAGGAAGTTATGGCTACAGAGCTTAGAGAGCTTGCCTATTACAACTACATGCTTACAACTCTTGCAAAGGGACTTAACAGAGTAAACCAGATATCTGCAGAGGTAGAAAAGCCAAAGGATGTAGTTGTTCCATATTTAAATTCGCTGATGGCTATTGGGGTGTGCACAAAGGATACAGCCATCACAGAGCTTACAAACAGAAAAAAGACCAGATATTCCATTGTAAATACCAGCGCGCTGTTCTGGTACAAGATAGTGGTTCCAAACTACGATGCCTATATTTCAGGGGATGTAGAGACCCTTTGGAAGGCTGTAGAGGAGCAAATGGATGAGTACATGGAGACAGTATTCATCAAAATCTGCGGGGAATATCTTAAAGATAGAAGTGATAAGAACCTACTGCCATTTACCGTTGAAGAGATTGGTAACTGGTGGGTAAATGACGACGAAGCAGGTACCACAGATGGATTTGACCTGGTATCACTAGGAAAGAGCGAGGGCAAATCTGCCACAATCTTTGCTCAGTGCTATTATAATGAGGAGCCTATTGAGGTTGCTCAGCTTAAAACACTTATTGAGCGTACTAAAAAGCTTCGTAGACAGGGAGATGCATATTATCTTGTATTTTCAAATGCAGGCTTCCATGAAAATGCTATTACCATTTCGTCAGCAATCAAGAACATCATGCTGATTACTTTGGACGAAATGCGATAATATGGCTAAGGGCCAACATTGATTGTTATAGGAGGAGAAAAATGACAAATCAAGAGCTAGTAAAAACTGCTACTGAGGTCCGCAAGGGCATCATTGAAGGTGTTCATGCTGCAAAAGCAGGACATCCAGGTGGATCTCTCTCAGCAACAGAGGTATTTACATACCTTTACTTCGAGGAGATGAATATTGATCCAAAGAATCCAAAGAAGGCAGATAGAGATAGATTTGTGCTTTCAAAGGGTCACACAGCACCAGGTCTTTATTCTACACTTGCACAGAGAGGCTTTTTCCCAGTTGAGGATTTAAAGACATTACGTCACATCGGTTCACACCTTCAGGGACACCCATGTGTACAGCACACACCAGGTATTGATGCATCATCAGGTTCCCTTGGACAGGGTATTTCTGTTGCTACAGGAATGGCTCTTTCAGCAAAGCTCTCAAATGAGTCATACAGAGTATACACACTTTTAGGTGACGGCGAGATTCAGGAAGGTCAGGTTTGGGAAGCAGCTATGTTTGCAGCTGCTAAGAAGCTTGATAACCTTTGTGTAATCGTAGATAACAACGGACTTCAGATTGATGGACGTATCGAGGACGTTAACAGCCCATATCCAATCCCTGACAAGTTCAGAGCATTCAACTTCCATGTAGTAGAAGTTGCTGATGGTAACGATTTTGATCAGCTTAGAGCTGCATTCAAAGAGGCTAGAGAGACAAAGGGCCAGCCAACTGCAATCGTTATGAAGACTGTAAAGGGCAAGGGCGTTTCATTCATGGAGAATCAGGTAGGATGGCACGGCAAGGCTCCTAACGATGAAGAGTACGCAATTGCTATGGAAGAATTGGGAAAGGCTGGTGAGTAAGAATGGCAGATGTTAAGAAAATCGCAACTCGTGAGAGCTACGGTAACGCACTTGTTGCTTTAGGTGAGAAATATGACAATTTAGTAGTTTTAGATGCAGACCTTGCAGAGGCTACTAAGACAGGAATCTTTAAGAAGGCTTTCCCAGAGCGTCACATTGATTGTGGTATTGCAGAGTCAAACATGGTTGGTATCGCTGCTGGTCTCGCATCTACAGGAAAAGTTCCATTCTGCTCTTCATTTGCTATGTTTGCAGCAGGACGTGCTTTTGAGCAGGTACGTAACTCAGTCGGTTACCCACACCTTAATGTAAAGATTGGTGCTACTCACGCTGGTATTTCAGTAGGTGAGGACGGCGCTTCACATCAGTGTAACGAGGATATCGCTCTTATGCGTACAATCCCAGGCATGACAATCATCAATCCTTCTGATGATGTTGAGGCAAAGGCTGCTGTAGAGGCTGCTTACAAGATGGATGGCCCAGTTTATCTTAGATTTGGACGTCTTGCAGTACCTGTAATCAACGACAATCCAGATTACAAGTTTGAGATTGGCAAGGGTGTTGTTCTTAAAGAGGGTAAGGACCTTACAATCTTCGCTACAGGTCTTGAGGTTAACGAGTCTCTTGAGGCTGCAAAGAGGCTTGCAGAGGATGGTATAGATGCTGAGGTTATCAACATCCATACAATCAAGCCTATCGATGAAGAACTTATCGTAAAGAGCGCATCAAAGACAGGCAAGGTTGTTACTGTTGAGGAGCACTCAATCATTGGTGGCCTTGGTGGAGCAGTAGCAGAAGTGCTTTCAGAGAAGTGCCCTACAAAGATGCTTCGCATCGGCGTAAAAGACACATTTGGCGAGTCAGGTCCAGCAGTAAAGCTTCTTGAGAAGTATGAACTTGATGCAGCAGGAATTTATAAGCAGATTAAAGCATTTGTATAAAGGCAAAATAATAGCCCAGCTCGAAAGAGCTGGGCTTAATTTTTTATAAGAATTTGTAGATTGTAGAAGAGTTTGTCTTTACGCCAGCCTTTGCGATTGGCTGTTCAAACTCAGGTACGTTTAGAGCATTTGGATAGAACTGTGACTCGAAGCATACGCCGTATCTCTTGTCATAAGCAAATTCGCCCTTGCCTATGTGTGAGCTATCAAGATAGTTGCCGGCATATAGCTGCATACCAGGTAAAGTGGTATAAACTTCCATCTTTCTGCCGCTCTCAGGGTCTTCAAGTGTACAACTTGGCTTTTTAAGAGAAGGGTTATTTAAGCAGTAGTTGTGGTCAAAACCGCCTGCCCACTTAAGCTGATCGTAATCTGCCTCTGTATCCTTGATAAGAGCCTTTGGAGTAGTGAAATCCATTGGAGTTCCCTTTACTTCGCGGCACTCACCGTGTGGAATAGATTCAGCATCTGTGTGTGTGTAGCGGTCAGCATCAATCCAAACGATGTGATTCATAACGCTGCCAGAGTCGTGGCCGTTAAGATTGAAGTATGTGTGGTTAGTTGGGTTGAATACTGTATCAACATCTGAAAGTGCTGAATAATCAAGGCGTAAAGCGTTGTCATCAGAAAGTGTGTAAGTGATTGTGATGTCTACTTCCCCAGGGAATCCGCATTCTCCATCTACCTTGTGGCAAGTAAATGTGATGTGACCATCATCTACAGACTCAACATTCCAGATGCGCTTGTGCATTGGGTTGAAGCCAGAGTGAAGGTTGTTCTTGCCATCGTTGGCATCAAGCTTGTACTCTACACCATTTAATGTGAACTTGCTGTCGCCGATACGGTTGCCGTTTGGGCAGATGCAGCAGCCAAAGCCAGGTGTATTTACAAAGTAATCCTCGATTTTGTCGTAGCCTAAAACTACATCTGAAAGGATACCCTCTGAATCAGGAACCCAAAGCTCAAGCAGGTTGCAGCCGAAGTTCATGATTTTTGCCTGCATACCATTCTTATTTATTAATGTGTATGCAATAATGTCTTCACCATTTTTGGTAACGCCGATTTTTTCTTTTTCCATTATAAAACCTCCCGTATAATTAACTATTACCATGATACGTTTCTAGAGTATTAAAAACAAGGAATTATGAACATTTAGCTAAATTTTAAAGGTAAAAATGTCAAAGAAATGACATTATGCTATTATAAGGTTAATAGCAATTTGAGAGGTGCCAGCTGTGAAAGCTAAGGAGAAGGCTAGGGATAAGAAAATCCTGCGACTTATTAAAGTTCAAATTGTGCTATTACTCATATTGGTGGGAGCTGTTACATATTACTATGTGAGCGGATACGCAGGTATTGTCTCTGATTTAAAAACAGAGGCTACTTTGCTTGTGAAAAAATCCAGCCCAGATACCTTTAGGCAGACGGAAACAAGCGAAGTGTATGACGCAAACGGCAACACCATTTCTATATTAAAGGGCGAAAAGGATGTTTATTACATCACTTATGATCAGATTCCTCAGAATGCGATAAAGGCCCTGGTTTCCATTGAAGATAAAAAGTTTTTTGAACATAGTGGCGTGGACTATAAGGCCATCGCTAGAGCTGCCTATGCCATGATTAAAAACGGCGAAGTGACCCAGGGTGGTAGTACCATCACCCAGCAGCTTTCCAGAAACATCTTTCTATCCAGCGAAAAGACCTGGCAAAGAAAGGTGGAGGAAATATACATTGCATCAGAGCTGGAAAAGAAATACTCTAAGGAACAGATTCTAGAGTTTTATCTTAATAACGTATATTTTGCCAATGGCTATTATGGCCTGCAGGCAGCAGCAAAGGGGTATTTCAGCAAGGATATCTCAGAGCTGACCCTGTCTCAAGTATGTTTTTTACTGGCCATTCCAAACAGTCCTACATTTTATGACCCTATGGTGAATCCAGAAAACACCATGCAGCGTAGAAACCTGATATTACAGGCCATGGTGGATGATGGAAAGCTGACCAAGGAAAATGCTGAAAAAGCAAAGGCCGAGCAAATGGTGCTTACCCGTCCTAAGGCGGTAAAAAATAACTACGTAGAAACCTATGTATATTATTGTGCTACTAGAGCCCTGATGGCGGCAGACGGTTTTGAATTTCAAACGGAATTTAAAAACGATGCCAAGGAAAAGGAATATGAAAGAAAATACGAGGAAGCCTACAACGAGTGCAATAGAAGCCTATTTACAGCCGGATATAGAATTTATACTTCTATAGATTTAAATACCCAAAACTTGCTACAAAGCTCTATAGATGAAAAGCTGGCGGAGTTTACAGATGTAAGTGATGAAGGTATATACGCCCTGCAAAGCGCAGGGGTGTGCATAGATAATGAAACAGGCATGACAAAGGCCATAGTAGGCGGCAGAAGCCAGGAGGTGACTGGCTATACATTAAATAGAGCCTTCCAAAGCTTTAGACAGCCTGGCAGCTCAATAAAGCCTCTCATAGTATATTTGCCAGCTCTAAAAATGGGATACACACCTGATTCAGTAGTAATAGATGAAAAAGCAGAGGATGGACCAGAAAATGCTTCTGGAAACTACAACGGAGAGATAACTTTAAGGCAAGCAGTTGCTGCCTCTAAGAACACAATAGCGTGGCAATTATATACAGAAATAACGCCACAAGTAGGCATTGACTACCTTAAGCAGTTGGGATTCAGTCACATCACAAAAGATGACTATGGTATGGCTGCATGCCTAGGTGGACTAACCGTTGGCGTGAGCCCTCTTGAGATGGCAAAGGCCTATGGCACCATAGAAAACGATGGAAAAATGCGTGATCCAAGCTGTATTGTAAAGATAGAGGACACACAGGGGAATATTATTTACGAAGCATCAGCAGAAGAGACAGAAGTTTACGAAGAAAATAATGCACGAACAATGACAGATATGCTACAATCTGTATTGACTGACGGAACGGCAAGAGATAATGACTTAGGTGAGATGCCAGCAGCTGGTAAAACAGGAACCACCAATAGCAATAGAGACGGATGGTTCGTTGGCTACACAAAGTATTACACCACCAGCATTTGGGTGGGATACGATATACCAAAGCAGGTTCCAGGCCTTACTGGTGCCTCTTATCCAGCCAGCATTTGGCAGGATTTTATGCTAAAGATGCATGAGGGCTTAGTCCCAGCTGAGTTTAAAAAGCCTATAGAGTTTATAGGTACAGAGGAACAGCAGGATGAGCCTGATTATGGCGAAGCAGACGAGGACAACCCAGGAAACGGGGAAGTGATCTATCAGGTAATCACCCAGACCTTTGAGGGTGATGAGATACCAGATGGTGTTATTCCTGATAATGCAACAGACATAGAGATAACAACTACCACAGAACCGTGGGATGAAGAATAAGATAATGGAGGATAATGTAAATGGCAACATACGGATTTGGCCTTGATTTAGGCGGAACTACTTGTAAATGTGGACTTTTCACAACAGCAGGAGAGCTCGTTGAAAAATGGGAGGTTCCAACAGACACATCAAATGGTGGTGTAAACATTCTTAAGAACTTAGCACAGACAGTTATTAAGAAAATGGAAGAAAAGAACATTACAGCTGATGATGTTTCAGGCGTAGGTATTGGAATTCCTGGTCCTGTTTCTTCAGATGGTGTTGTAAACCGTTGTGTAAACCTTGGTTGGGGTACATTTAATGTAGCTACAGAGTTTACAGAGCTTTTAGGCGGCATCAAGGTAAAGGTTGGTAACGATGCTAACGTAGCAGCCCTTGGCGAAGCTTGGATGGGGGCTGCAAAGGAATATTCTAGCTCAGTAATGGTAACACTTGGAACTGGCGTAGGTGGCGGCGTTATCATCAACGACGAAATCGTAAACGGCATGTCAGGTGCAGCAGGTGAAATCGGCCACATGAGAGTTAACTACACAGAGGAAAATCCTTGTGCTTGTGGCAACTATGGATGCTTAGAGCAGTATTGCTCAGCAACAGGTATTGCAAGACTTGCAAAGATTAGACTTGCTCAGAATGATGATGAGAGTACACTTAGAGCAATGGAAACAGTTGATGCAAAGGCTGTTTTCGATGAAGCTAAAAAGGGCGATGTGGTAGCAAAGGAAATCGTAAGACGTGCTTGTGAATACCTTGCTCAGGGTCTTCAGGTTATTTCTTGCGTAGTAAACCCAGAGGCATTTGTTATTGGTGGTGGAGTTTCAAAGGCTGGTCAGTATCTTATCGATGAAATCGAGTACAGATTCAATCAGATTGCTTTCCACGGCGGAAAGAACACAAAGATTATTCTTGCAACACTTGGAAATGACGCTGGTATTTACGGCGCAATGAAGATGATTCTTTAATAAAGGACAAAAATTAAGGTCTCCTCAAAAATGAGGAGACCTTTTTTGAATTGTTTATTTCTGATGAAGAATTCCAGAATATCCACTTTCAACAAGCTTGCTAGCCATGTTTGTAAGCACGTTAAAGTCTGTCTCGCGACCATTCTTTAACCAGTCCTTATAGATTGCTGTGATACTCTTAGTATAAGAACGAACCACAGAAGGATATTCAGTCATTGAGAAAAATTTTGAAAATTCCTGGCTCTTAAGTACCATATCTGTTACATCATTATAGAAGAAAGCATAGCCTTCGTCGCAAAGGAGTTTCTTCTGAACCTTTGTAGAAGACTCTAAATATTTGTAGAAATTTGTAATACAGCCATTTAAATCAAGACTCTCTGCATACTTTCCGATATGCTTTAAGATATCAGTTGCAACTTCTTCTTCAACTTCCGCAACTAAATCATCAAGTGACGAATAATGAAGGTAGAATGTTTTTCTATTGATACCAGCCTTATCAGTCAGATCAGTAATAGAAATATCATGGTAATCACGAGCTAATACTAAATCGTTAAATGCTTTTCTTACAGCTGTGAGGGTTCTACGTACGCGTAAATCCTTACTTCTTTCTCTCATATCTGTTGCTCCTTTTCAATATATAATAATTACTATATCCCCTATCAAAATTATAATAAATAACTCTTTGTATACTATACCACGAATGAGCGAGCTCGTGGAACTTTTAATAGAATTTTTATAATTTGTTTGTTGATTGAACACAAATTTGGGTGTATACTACCAACTAGTTCGGAGCCGAACAATTCGAAACCGAACTAAAATAAGCAATATCTAGCAAGAAAGAAATTATAGGAGAAAGAGGCATGGAAACTAGGGAATTTGATTCTAAAACTCATATCGGTTTCAAATGCGAATGTATTAGCAGAGAAATGAGGAATGCGGTTTTTCGTGGTGCTTGCACAGATGACACAGAGACCTGCTCTATAAAGCATGGCTGGCTGTTAGGATATCTAGTGCGCCAGAGTGAGCCTGTGTTTCAAAAAGATTTGGAAAAGATTTTCCATTTTCCAAAGTCTACTCTGGCAGACATTATTCAGAGCTTGGAAAAGGACGGATTCATTGCAAAGGTCCCTGTAGACGGTGATGGCAGAAAGAAACAGATTGTGGTTACTGACAAGGGACTTAAGTTTAATGAAAACGCAGAAGCTCAGATTATAGAGGTGGAGGACTTTATTACGCAGGGTATAAATCCTGATGAGTTTGAAACTACGATACGAGTCCTTGACCAGATAATAGAAAACGCTAGAAGCTACAAATCACAAAAAACATCAAAGAAGGAGGATTAGAGCTTGGTTAAGAGATTATTACAAGAAGTTAAAGAATATAAACGAGCTGCAATTCTTACTCCTGTATTTATGATTCTTGAGGTTGCAATGGAAATGTTCATTCCACTTCTAGTTGCAGACCTGGTTGATAAGGGCATAGATCAGGGAAATATGTCAGAAATCTATCGAATAGGCGGGCTGATGCTTATCTGTGCAGCTATAGGACTTTTTGGCGGAATAATGGGAGCAGTACTTGGCAGCAAGGCTTCTGCCGGACTTGCTAAGAACCTTAGAAAGTCAATGTTTGAAAACATCCAGACATTTTCATTTGAAAACATCGACAAGTTTTCAACAGCTGGACTGGTTACACGCCTTACTACAGATGTAACAAACGTTCAGAACTCGTTTGTCATGGTGCTTCGAATGGGATTTAGAGCACCAGTTACAGTTATTGTTGCCATGATTCTTTCATTTAAGATTAATGGAAGACTTGCAAGCATTTACCTGGCAGCTATGGCAGTACTACTTATTGTAATGGTGTTTGTAATGATGAAGGCAAAGCCATTATTTGAGACACTGTTTAAAAAGTACGATGCACTGAATGCCTCAGTTCAGGAAAACATTACTGGTATGCGTGTTGTTAAGGCATACGTTAGAGAGGCATTTGAAAAGAAGAAATTTACAGATGGCAGCGGCGGTATCTACAAGGCAGCCACATCTGCAGAAAAGATGGTAGCATTTACAATGCCATTTATGACATCTGTAGTTTACACATGTATTATCCTTATCAGCTGGTTTGGTGCAAAGTTCATCGTAGTTGAAAAGACACTTACAACTGGTGAGCTTTTATCACTGTTCAGCTACTGCATGAACATTCTTATGTCACTGATGTTCTTTGCAATGATTTTCATTATGATTACCATGTCACTTGCCAGCATGCAGCGTATTTATGAGGTTCTTACAGAAAAGACCACTATCGCAAATGGCGAGAATCCAGTATACCAGGTAAAAGACGGCTCTATCAGCTTTAAGGATGTAGTATTTGGCTACAACAAAACAGCAGAGCGTCCAGTGCTTGACCACATTAATTTAGAGATTAACTCAGGTGAGACTATCGGTATCCTTGGTGGAACAGGTTCTGCAAAGACTACACTTGTTTCTATGATTTCACGTCTTTACGATGTGGATGAAGGAGAGGTGCTAGTAGGCGGCGTAAATGTTAAGGATTACGACGTAGAAAGCATCAGAGACCAGGTATCTGTAGTGCTTCAGAACAACGTGCTATTCTCTGGTACTATCGCAGAAAACCTTCGTTGGGGCGATAAAAACGCTACTGATGAGGAAGTTAGACACGCAGCAAAGCTTGCTTGCGCAGATGAATTTATCGAAAGATTCCCAGAGGGATATGACACTCATATTGAACAGGGTGGTACAAACGTATCTGGTGGACAGCGCCAGAGATTATGTATCGCTAGAGCCCTTCTTAAAAAGCCAAGGATTCTTATCTTAGATGATTCAACCTCTGCAGTAGATACAGCTACAGATGCGAAAATCAGAAAGGCCTTTAGAGAAGAGATTCCAAACACTACAAAGCTTATCATTGCTCAGCGTATTTCATCAGTTATGGATGCTGACAGAATAGTAGTAATAGATGACGGCAAGGTAAACGATTTTGGTACTCATGAAGAGCTTATGGCTAGAAATGAGATTTACCGTGAGATTTATGAGCAGCAGACAGGCGCCGGCAGCGGCGACTTTGACAAGGCTGATAGTAGCGAGGAAGGAGGTGCTGTAAATGGCTAGACCACAACCAGGACAAATCCCTAAGCTTACAGCAGAGCAAAAGGCTAAAAGACGTGGCGCACTAAACCGCGTATTCAAATACATCGGCTCACGTTACTGGCTTCACCTTATAGTTGTAATCATCGGTATTTTTACAGCTGTAATATGTAATGCAAAGGGTACTGCATTTATGCAGACACTTATTGACGGATATATCGTTCCAATGCTTAAAAGTGGCAGCACAGATTTTGGCCCACTTGCAGCAGCTATAAAACAGCTTATAGGCTTTTATGCACTTGGTGCTATTGCAACGTTCCTTTATAACTACATCATGATTTTTGTGGGTCAGGGCACACTGAGAGACCTACGCGACGAAATGTTTGAGAAGATGGAGGATTTACCAATCCGCTACTTCGACACACATGAACACGGCGACATTATGTCAATCTACACTAATGATATTGATACAATGCGCCAGATGATATCTCAGTCATTCCCACAGATTATCAATAGTGCTATTACAATCGTCACTGTATTTACATACATGGTGATGACATCATGGCCACTTACAATAGTTAGTATCCTTATGATTGTCCTTATTACATTTATCACAGCAATGGTAGCTGGACGCTCTGGAAATTACTTCCGCAAGCAGCAAAAAGCTCTTGGCGCCGTAAATGGTAACATCGAGGAAATCATGAAGGGCCAGAAGGTGGTTAAGGTATTTAACCACGAAGAAGAGGTAATGGAAAAGTTCAACGAGCTTAATGAACAGCTCTTTGACAACGTATACAAGGCTAACAGATTAGCATTTTCACTGGGCCCTATCAACATGCAGATGGGTAACGTCAGCTACGTAGTATGTGCTGTAGTTGGTGGTGTGCTTGCACTGAATGGCTGGACAGGCCTGACACTTGGTGGTCTTGCAGCATTCCTTTCATTTAACCGTTCATTTAACATGCCAATAGCCCAGATTTCACAGCAGTTCCAGTCTATCGTACTTGCTATGGCTGGTGCGGAGCGTGTATTTGAGCTAATCGACGAGGAGCCAGAGACAGACGAAGGCTACGTAATGCTTGTAAATGCTAAAGAAGTAGATGGTAAGCTTACAGAGTGTGAGGAGCACACAGGCCTTTGGGCATGGAAGCATTATCACAAGGCAGAGGGTACAACCACTTACCAGAAGCTGGAAGGTGACATTGTATTCGACGATGTTGACTTTGCTTACAACCAAGACAAGACTGTACTTCACAACATCAAGCTTTTCGCTACTCCAGGCCAGAAAATCGCCTTTGTAGGTGCTACTGGAGCAGGTAAAACTACTATTACAAACCTGATTAACAGATTTTACGATATCGCTGATGGAAAGATCCGTTACGATGGCATCAACATCAACAAGATTAAGAAGGCAGACCTTCGTAAATCTCTTGGTATCGTACTTCAGGATACACACCTTTTCACAGGTACTATTGCGGACAACATCCGCTATGGAAAGCTGGATGCCACAATGGATGAAGTCATTGCAGCAGCAAAGCTTGCTAATGCAGATGGATTTATCCGTAGACTTCCACAGGGCTACGACACTGTAATCAGTGGAGATGGTGGCAACCTTTCACAGGGCCAACGCCAGCTTCTTGCCATTGCGCGAGCAGCTATTGCAGACCCACCAGTGCTTATCCTTGATGAGGCTACATCATCAATCGATACACGTACAGAGAAAATCGTACAGGATGGTATGGACAAGTTGATGCACGGACGTACAACCTTTGTTATCGCCCACAGACTTTCGACTATCCGCAACTCAGACTGCATCATGGTTCTTGATCAGGGCCGAATCATCGAACGCGGTAGCCACGAGGAACTCATCCAAGAAGGCGGTAAGTATTACCAGCTCTATACAGGAAAGATACAGAACGCTTAGTAAAAAAGCTCCCCTCATGGGGAGCTTTTTATGTTAAAATTAAAGTAGATGAAACCGATACTCTAAATACAAAGGAGAGACTAATGTCTACTGAGGAGAAAATCGCTAGTGTTTCTGCTTCATTTGCAATGGAGGATATGATATTGACTCCACTGGAAATCGAGCGGGGGAGAATGATTATTGAAGATGAGGTTGATGTGGAGGATGTAGTCAAAGAGATTACATCTAGGTATGTTTCAGTAGGATAAGCCTATGATGGATGAATATTACCGTTATGAGTACGAAGATAACGGCCAGTACTGCTACCCTCATACTCATGTTCTAAGGAACAAACTGGATATTCACGACAAGGACGAGCTCTTTAAGGTAGAACAAGAGCTTTCATCTGCGCGCTATTTTGAAATTACCAAGCGCCCAATTCCTGGAGATTTTTCTTTGGACCATCTCTGCGCCATTCACAGGTATTTGTTCCAGGATATTTACGACTGGGCGGGCAAAATCCGCACAGTTGACATTTCAAAGGGCACTATTTTTTGCCTAACCCAATTCATAGAAATCGAATTTAAAAAGGTACAGGATTGGATTATTGCCAATGACTATTTAAAGAACGTGGACGATAAAGAGGCCATGGCAAAACGCCTTGCTTATCTCATTGGTGAGATAAATATGATTCATCCTTTCAGAGAGGGAAATGGCCGTACACAGCGTGTATTTATCGAGTATCTTTGCAAGAATAGCCACCACTTTGATATAGATTTTTCTAAGACAACCAAAAACGACATGATTCTAGCCAGCAAGGAAAGTGCTGTGCTAAATTATGAGCCGTTTGAAGAATTGCTTTTAAAATGCCTAGTAGACAGCCAGTCCTAGGCTTTTTTCTTTAAAATAAATTCACAGATAATTCATATTAAAAACCCTTATTATTTCTAAAATTAATACAAGAATTTTCCGATATTGAAAATGTAGTAGTATACCTACGTTTATTTTTGTATGCAAAAAAGGGGAAAAGACTATGAGCAACAGCATGAAATTCTTTAAAAGACTAACAGCGTTTTTACTTGCATTATTACTTTTTACCAGCATGGTTGGAGATGATTTCTCTGCATTTGCTGGAGAAGGAGGAGCTGACGAATACGCGTCAGATCAGCCGCAAGAATTAATAGAGGAGGAAAGTCTGGATTTGCCTGATGACATACCTGAACCAGTAGTGGAAGATGTGCCAGAAGAAGACCCAGTAATTGACGAGCCTGTAGATGAGCCAGTAGACGAGCCTACAGACCCTCCTGTAGATGATATAGAAATTCCAACCACCCCTGATGAGGTGGGTACTAATGATGCTGTTGAAAAGGAAACCCCTGAAATTATAGATGAAGAGAATGGTGAAGAAGTCGATGAAGAGGAACTAGAAGAAGAGGAAGCAGAAGAAGAGGTACTAGAAGAAGAGGAAGAATGTGAGCATAAGTGGACCTACACCTCACATGGTGATGGAACACATACTAAAAAATGTGAGCTTTGCGGTGAGGAAAGTGACGAGGCTTGTACATTTGGTGAGAATGGAAAATGTATTTATTGCGGATACGGAGATACAACACTTGAATACAAGAAGGTCACCCAGGAGATTATGGGTACTGTTGTAACTGTAGAAGGTGACATGCCAAAGAATGCTACAGTTTCTATTAAGCATGTTTATGCAAAGGCTGCAGAACAAATTGTTAATAGAAGTCTGGAAGAAAACGAGTTTAAGGCTTATGTAGCCTTTGATATTACTATTTACGACCTTAATGGAAACGAGTATCAACCACAGGATGATAACAATACAATCAAGGTTACATTTAAAAATGTAGATGAAATAGATCAGGCTGATGAAGAGGCAGAAATAGTCGTATATAGAATCGAGGACGATTACTCTATCACTAAAATTGATTCTAGTGTTAGTGGAAATGACGTTTCATTCGAAGCAGACCATTTTACAACTTATTTAACTGGTGAAGAGAGCAGTGAAAGATGGGCTCAGTTTTATGTTAACATTCATTCATTTGCATATATAAATAACAATACTTCAACAAATGAATCCTATATAACAATTAATAAAGCAAAATTCCGCGTATATGCAAATAATGCTGGATCATATAAATTTAATGCATATTCATACAAGGATTTGACTGATGTTAATAATCCAACTTCAGGAACAAAAATCGGTGAAACTAAAGACATTACAGTTTCATTAAACGCAGGTTGGAATACAGTTGAACTTAGTTTGACAGATTTAGGCGTAGATAAATATGTTGCTTATGGAAAATATTATTCAGTTGTAGTAGAGCCAACTATTAGCCCGGATGGAGATATTAAGCTTGGATTTGGTAAAACAGGTACTACTTTTACTTTTATTTACGCTGGAGCATGGGAAAAAGAAGAAGCTTACAATGCGATATTCATAGAGAACGAAGGTGATACCTATACTTTGGTTGATACTATACCAAGTGATGGAATTACAATCACAGGAATATCAGGTCCGGATCCTTCTAGCTGCGTATCCACAAATGTAAATCCTTATTCACCAAAGACATTTTTATACAGTGTAGGCGACACAGGTACTTTTACGGCTATATTAAGTGATCCTAATGCTACTAGAAATATTACCTGGAGCGTAACTGGAAATAGCATAACTATTATTGATCCTAAAACAGGAAAGTTTAAAGCTACAAACGCAGGTGAGTCAACTGTAACAGCTACATATGGAGGTTCTTCGGATAGCATTACTGTTAATGTTATAGATTTCTATGCCGTTAAAGATGATTCAGAAGTACCAATAAATGGAGGTAGTATACCAAGTTATACATACACTGGGAAAGAAATTAAGCCTACAATTAATGGTTATCTAGGAGCAGGAAAAACTAATCGTGCAACTCTTGAAACTATAACTGCTACAGACAACATAGATGTTACCAATGCTGCAAGCGTTGCCATACCTTATATTGCCAATGGCAAAACGTTTACATTTACAAGAACATTTAAAATAACAAAGAAGGATTTGGATAGTGTTAATTTTGATAATGCAGTTATTACGATTGAAAATGGAGTAGTAACTGATGTTATTGTGGATTCAACTAATCCTTCTGCAGGCCCTATCTATGAAAGAGATTTTACTTTTGAGTCACTGACGCCAGCAACAAGCCTTGATGGAAAGCAAACAACAATTATTTTTGCAGGTATAGGCAATTATGAAGGTAATAAAGTTGTAACTAAAGTAGATACAGAAAACCACGGAATCACTGTAAAAAAATCGACTAATTCGTTACTAGACACATGGATATATAAAGGAACCGCGTGGGAATTAGAAGGAGATTTATCTCGTTATGTAGTTTTTAAAGATTCAGAAGGAAATTCCATTAATATTGCTCGTTCAGATGTATCCTATGAAATTAGGAATAAGAACGGAACTAGTGAAGATGCGATTTCTGCTGGAGAAAAAACATTAATATTTACTATAACAAAAGAATGTGGATTAAAAGGAAAGACACTTTCTGTTGATTTTTACATTGAACAGGCAAATTTAGCTAATGCTACAGTTACATGGACTAATCGAAGTTTTCCTTACGATGGTAACCCAAAGAAACCTGTTACACCTGGTGACTTTAAAGTCATGTTTAAAGGCGAACCAGTAAATGCTGATGATTATAACCTTTCTTATGAAGGAAATAATGTAGACGTTTCAACAGCAACAGTTTATCCATACCTTAATATAGAAAGTACAAACAAGAATTTTAAAAATTCTAGTGTACCAGTCTCAGAGACAAGGTATGAAATAACAGCTAATTTTGAAAACAATCTTATTGTTAGAGTAAGGGACGGCTCACAGTATTTTACAGGTGAAAAAGATAGCAATAACGCATATCAGATTCCTTATAACAAGATATATGACGGAACAGGTGCGCCTAAATTTTATGTAAATATTGGAACTAAAGAATATACAGAAACAACAGATTTTACAGTAGCTGTTGTAAATAATGATGACGGTAGTGGCACTGCTGAAAGCATAGCAAAGGTTGGTAAGAAAAAAGTAACAATTACACCAACTGATACTGGTAGGACAAACGGACTTACTGGAACCGTTACTGCTTATTATTCTGTAGTGCCTAGAAACCTTACAGTTGATATGGTTGACATGTCAAAATTGGCAGCCAAGAAGATTTATTACACAGGGCAAGAAATTGGCCTGGACACAGCTGCGCCAGGATCTTCAACTCCATATGATGTAAAAGTAACATATGATGGAACTATATTGACTAGAGGTGTGGATTATACCCTTACACCTTCCAATAATATAAATATAGGTTATGCAACATTCACCATTAAAGGGGTTGAAGGAGGTAATTTTACTGGAACATTAAATCCTGCAAGTTTTAAATTCAAAATAAATCCAGTAGCATTGACAACAGATGAGACATCTAACACGTTAGCAGTAGCTAAGTGGGGTGAAAATGTTTCTAATATTAAATATGACGGTACAAAAAAGACACCTGCAGTAGCTGTAACAATTAATAGCAAGTCAGTGGATGCAGCTAATTATGATATTAGCTATGGAACAGATACAGATAATATTGCTGTAGGCAAAGGCTTTGCAACTATTACAGGTAAAGGCAATCTAACTGGTACTGTAACGCTTCCGTTTGATATTAGAACAAGTGATGTAGCCTTTACAAGCATTAAGATTGACGGTATTGAGTCCACAAACAAGAAAATTAGAGAAGAAACAGTAAATGGTACTACTACCAGATATTATATTTGCCCAGTTGAAACGTATTACAACGGAGAAATGTATAATGGTAATGTATCAATTAATGATGGTTCCTTAGTTTATAAAACAGACTATACCTATGTATATCTTTATGCCAAGGAAACAAAGGAATGGGATACAACAGGGACAACTGTGCCTACAAACTGCCCACAGCTAGTAATATATGGTACAGGTAATTATAGAAATAATAATGCTATAGTTTACTTCCAGATTAAGAAAATAGACTTATCAGATACAACAAATAATAGAATTGAGCTTTCAGAGAAGAATTTATTTAAGAAGAAATGGTCAGGAAGTGCTATTTCTTTTGAAGACTTTGAGTTAAAAGTAAATGACAAGGTAGTAGATGCTGCGGATTATACAATTACCTATGATGCAGACAATGTAAATGCTGGTAATAAGACATTTACACTAAGTGCGAATACTACAAGTAATAATTACAAAGGTACTGTGCCAGCTGAAATGACAACCTATACAATTGGTACAGACATTTCTAGTTCTAAAATAAAGATTATAGATAGTAGAAATGCAAGTAACTATTATGTGGGAGCTTCAAATGAAGCAGTTGCAAATGTATCAACTCAGTCAAACCCTTATTCTGCTTATTATCGAGGATATGATAAGTCTACAGAACAAGGTATAAGACCAGTAATAATAGAGTTGTATGATGAGAATGGAAAGATAGACTCTTCTAAATATACAGAAAACGAAGAAGCGACAACTCTTGGTTATAAATCAAGAACTGATATGTCTGAAGCAACAGACTATAATACTATACCTGTAACCTTTGAAGGTGTTAAGAATCAAGGTACATTTGGACAATTAAAGGTATGGTATGAAATCCGCCCAGCAGATATTTCAACTCTTGGAACTTTTGGATCACTGTTCCTTGTTAACTCTACAGATACGAGCCAAAAGAAATTTACTGGTGAAACTATAACAATAACACCAGAAATATATTTCAATAACATGAATACTCCTGAGACAGAGGATGACATAAGACTTATGGCTGGTCATGATTTTAGGCCAGGCACAGTTTCAATAGGCTCATCAGTTGGTACAGTATCTCACCCTATTCTATATGGTATGGGTAACTACACCGGTAAGATAGACGGTAACTTGACCTATTCTATTGGAAAAGGTGATGTCTATTTTTATAAAGATGCTGATAGTAATTCATTTGGAAATAGTGGAGAAGTCGTTGGTACTAATCCAAAGACCGAGTTTGATGTGACTACTTATGTCTACAAAAAGGGAACAAGACAGTGCCCAGATATAAAGGTTAAAAACGCATCTAAAGGAGATTTAGTTTTAGGTACTGACTATAGTATCACCTATCCTGATTTAACGGACAGTTATAATCCAGGTACGTATACGATTACAGTTATCATTAAGGGCTCAAATTATAATGCAGGAACATATCACTTAAATTATGAGATTACGACAACAGCTATTGACGAGACAGGTAAAGAATACGAAGTATCAGTTAATGATGTGGTTTATAACGGAAGAGATGTTACACTTGATAGATTAAGTGGAATTAAAGTTAGCCCTAAAAATTCCTCAGTTCTATTAGAGAAGGTAACCTCAGGAAGTGGTAATAATGGATATGAGCTTGTTGATGCAGCACATCCATTAACTGGTCCGGAATGTACAACATTAAATAATAAATATGGTACAAGCTATGTAGCAGGCGAATACTTTGTGACATCATCACTGCCATCAGAATCAGGTAACTATTTCTTTGTTCGTGGGTCAGGAGTGTACAGTGGTGTACTTAGAGTGCCATTTAGAATAGTCCTTCCACTGGATCAAGGAATAGGACTGACTCAGATTTATATGGCTGATAGCTGGTACGAGCTAGATGCAAATGGCGCAGTAATTACAACTGACGCAACAAAGCCATATAAACCAATAATTAAATACAAGGGATTAAATAGTGACACATATTCTGAAACATTAGGTGATGAAATGGCTGATGGCACAAAAAATTATGCTATTTCCAGATCACGTGAAGGATTACCAGGTGAAGATGGTGCTATTACAATTACTGGCAAAGGATTAACAACAGGACTGGCAACAAGTATTAAAGCGCAAAATGGTAACCCAGTATGCTTCAAGGCAAACCTTGGAAATTATAAGGGCATAACAATGGCCAGTGGTTCAGAATTGGATTACACGGGCAACCATCTTGGCGACCAAGTTGAAGCTATGTTTACAGGATTGTATGGAGATAAAGCAGTAACAGGTAATGTAAGTGGCGTAGGTGATTACACATTTATTTTCCAAAAAGAAACATATAATCCTTCTAGCAGCGGAGAGACGGTGGTAAAGGATGTTGGTAAATGGTTTGTCACTGTTGCGGCAACAGCAGGCAGTAAATATTATGTGGAGAACACTAATACTGCTGATAGATTCTATTTCTATATAAAGTTTAATTTGAATACTGCAGAAATGGTATTTGAAAATGAGCTTGGTTATACTGGAGCAAATCAAACTGTACCAGTAGTTGTAAAGTGCAATGGTTTTGATTTATATAATTGGCGAAGTCCAAGTACTACTTATATAAATGTTGATCCAGCTCAGATAAAAGAAATGGGTCAATACCAGATACATGCTGTAATTCAAGATTCAACAAAAGTTAAGGGAAGCCTTCATGCTGACTTTTATGTAAAGGGTGTGGGCATTGCACCAGAAGATATAACTATAGATTTAGAGCCATCTGTATCTGGAATACAGGATCATATTACATATACTGGCAGTCCAATAACTCTTACAACAAGCCAGTTAGTAGTTAGAGTCAATGGCACAACATTGGTAAAGGATAAGGATTACACAGTAAGCTATAGTGGAAACTTAAATGCAGGTATAGCTACAGTAACTATTACTGGAAAGGGTGGATATTCAGGAACTCAATCAGCTACATTTACAATTGATCCTAAAGAAATTACTGATGACATGATTACAGTAGATCCATGCGTTTATGCAGGCATGGGTAAACCTGTTAAACCAGATGTGACCATTAAGAATGGTAACCATATTCTTGCAAAGGGAAATGATTTTATCATTGACAAATATGAACATAATGATGGTGGCGCAATAACAGAAGGTGACACAAATCCACCTTATGTATTTATCAAGCTTGGTACAAGCGGCAATTATAAGCTTTCTGCTACAAATCAAGCTCAGGGCTATATTAAGAAAGCATTTACTATCAGTCCGCTTGATATATCAGGAACAGAGATTACACTGGACCCAGCAGAAGTAGAATATAATGGTGAGGATCAGTCTGCTAGCGGAAATCTATATACTATTATTAATAAGGTTTTAAGCAATGGAAATACACTAAAACCTTATAACGAGAGTAATCCTGATGATACTTACGACTATAAGCTTTCTGCAATTAGAAATAATACAGTAACAGCCTTGAGAGAACCTGGAGACTACTTCATAAGAGTAGAGGGCGACCAGAAGAACACAATAGGTTCTGTAGATAAGCCGTTTAAGATTACTGAGCGCTCTTTAGCTTCAGAGTATCATTATTATTTTGATGATGACAAAATGGAGTTTAAGGGAACATGGAGATATGAGCCAGACTTGGACCCAGGCAAGGATGGAAAACAGCCAGGCTACTTCTGTAAAGGTGGATTAGATGGCGATGATTTAGAAATCAAAGTCTTTGATGTTATTGAGGTAGTGGCAGACGGTGAGAACTATCCACAGGTAGTCATTGTAGATAAGGGTGTAAAAGATCCTGATACAGGAGTGGCACCACGTTCATTAACTAGTGATGACTATGACTTATCATATAACAATTATGATAATGTGGGCACAGCAGAATGGGTGAGAAAGTATACTGATGATAAACATGCGTTAGTAGCAGCTGATTCACCATCTGTAACAATTACAGGTAAGGGTAAGTATAGTGGAGAAATAACTTTACCATACAACATTGGTAAGAATATCAATAACTTAGGACTTACCATTACATTCACAACAGGTACAGAAAATATTCCTACCTACACTTATGCAAATGATGGTGAGAATTCTCACTGGACATATGTTTATAACAATGTACAGCACCAGCCTACAAAGATTACTATCACTCAAAAAGATGATAATAATAGGGATGTTCCATTCTCAAATAATTACTACGATATAACCTACACAGATTTAAAGGGCGATGAAGACGAATGTATTAATGCGGGATATAAGTATGTAGTAATCACAGGTGTTGGAAACTATTGTGGAACTATTTCTCAGAAGTTCCAAATCAATAGAAAGAAAATTTCTGCTCAGATATACCAAACAAATACTAATGAGCAGGAAAGCGCATTTACAAATGAATCTCCAAGATACTATGCGACAGATAATGGACAGGCAGAGAGTACTACGAATCCAGTACGGCTATCATTTAGTTTCAGTGGAAGCGGTTTAGCAAGATTAAAGGATGATGAGCTATTAAAGAAATATCTCGTTGATACTAAACTATTGCCTTCTATGGAAGAAGCTGCAAAATATAAGAATTATTATTTCGGTATTTATTCAGGAGAAGAGTTCAAACCTGACATAACTATTACAGATAACACATTAGGAACTCTTGGAAAGACGCCTGGGGTTATTAGTAGCAATGATATAGAGATTACTTCATTGAACAATAATCAAGTATCATCATTTGGCGATACTCCGATAATTGCGTCAGCAACTGTTTCGTTTAAGAGCGTGGATCCTGAAGACTTCAATACTGGAGGTAATTATTATGTAATGGCTGGAGGAACATCAGTATCTTACAAGTTTAAATATATAATTGTTCCTCATGATTTGATGAAGGATTTTAATATCCAACTGATTGACGAAGAAGGTCATGAGCTGACAGATAACATTCCTTACAAGGGAACATTTGCTAGACCAAGTGTAAGAGTTACTGATGGTTCTAGAGAGCTAGTTCAAGGCGAGACTAACGATTATACAATAGAATACATTAATAACCATCGTCCTGGAAAGGCAACAGTAAAGGTAACTGGCTGTAACAACTATATGGGTGAAAAGTCTATTGATTTTGATATAGTTGGAAAACTGGAAGATACAGAGTTTTATTATTTCGATACTGATTCGCAAACTTATGTAGAAGGTATTGCAGATCAGTTTGGAATTGAAGAAGCAGTTCCTGAAGGTGAGCCAAGAATTTACATTGCACTTCCAGTCAATGGAACAAATATCACCAAGATAGAGCCTCTTACATATGGAACAGATTACGAGGTTGAATCAATTGGTATAGGACATATTCAGTACAAGGGAACTGGAAAATATTGGACCGGTGTAACTAGGGATGCTACTTATAACATCAGATTTAATCCAGCTACAGATGTAGAGATTAGAGGATTGGATCCAAATGGATATAAGTACACAGGAAACGCTATTAAACCAGAGATTAGCCTTTCTATATCAGCAGCGAAGCTTGACGACGTAGAGTACTATAGAAACTACGGTGAATCTGGGGAGAGGTTGCTGACAGCTGAAGAAGACTTTATCGATGTTGGCACCATTACAGTTATAGCCACATATCATTTGAGAACTGGTCCTGACAATGACAGATATACAACAGCACCAGCATCATACAACATCATTTCAAGACGTATGTCAGATTGCAAGGTTGTATTTACAAGAACCAACAGATACACTGGCACACAAATTAAACCACCAGTTACGGTATTTATACTTGATGATGATGGAAAGGCTATAAAATTAGATTCAAGTAATTATTCAGTAGCGTATGGTGAAAATATTTTTGGATATTTATCAGTAACACTAACTGGTACTGGAAATAATATTCAAGGAACCTCTATTGAAGTAGGTGATATTGTAATCGGTGCACCAGTAAATCTTAAGGCAAAATCAGATGGCGCAACAGTTACAGCTACATGGGTACATGACATCTATTCTGCTGGTGAGCAGATTAGAATTTGCAAATTAGGTTCCACAATTCCTGTAACATCACCAAAAACACTTACTGGAAAGAATCAAAAGTATGTATTCTCAGAAGGTCTTGATAATGTGACAAACTATGTTGTACAGATTAGAAGCTATCAAGTAATCAATGGAAGTACAGAATATAGTAGTGATTGGGGTAAAGCTCCTTCATACATTGTTGCTACTGGAATATCAAATAACGATGTAACAGTTGATAGTTATACAACGGGAACTGCAACTGTAACATGGGACCCAGAAGGCGATGCAGTAATTTATGAAATCTATAGAGCAAATGATGCAATAAGCGAAGGAGAAAAGATTGCGGTATATCCTGCATCAACAGGAGCATTTACAAATTCTCAATTGACTTCAGGAAGAACCTACTATTACTACATAGTTGGATACTCATTAATCAACAATGAGTTAAAGAAGATAAGTGAATCTGAGCATAAGCCAGCAACAATCAAGTAAACTTATTACTAAGAGGCAGGGAAACCTGCCTCTTTTTTAATGAAATGAAAAATATGAAATGCTATAATATATGTATTCTATTAGTAGGATAAGGGATGTATGGGTGAGAAAAAAAGGTTTATCATAGGCGGGTTTGAATTTGATAACCACTATGAGTACAGACAAGCACAGGAAGACGTTAAAAAGATTGAGTGTATTAATTCGGAGCTTGATATTCAAGATCCTGAGGTTGCTTTGCGCCTTTATAACGACATCCGTGACGGTATTATCACCTTTAATAGCCCTATTGGGGCCCAGTATGCAAAGCATGTGGCAGATATTGTAGCAAAGAAGTCTGCCGGTTTGTTGGACGATAGGGAAATCATAGAAGAAGCAGCAGTTAAGGCTAAAGGCTCTAGGCGCCTTGGCCTTATTTTTGTGGCTTTAGCTGTGGTATTAGTAGGCGTTTATGCCACAGTAGAAATAAAAGAGGTAATGGAAACTCGTAAGATAGCCAAATTACAAGAGGAACGGCAGGAGGCACAAAACACTAATAATTCACAAAATAAAGGTAATATAGAAAATGAAATTGACGATATAGATTCTGTAGAGAACTCAGATGTGGGTCATAATACTCAGAATGCTTCTTCTGCAAATGAAATCACTGAGGATTTAATATCAAGTCCATGGGATACAAATTATGCAATAGAAGATAGAGAGATTCTTCCTGAATTGGTGGATATGTATCTAGCTAACACCGATTTAGTAGGAATGTTAGAGGTGGTTGACACGGATATAAACTATCCAGTAATGCAAACACCAAATGACCCGGAGTACTATCTGAGGCGTGATTTCTATAAAGAATCGAGTACGGCGGGAACCTTATTTGTCGACTATCGTTGCGATATAGTAAATCCTACAACTAATACAATTATATATGGACACAACATGCGTTCAGGAACCATGTTCGGTGGGCTGAAAAGATATTTAAATTATGACTATTATCAAGCTCATAAGAAAATAATCTTTAAGACACTTTTTGAAGAGCAGGAGTATGAGATTGTTGGTGTTGGTTTATCAGCTGTCGGTTACGACGATGATGATAACTATAAATACTACAATTTCATAAATGCTGTGACAGGTTCGGAGCTACAAGAGTTTTTGGATAACATCCAAAGCTTATCTGTGTTTGACGAGACAATTGATATTACTGCGACGGATAAAATCTTGACACTTAGCACATGTAATTCATACACCGAAGATGGACGAATGTTTGTGGTGGCCAAAAGGACCAAATAATTTGTTCTTTTAGGGTGGATGCTATGGTAAAGAAAAAGGGATTTTGGAAAAAAACAGGATGTATTCTAATTAGCGCATCTATTATTCTGACAGGTGTGACTTTCTTTGACAGTTCGACCTCAGTTGCGGAGTTATCAGGCACAGAATATATTTTCACAACTGGTAATAACGTAGTAGGCGACGCCGCATATGACAGCAATACAGTAATTACAGTTGTAAAAGACAACGAAGCTTCCGGTGCTGTAATTGGCAATGGAGCATTTGCCAATTGTACTAATCTAGAAAGTGTAGTTATAACTGGGGATGCCAGCATTGGTCCAAATGCTTTTGCTGGCTGTACAAAATTAAGAGAAGTAACCCTTGGAAGCGTTAGTAATTTAGACACCACTTCATTTAGTGGTTGCTCTAGCTTAGAAAAAATTCTGATTAGAAATCCAGGAACCTATAGCATTTCTGATGGTGCAGTATATAGTGGTACAACTTTGATATATGTGCCAGCATCTAAGGACTCGCTTACAGTAAAATCAGGAACAACCCTAATTGCTGAAAATGCACTTCAGGATTCACAAGTGGCTTATTTAGAGGTTCCTAATGCTGTAGGTTTGACAATTGCTGATCAAGGGACCTGGCCAAAATTTAATCCAAATAATACAAGTTATGAGCTGGTAGTTGAATCACCTAATGGTGCAAACACACCTTTAGAAGAATATTTTAGAGAATATATTAGAACTCATCAAGAATACAAAAACCGTATTAAGTTAAATTTTGATAATGCTACAGATACACCTACACAAAAGTGGACAATATCTTTAGCATATAGATTACTTGATACAGATAGGACAACAGAGGTATTACCTGAAAAAATAAGAGTATTTGATACTATGCAGGTTAATGCTGGACAAACACCTTCATACTCTGGAGAGATTCCAAGAACAAGAGCCTATGAAGGTTATATATATGCTCTTATAACATCTTTACCATTAACATTTACTCCAGCAACAGAACCAAAGACATATGTGGTGGATTATGTAAAAACAAACCAAACAGCAACTACTTATAAAATTACTCATATATACAAGGATGAAGCAGGAAAAGAATTAGGAAGAGAGCTTGAGGATGTGGCAGACGGAGAAATGCCAACGCAGCCTGCTGAAAAGAAAACATTTGATGGAAAAGAGTATGAGTTTGTTACTGGTTCAACTACTCCAGCATACGTGGCTGTTACTGGAACTGCAGCATATACACATACCTACAAAGCGACAGGAAATAGTGGAGGAGACACACCAACACCTAATCCAGATCCATCAAAGACCTACACCGTCACAGTCTACGACGAATTCTACAAGGGCGATTTAAATCACATGACCTCTAGCAAGATTCGTTCCGTAAACAAATACAATGCTGGTAGCAACTATTCATTTAGCCATGCAAGCTACAATGGATATTCAGCATACGGCGGAAGAAACCAGAGTGGTACAGTAAACTCTGATATTAACGTATATTTCTTCTACCTTGAAAATGGCACAGCTGGTAAGGCTACAGATAAGCCAGCAGACAAGAAGAGCGAGATTAACACAAAGCTTACTAACAAATATGTGATTACAGAGGGTGCAAACCAGACTGTAGCAGTAAATGGTGGCCCAGTTAAAATCGTATGTAATGGGGAGCTTGAAAAGCTTACAGGTATATTTGTAGACGAGACAAAGGTTGATCCTTCTCGCTACACAGTAACATCAGGTTCTACCATCCTTACATTTACAGGTGGATTTATGAAGCTGTTTGCCACAGGTGACCACGTAGTTCGTTTCGAATACGTAGATGGCTATGCAGAGACAGGCCTAAAGGTAGTGGATGGCAAGACCACCACAACAGTTACTTACAAGGTAAGTTCTGACGGCTCTATTTCTTCTGGTCATACAAAGGATGCAACGCCTAAGACAGCAGATGGATTTGACAGCAGATACCTGCTTTGCCTGGCAATCTTCTTACTGGGTGCAGGTGCTATGATGCTTGGCAAACAGAAAAAGCTGGAGGCCATTTTAGCAGGCGAAAGAGACGAATACTAGCAGGTGAAATATGATACTAGAAACTATTATTTATGTAGCACTAATAATTGCATTATTTTTGGTATGTGATAATAGACTTTCAAGGAGATACTATGTCCCATTAAAGGTGGTGTGTAGCATCTCCTTTTTGATTATTTTGGTGATTAATCAGTACTACAGTGAAAAGTTCTCCATGCTGTTTTGGCCGCTGTTGGCATGCTTCATTGGGGACTTGCTAATGGGTCTTTTTAACACCTATGGTAGAAAAAGATTTATGCTTATAGGCATCATAGCCTTTATGCTAGGTCATGTGGGCCTACTTAATTACATGTGCAGGATTTCTCCAAAGACAAATCCTTTAGTGTACATTCTTCCTATAGCGCCATGCCTGTTGCTTTTAGTGATGCAAAAGGCATTTCACTTGCATATGGGAAAGCTGTATGTGCCATGCGTTATCTATTGCTATTTCGTATCTACCATGACACTAAAGGCCATTGAATGTGGACTTAATGGAAGACCAATCCTTGCTGTTGCAGGAGTGCTGTTCTTGCTTAGTGACTTTACCATTTTGTTTTTGTATTTTTATCATTATAAAAAGAAAAGCCATAAGAGGCTTGTACATTATGTAAATCTACTTACCTACTATATGGCTATCCTATATTTCATTTACAGCTTATAAAATAAGCCCCAAGCATCAGGCTTGGGGCTTTCATTAGTTTTATTCTAAGTAACTTACAAATACGTTACCAAAGGATTCGAAATACTCTTTGGCTTCTGTCATACCCATCTTAGCGTTAGCGCTCTTTATTGGGTCGAAATAGATGATTGAGCTGGCATCGTAGCCTACGATAAGTACCGCTGTGTCCTCGCCAGTATATGCGTATACAGGAGTGCCCAGGCTGACATAGTAAAGCACTTCGTTTAGGCTGGCTCCTGAAAGGTCCAAGATGTCGTTGTGCTTTAGTGTCTTTGACAGGATAGACATTGGTGTTTCTCCTGATTCAAGCAGTGTGTGTACCTGCACGTTTTCACCAGCATGTACAAGCATAGCTGATAGGGCTCTGGCTGAACCAGAAGCTTCGGAATCACTAGAGCCTACTGCAATACCGGTAAAGGCATTCTGGTAAGACTTGCGACCGCGCTTCCATACGTATTTAGGTGTGTTATCCAGGACGATACCCATGTTTTCATCTGCCTCTGTAATGGCTGCTATCAGGTCGTCTGTAGCCAGTGTAACAGAGCTTCCTACGTACACATAGTATTGTGTAGAGCTAGTAGCTGATGCAACTGAAATGCTTCGGCTGTTATCCGCAAGTACCAGGCCAGTAATGTCGTACTTAACCTTTCCTAGCTTTTCATCCTCACCAAGAGGTGTCATTGCAAGGGTCACTACCTGGCCCTTAACATCGTCGCTTGCAACATTTAAATCAACAGCTTTGTTTTGCTCGCCCGCAGAGTTTTTAATGGTATCTTCCTCAGCTGGTGTGATAATACCATCAGCAATCTGAATACGGTTCAGATAAATGGTGTAGCTTTCAATAGAAATATCAGTGATGAAATAGCCGTTTTTCTTGTAGCTCATTAAATCACGGTAATTGCCAGATGAAATATCGGCAATGTTTAGCTTGTACATAGGATAGATGGTAGAACCTGCTCCGTCAGTGGTGATATCACTTTCTCGTAAAGTGCCGTAGATCAAATCATCATCCATAAAGGCCAAAGGCTTAAGCAGCTGACCTGATGGAGCTTTAATATCAAAGGAAGCCTTTGTCTCCAAATCCATTATGTGGATGCTGTCGGACATGGTGGCCTTGTCCATCCAAGCCAGATAACGACGAGATGATGAAACAGCATACTGGTCGTCATCCATGCCAGTCATAAGCTCCTCAATAGTAAGCTCATTAAGGGACATGTGCAGCAGTGTACCATTTACCATAATGTAAAACTCGTTGTCAGCTGTCTCGTAAAGTAGCTCAGAGAAGTTGGCATTTAAAATTCGGTAAGAGCTTGTAGATGTAATAAATACCTGCTCTGTAGAAATATCTGTAATAGCATCGTAGTGGAACAGGTTGATACCACACTGACCTTCGTGACTGCCTGAATTCATATAGCCATACACAACGTAATCCATGGTACCAGACTCGTCGATATTTAATAGAAGAATCTGATGCTGGTCGTAAATAGAGCGTGAATCAGTTGGGTCATCTACAAAGCTGAAAATCTGACGTAGCTTTCTGTCTGTCTGGTTGTATTCATAAAGGGAACCGTTTTGCACAAAGGATACGATGGTTCCTGTTTCGTTAGACAGATATGACAGATTAGAATTGGTAATACCGATATTTAGGATATTTTCGTTAAAGGAAACAGACTGGTTATCAAGTATCTGCTCCATGGTTCTGTCATATGCTAACAGGTAAATTCTGTCGGCGGTGTATCTGATACGGAAGTCCTCCACACAGGTGTAGTACTCGTCTTTATTATCGTTTTTACGTACCAGCTCATAGTTAAATGTGAGGCTGATGTAGTTTGTACTGATATCAGTAAGGGCAACCTGAGTGTTACCAACCTGAGTGCCATCAAAGGTACCGTAGCTGACCTGGGCAAGGTTTGAATTAATGTTAACGTGGCTCAGGTCACTGCTGCTGGCAGAAGCCTTTGGCTCGATATAGGTAGCCAGGTCTGAAGGGTCTTCTGAAAGAGCGGTATTATGGAAATACTGAGCGAAATCTAATACCTCCTCCTCGTGGCATCCTTCAGGCTGCATGATACGAGTGTAATAGTAGATTTTCTTTTCCCCGCTGGTAAGAGTAATTATAAGAAGATACTCTTCATTTTTATCAATCAGGTTTTCGGCCTGGAAGCTACAGGTTAGTAAATTACCGCTTTTTGTGTACTCCAAAGTGTTATTGGAAATGTTTCTTTGGGTATCAAGTGAGCGGATAGCATAGGAAACAGAATCGATATTATATTTTTTTGAATCTATAGTAAGGGAAACTGTTCTGTTAGCATCCAAAGGGATGATAGCATCTCTCATGTATGCTGGGTCCATTTCAGATACATAACCGTGAAGCTCCGTAGAGGCATCTGAAAGATAATCTATGGTGACTGTAGGTAGAGTAGGAGAGGCCTGTGCACTAATCTCCTGACTTTCAGAGATGTTTGTGATAATCTCGAAAAACACCACAGACACGGCGAAAACAATTATTAAAACGCCTATGCGCTTAAGTATTCTAGTGGGAATTCCCTTTTTATAGAACTGTAATTTCATCCAAATCTCGCTTTCTTGCTTAATAAAAAATAAAGTGATATAATCCCTAGGATATTTTGGAAGACTTTATTTCTGAATAGTTTACATTCTATCACTATTTTTTCATACTGTCTTAGGTTTTACGGAGGATTCATGAAAAAAGTTTTAACTAAGATAAAAAATGGCTTTATTAAAATAGGAAATATAATAAAGAAGCCAATCAATAAAATAGCAAATTCAAAAGCGGTTTTAGCGTATAAAGAGAGCAAAATCCACAAGACATGGCTGATGCTTTGGGACAAATATTCATTCTGGATGCACGTTCCATTGGCATTGGCTTTAGTATTCTTAATGGAATGGATGTCTAGACACTCATTTGCGGCAGCATGGACTTTTGTTGTGGACCACACAGGCCCATACCTGTTTAACAGTTACTGCATATTTGTTGCACTTTCTATTGTGTTCCTTAGCAAAAGACGTGGCTGGTTTAGAGTATTTGTCAGCATGTTCTTTATAATTCTTGGAATTATAAACTGCATCATTCTTTTAAACCGTGTTTCACCATTTGGATATACAGACCTTTACATGATTAGCGACCTGCTTACAATGCAGGATAGCAACTATTTCAGCCCACAGCAGGCACTTATCGCTATCATCGCTCTCATTATCTACATTATATTAATGATTCTGTATTGGGTTAAGGGCCCTAAGAAGCAAAATTCAAAGCCAATTTGGCAGAGAATCATTTTAGTAGCTGCACTTTTTATTTCCCTTTATCCATCTACAGTGCTTCTTAGAAACGCAGGCATTATGACTTCCTACTTTGGAAATCTTGCTCAGGGATATTTAGACTACGGTTATTTATATGGTTTTTCTACTTCAGTACTTGATAGAGGTATGAACAGACCATTTGGCTATTCAGAAAACAAAATAGAAAACATTGTTGAAAAGGATGCTTCTTATGTGCAGACACTTGAGATTCCATCAGAGGATGCAAGCCAGCCAAACATTGTAGTTATGCTTTTGGAGTCTTTCTACGATGTTTCAGAGTCAGATTTTTTAAAGACCAGCGAGGATCCAATTCCTTTCGTTCACTATCTAGAGAAGAACTTCTCTACAGGACATTGCATCGTTCCTGTAGTAGGTGCAGGTACATGTAATTCTGAGTTTGAGGTGCTTACAGGTCTCAGCTGTAACTTCTTTGGACCAGGTGAGTATCCACAGAAGACTATCCTTAAGGAAACTGATGTAGAAAGCTACGCTGACGTACTTAAGGAATTAGGCTACGGCACACACGTTGTACATAACAACGGTGGAAATTTCTATTCTAGAGCAAACGCCTTTTCAATGATGGGATTTGATACCTTCACATCAAAGGAAATGCTTGATATTACTGATTACACTCCACTTGGTAACTGGCCAACAGACGATATCCTGGTGGAAGGCACAATGGATGCCATGGATCAGACAGAAGGTTCCGACTTCGTATATACGATAACAGTTGAGGGACACGGTTCTTATCCAACTTATGTTGTAGAAGAAGACCCTGCCATTAAGGTAAAGGCTGAGGGTAAGACAGAAGAGGAGCGCCTGGCTTGGGAATACTACATTAACCGTATTTACAATGTGGACGATTTCCTTAAGTCATACATTGAAGCCCTGGATGCCAGAGGCGAGGACACTCTTGTTATCATGTTTGGTGATCACTTACCAACCATGGGCCTTAAGAGTGATGAGGTAGCCACAGGGGATTTATACAAGACAAAGTATTTCACATGGAATAACTTTGGAATGGAAAAGCAGGATAAGGATTTAGCATCTTATCAGCTTGTATCAGAGTATTTAAACAGATTAAACATCCACAACGGTAACATTAACGCTTACCACCAGACAGCCATGGCTGCTGGCAAGAAATACGGCACCAGCGATTACATGAATGACCTAAAGATGCTTCAGTACGACATCATGTACGGTGACCGCTACACTTACAAGCATGGCACATCATACGAAGCCAGCGACATCATAATGGGTGTTAAGGATGTTACAATTGATAGTGCATATTATTTCAACGGCAGATTACATATCTACGGCGACCAGTTTACAAAATGGTCAAAGGTATATGTAAACGACGAGCAGATATCCACTAAATACGAAAGCGGACAGGTTCTTTCGGTAAAGGCATCTGATGTTAAAAATGGAGATATCATTAAGGTATGCCAGATGGGTAGCTCAAATACCATATTTAGAGAGTCAGACAGCTTTAAGGTTTTCGATCCTAACTATGTAGAGGAAGAAGAGGAAACAGAATTAGAAGATTCAGAAAGCGATTCTGATGCAGAATAAATAAAGACATAAGTAAAGCCCCAAGCAAATGCTTGGGGCTTATTTTTAATATTCGCCGTTCTTATATTTGTTAATAAGCTTTTCGATACGTCCATAAGGATTGAGAAGCTCTGAAATAGAGCACTCGTGGTTGAGAGTATCGATGATGTAAGCGATGTATTTAGACATATCACAGCTGATGAAGTAGTCGCGTTCTGTGATTTCTGAAGGGATGTATGTAAGGTTTGTTGTAACAACACGGTAGATAATGCCATCTGCAACAGCCTTATCAAACTTCTCCATACCGTTTGTGAAAAGTCCGAATGTAGCAACAACGAAAATACGTCTTGCATTACGCTTCTTAAGCTCAGAAGCTACATCTATCATTGACTCGCCTGAAGAAATCATATCATCAACGATGATAACATCCTTGCCAGCTACGTCATTTCCAAGGAATTCGTGAGCAACGATTGGATTACGTCCATCTACGATGCGGCTGTAATCACGTCTCTTGTAAAACATACCAACATTAACACCAAGTACTGATGCCATGTATACAGCTCTCTTTGTACCACCTTCATCTGGAGAGATGATCATAAGGTGATCGTTGTCTAATGTAAGGTCCTTGCAGTTCTTAAAGATGCCCTTAAGGAACTGGTATGTAGGAGATACTGTCTCAAAGCTGTGAAGTGGAATAGCATTCTGTACACGAGGATCGTGAGCATCAAATGTGATGATGTTATCAACACCCATGTGTACAAGCTCCTGAAGTGCCATAGCACAGTCAAGAGACTCACGAGCACTTCTACGGTGCTGGCGTCCTTCGTAAAGGAATGGAATAATAACTGTGATACGCTTTGCCTTGCCCATTGCAGCTGCAATGATACGCTTAAGGTCACAGAAAATGTCATCAGGACTCATGTGGTTCTCATGGCCACAAACTGTGTATGTGAGGCTGTAATTTGTAACATCTACAAGGATGTATAAATCAAGTCCACGTACTGACTGATTGATGATACCCTTTGCTTCGCCTGAACCGAAACGTGGGCAATCAGCATTTACGATGTAAGAGTCGCTGCGGTATCCAGCAAGAGTAATGATTGACTGATCGCTTTTGCGCTCCTGTCTCCATTTAAGAAGATAGTCGTTAACTCTTTCTGCAATAGCAGTACAGCTCTTGTGAGGTATAAGACCTAGCTCTGCCATAGGGGGTGTGTTTTCCAACACGATTTCATTGTTTGGCATGTTTTGCTCCTTGATATTATTAAATTATATTTTATATTACTTTCTTAATACGAATATCCTGACCAAAGAGCTTAATTTTCTCATAGTAGGACAGTATTCGTGAAGTAATACGTTCGCTATAGGTGTCTCTCATTTCTGCAAGAGAGAGATTTGTGGAAATAATAGTCGATTTGTTGCGAAGGAGCCTTTCGTTTAAACACTGGAACAATCTGGAATTAGTGAAGGAGTTTTGGAACTCCGTACCTAAATCGTCGATGATAAGCAGGTCACAATCAAAAATATGGTCGTGAATGTCTGCAAAATCAGCATTTTTCTTGAAAGTCTGCTCTTCGAAAACTTTGAAAAGCTCAGATGCTGTAAAGTATATAACTGAGATGCCCTCATCTAAAAGAGCCTTTGCTATACAGTTTGACAAGAAGGTTTTACCACATCCTGTCTCACCAAGCAACAAAAGATTACCACCTTTTTGTTTAAAATTATGCACAAAGTTTTGCGCGGTTTCTAGCGCTGATTCAGCATTTGACCGAGCAGAGATAGGTGGATCCCCGGCAAAGATGTCATCATCATATAAATTTAGATCAAAAGCGTCGAAGTTTTCACGAGCAAGAATATTGCTGATGTTAGACTGTTTATAGACGATATTGATGGCTGCCTGCTTGAAGCAATGACAACGCTGACCGTTTACATAGCCAGTGTCCTTGCAATCAGGACAGTCATATGGTGGCTCAAGATAGTCTGCAGGAAAACCAGCAGACTTCATAAGCTCCACGCGACGCTGCTTCAAATCAGAAAGCTTGCGCTTTGATTCGGCAGCAGCCTCAGCGATATCTTTTCCGTCAAAAATAGAAGTAATAGAAGAAATAGAGATTTTAGAAACCTCATCATCTAACTGCGAAAGGGCAGGTACAGCAGAATATAATTCTTTTGTACGATATGAAACTATCTGATTGTTACGTGACTGCTTACGGTTGTACTGACGCATAAGTGCATCGTACTGTTCATTGGATAATGCCATATTTACCTCCCTTTTAAAAACCTAGAAGCTTCTTCTCTAAAGCGTCGTAATCGTATTCACGCTGAGAGAAGTTGTTGAATTTATTTGTGGCCTTGTTAGTAGTGCTAGCAGGCTTTTTAGAACCGCGGCTAGCAGATGATAGCTTTGTAACAGAGGCCTTAGTAAATTCTTCATCAAGTGATGCAATATCTTCTAAGGATGTGACCTTAGATTTGTGCCAGCTTGAAAGAATAGAATCTGCGTATTTAAAGTTTGGCTTGTTAGTAGAGGCGATAGTGCGCTCGCAAGCCTCGCAGATAATGTCTACGTTAAAACAGAAAGTATTGGTCCATTTATCTATGTAGTTAAGCTCTGATTCAATCAAATCTCTATTAGAAATGCCCATGGCCTTCTTAATAGAATAAACTGTGTTTGTATGAGCACTGGTAGACTTTCTGGCGTCCTCTACTGTAGTGATGCCATCCTCTGCCCAGTTTCTGGCAACAGTATCCATGTAGTGGAAGCTGCTGTGACCATTGTCGATGCAGGTCTCAATAAGAAACTGGATAAGATCCACGCTCATGTGTAAGCCATCGTACCAATAAAGCAAAGTGTTAGTGTCTGAAATAGATAAAGGCTTTTTAAGGTAGGTCTGAGTTGCAAATAGCAAATCAGAAACTGAGTCGTCTTCCTTAAAAGCATCGATTTCATCAGCACTGTAGCTTGGCTTGAAAGGCACAGCTATATTTGAAACTGCTGGCGCACCTGCAGCAACTGCAACAGAAGGCTTAGCAGCATGATTGACGGATGTGAAGGAACTATTGTTGCCGTTCACATCGATTAAACAGATTCCTGAAAGCTCATTATCTGAAGAATACTCAAGACGAAGCAAACCCACTTTCTCCCAATAAGTAAAGGCACGCATTACATCTTTTTCTGTGTGGTCTAAACAGTCCGCCAACTGCGAAATGGAAAACTCGTAACCATCTCTTGTAAGACTACGAACCAGATAAAGGTAAATCTTAACATATTCTCCATTGGCATCTTTCATGAAATCGTCAATAAAAGTATTAGAAATGCAAGTAAAACCAGTGTTAGCACTGGTATGTAGCATGATGTCAGCCATTTATTCATCCTCTCCCTTTAGAACTAAGGCAAATTATAGCAAAGTAGATTTGAAATGAAAAGGGTCGAGGGCCCGCGAAGCCTTGTAAATAAAGGGTTTGCGGACTTTGTGGATAATGTGGAAAACTGTGAAACACCATGTGAAAATGGCAAAAAAAATCCACATTTTTTATCCTGGTAACAGGGATGAAAAAATGTGGATAATGTGGATAACTATTTGTTAAGTAGGTTTTCGCCTACTAAATACACGTCTCCGGCGCCCATAGTTATCAACAAGTCATTGTTCATAATATTTTTTTCTAAAAATTTTTCACAGGCCTCAAAAGAACCTTCGTAATGTACCTCAGTACCAAGCTTTTCAATACGTTTTGCTATATCCTCTGCACTGACACCATAGATGTCTGGCTCTCTGGCAGGATAAATATCTGCAAGAACTACCACATCGGCAGCGCTTAAAGCCTCAGCAAACTCATCAAGGAAGCTAAGTGTACGTGTGTAGGTATGAGACTGGAAGCAAACTACGATACGGTTGTGTGGGTAGTTTTTAGCAGCTGCAAGGGAAGCAGCGATCTCTGTTGGGTGATGAGCGTAGTCATCAATAACAGTAGCACCCTTGTACATACCTTTGTATTCGAAACGTCTGTGGGCTCCGCCAAATTTCTTAAGACCTGTTTGAATCTTGTCATAAGAGATTCCCATTTCAATGCAAAGAGCGATAGCTGCTAAAGCGTTTGAAATGTTGTGGTCACCAGGGACGTTAAGAGAAACTCTCTCAAGAGTCTTTCCATTAAATACTGGTGTAAAGCTTGCAAAGCCTTTTTCATTATAAGTAATGTCTGTAGGATAAATGTCTGCATCATCCTTAAGTGAATAGGTGATTACCTTACAAGCTAATCCTTCAGTAAAGTATTTAACATCTTCAATCTCATTATTGATAATGAGGATTCCATCGTCAGCAGTGTTACCAGCAAACTTTTTAAAGGATGCGCGGTAATTTTCAAGATTCTTAAAGAAATCAAGGTGGTCTGCTTCTACATTTAAGATAATGTTGTATTTAGGGAAGAATGAGTGGTAACTATTTGTGTACTCACATGCTTCTGTAATAAATACATCACTGTCGCCTACGTGAACGTTGCTGTGGATGGCATCTAAAATACCACCTACAGAAATGGTTGGTTCGTCAGCTGTCTCTAAAAGAATCTGGCTAACCATTGAAGTGGTAGTAGTCTTGCCATGGGTACCAGCAACTGTAATAGAGCGACCGTAGTTTTCCATGATTTCACCAAGGAGCTCGGCGCGGGTAAGCATTGGCTTGCCTGAAGCTTTTGCAGCTACAAACTCTGGGTTATCCCCACGGATTGCAGCAGTGTACACAATAAGGTCGATATCCTCAGTGATATTAGAAGCCTCCTGTGGATAACTGATGTGGGCTCCAAGTGCCTCAAGATGCTTTGTAAGGTATGAGCTATCTCTGTCAGAACCAGAAATAGTAAAGCCTGCACCAAGGAGAATCTCAGCAAGACCAGACATGCTGATGCCGCCGATTCCGATGAAATGCACATGTATTTTGTTATTAAAATCGATTTTATACATAATTTGCCTTCTTTTCTTATTAATAGAACTAAAAAATTCTACTCCGAAATAGCTATTGATGCAAGTTTTGAGATACAGTTTAGTAATTTTAACAGAAAATTGTCTAACTATTTCCATTAGTGTAGTAAAAAATTATGAATATTATTGCGAGAAAAAAACCACTTTGTTATACTGATTGTATAAAAAGGGGGGTGCTGTGGGGTTATGAGGCACATCCTTTGTTAGACATCATGAGAAAGGCAGATGATAAGGGATGATTAGAAAAGAAATGATTGCAATGCTCCTTGCAGGCGGTCAAGGAAGCAGACTAGGCGTTTTAACGTCAGACGTGGCAAAGCCAGCAGTTTCTTTTGGGGGAAAGTATCGTATCATTGACTTCCCTCTATCAAATTGTATCAATTCGGGTATTGATACCGTTGGCGTGCTTACTCAGTATCAGCCACTTGTTTTGAATTCCCACATCGGAATTGGTATTCCATGGGATTTGGACAGAAATAATGGTGGCGTTACCGTTCTTCCACCATACGAGAAGAGCGATACTAGTGAGTGGTATTCAGGAACAGCCAACGCTATTTTCCAAAACTTAAAATACATGGAGAATTATAATCCAGAGTATGTGCTGATTTTATCAGGCGACCACATTTACAAGATGGATTATGAAGCCATGTTGGATTTTCATAAAGCAAAGGGCGCAGATGTGACAATTGCTGTTATTCCTGTGCCTATAGAAGAAGCGTCTCGTTTCGGTGTAGTTATTGCTGATGAGGACAAGCGCATTAGCGAGTTCGAAGAGAAGCCACCTCAGCCACGAAGCAACCTTGCTTCAATGGGTATTTATATCTTTAGTTGGGCCGCTTTAAAGGAATCGCTTCTGGCTCTTAAGGATCAGAGCAATTGCGACTTTGGTAAGCATGTACTTCCATATCTACATGAGAAGGGCTCACCAATGTATGCCTACGAGTTCAAAAGCTACTGGAAGGATGTAGGAACTCTTGGCTCATATTGGGAAGCTAATATGGAGCTTATCGACCTGATTCCAGAGTTTAACCTTTATGAGGAATTCTGGAAGATTTATACAAATCAGAACATTATTGAGCCACAGTTTGTAGCAAGCACTGCAACAGTTGAAAAAGCTATTATTGGTGCAGGCGCACAAATCTATGGCGAGGTATATAATTCAGTACTTGGTGCTGGTGTAGTGGTAGATGAGGGTGCAGTAATCAGAGATTCTATCATTATGGAAGGAGTCACAATCGGCAAGAACTGCGTATTAGACAAAGCTATTGTGGCAGAGAATACCGTGATTGGAGACAACACTCAGATTGGTCAGGGACCAGAGGCTGAGAGCAAGCTAAATGCAAGCATCTATTCATTCGGTCTTGCAGTTATAGGGGAGAACTCAACAATACCGGCAAATGTAACTATAGGGAAAAACACAGCAATCAAAGGCGAGACTAGCGAGGCGGATTATCCTGATGGCCAGTTGGCTAGTGGCGGCTACATTATCAAGGCAGGTGACAGAGTATGAAAGCATTAGGTATTATTCTTGCAGGTGGTAACAGCAGCAGAATGCAAAATCTTACTGAGAAGCGCGCTATAGCAGCCATGCCAGTAGGAGGAAGCTACAGATGTATTGATTTTGTTCTCTCAAACATGACAAACTCACACATTCAGACAGTAGCTGTTTTATCACAGTACAACGCACGTTCATTGAACGAGCATTTAAATTCAGCAAAGTGGTGGAACTTTGGTAGAAAGCAGGGAGGACTTTTCCTTTTCACACCAACAGTAACCACAAATAATAGCTGGTGGTACAGAGGTACCGCAGATGCCATTTGGCAAAACATTGATTTCCTAAAGAAAAGACATGAGCCATATGTTATTATTGCTAGTGGCGATTGTGTTTATAAACTGGATTTCAATGAAGTGTTAGATTATCACATTGCAAAGCAGGCAGATATCACTGTGGTATGCGCAAAGCTTCCAGAGGGCGATGATATCAACCGCTACGGTGTGGTAGAGATGGACAGAGATGGCCGCATCACTGAGTTTGAAGAAAAACCAATGGTGGCAAAGTCAGATATTGTTTCTGCCGGCGTTTATGTCATCAGAAGAAGAGCCCTTATTGATTTGCTTGAGGAATGCAACAAAGAGGGCCGCTACAATTTCGTAACAGATATTCTCATTAGATATAAGAACATGAAGAAAATCTACGGATACAAGATGGAAGGATATTGGGCGAACCTTGCAGACGTAGATAGCTACTTCAAAGCTAACATGGATTTCTTAAGAAAGGATGTTAGAGATCGCTTCTTCCACACGGAACCGGGGGTCTTCTCAAAGACCCACGACCTACCACCTGCTAAATATAACGCAGGTTCAAGAGTTACAAACTCGCTGGTAGCTGGAGGCTGCATCATTAACAGTACTGTAGAGAATTCTGTATTATTTAAAAAGGCATTTGTTGGCAACAATTCAGTTGTTAAGAATTGCGTTATTTTAAATGGAGCATACATCGGAGACAACGTGCACGTGGAGAATTGCATTGTTGAAAGCCATGAGACATTGCTCAGCGGATCAACATATATTGGGGAAGATGGAATCCGCATAGTAACCGGTAACAAGAATCGATACGACATGCCAGTTGGGGAGGTATAACACAATGCAAATTACAGACATTAGAATTCGCAAGATTGAAAAAGAAGGTAAGATGAAAGCCGTTGTTTCTGTAACTATTGACGAAGAGTTTGTAATTCACGACATTAAGATTATTGAAGGAGACAAGGGACTGTTTATCGCAATGCCATCTAGACGTGGTTCTGAAGGCGGATACAAGGATATCGCTCATCCAATTCGCTCAACCACAAGAGAGCAGATGCAGACAATGATCCTTAACAAGTATAAGGAAGAGTTCCCAGAGTAAGATTATGTATTTAGTAGTTGGTCTAGGCAATCCAGAGAGAAAGTATGATGGAACCAGACATAATGTAGGCTTTGAAGCCATTGATGCCATAGGAAAGAAATTTGGCATAGAAGTAAACCACAAGGAACACAAGGGAATTGTGGGAAAGGGAGTAATAAACGGCAACAAGGTTATATTAGTTAAGCCTCAGACCTATATGAACCTTAGCGGTGAGTGCGTTCAGCCACTTTGTGATTATTACGATGTGGACCCAGAAACAGAGCTTCTTGTAATATCAGATGACGTTTCACTTTCTACTGGAAATATCCGTGTCAGAAGAAAGGGTTCTGCTGGTGGTCACAACGGCCTGAAAAACATCATTGCTTTGCTTGGCACAAATGCCTTTCCTAGAGTTAGGGTAGGCGTGGGAGAATGTGAAAATGGCGACATGGTCGCACATGTGCTTGGCAGATACAATGAAGAGGACCGTAAGAGAGTGGATGACTCATTTGACAAGGTTATTGGTGCATTGGAGCTGTTTTTAGCGGACGATTTAGACGCTGCCATGAACAAATACAATGTGAAAGAAAAAATTGATTAAAGATTAGCCTGCGGTAACGCAGGCTATTTTTGTCTTTTGTTATTTACAATAACTTTTTGGTGTCCTATACTTAGATTTGTAATGAAATAATCTGATTGTATAAAGGGGAATTATGTACGAATCAAAAGTTGTATTTAATGTAAAATTACTTGGAACTGTAGATATTTCTTGTGGAGATATATCTATCAATTTGGAAAGAAACAATACCACAAAAGTAAATCAGCTGTTTCAGATGTTACTTTATTATCAAAATGGTGTTGCGAGAGATCAGGTTATCTACAATCTCTTCCATAACGAGGATATTGCAGACGAGTCTAACAGCCTTAGAGCCATTGTATTTAGACTTAGAAAGGCCCTTGTTGCTACAGGTATTCCAGATGAGGATTACGTGTATGTAAAGAGAGGCACATACAGAATCAATCCAAATGTAGAGGTGGAGTGTGATGCTGTAAAGTTTGAAGAGCTTGCAAAGCAGGCTTTTGCAGCAGAGGATGCTAAAAAGCAGCAGGAGCTTTTAGAGGAAGCCTGCGATATGTACAATGGCGACTTTATCCCTACACTTAGCGGATATGAGTGGGTTGTTACAACACAGGTTAGATTAAAGAAATTATACGACCGTTGCCTAAAGCAGCTTTTAGAGTTCTACGGTCTTCAGAATGACTATAAGAAAATGTACGAGCTTAGCCATAAGGCAAATGCTATCTATCCATACGATGGATGGCAGACTTATGAGATGCGCTCTCTTATCGAGGTAGGTAAGACAAAGGACGCTTTAAAGCTCTATGAAGATACAGAAACACTTATGTTTGAGGAGCTTGGCGTATCAGTTTCAGCTGGTATGACAGAGCAGCTAGACAGACTTGGGGCTCAGGTAAAGAACTCTTCAGACATGATTAGCGAGGTTAAAAAGAACCTTGATACTACAAAGGAAGATATAGAAGGTGCATTTAATTGTACATATCCTATCTTTGTAGAAAGCTACAGATATATTAAAAGAGTTATCCGCAGAAGTGGACAGGCTGCATGGCTGATGCTTTGCACCATCACTGACGGCAAGGGATTTGCTCTTAGCAATTCAGATAGACTGGAAAATCTTGCAGGAGAGCTTTCTGAGGCAATTAGAGTATCTGCCCGTGGTGGCGATATGTACGCAAGATATTCTAACAACCAGTTTATCGTTCTTCTTCTTGATATTACTCAGGAGGACTGTGTATTGGTTCAGGCCAGAATCAATGAAAACCTTAGCAAGGAATCTAGAAAGCGCTACATCAAATATAATCTTGCACCTGTAAATCTTGCAAGTGCAGGCACTGACAACGATACTGAAGAGCTTCAGGATATGGTTAGAGGAGAAGAATAATGGCTATTTCAGACAGAATGAAAAGAATGCATAACTGCGTTGGAATCTCCTTTGACCCTAACAAGGATTTTGCAGGTAAGCTTTATATCTGCTACCAGGAGGAAGGCATTCCATTTGTTGACGTTGATGAGTTTTTCATTATCGTAAATGCGTTTTTAGATACTATAGAATTTCCTGCTCAGAAGATTAAATACAGGAACTTTAAAAAGACTCTTCCTACACTTAAGATTGTGGACATTCATCCAGATGAAAAGCTTTTTGAAACAGAGCATCTTTTAGATGTATGTGGAGAGAATGCTTATGTGCTTATGGTGATAGGCAGAGACAATGCCACATGGCAGGGAATGATTTACAACAAAAAAGAAGATAAGGAATCTAGCTTCAATAGTGAATTGGAGCTACTTAAGGTACTAAAAAAATAAAAAAGGGACAGTGGGAGGAAGCAAGTGAGAAAGAGTAAGTATTTGCTTTTGCTGATTGTTCTGAGTATAGGTCTTGTAGCTTGTGGAGATGACCAATTACCATCCTTTTCAGATGGTGGCCCATCGGCTTCGCCAAGTTCTAAGGAGGCTGTGGCGAAATCTGCCAAGGGTAGCTGGGATAATACCATAAAGGTATTAAATCCAGAGGCATCTGGAGTGGAGGTCTACGGCAATGCTGATGCATCTATTGATGCCAGCAATACCAAAGACGGCTATGTAATGGTCAAGTATACAGGCTCGGCATCAAAGGTCAGAATGCTGATTGAAACACCGGCAGGAAACACCTACAACTACCTTATGGATTTGAATGGACAGTATGCTGTGTATCCACTTACAGAGGGAAATGGTACTTACAAAATCGGTGTTTATGAAAATCTTCATGATGACCAGTACGCGGCAGCATTTACTCAGTCAGTGAATGTAACCCTAAAAGATGAATATAGTATGTACCTGTATCCAAATGCCTATGTGAATTTCAATGCTAATTCAAAGGCAGTGAAAAAGGGACAGGAGTTGGCAAGCAGTGCCAATTCAGACCTTGATGTGGTAACTAATGTTTATCATTACATTATCAAAAACATTAGCTATGACTACGACAAGGCTGAGACGGTACAGTCAGGTTATGTTCCTACAGTAGATTCCACACTGGCCACTGGAACAGGAATATGTTTTGACTATTCTTCGCTGATGGGCTCTATGCTTAGGTCACAGGGTATTCCTACTAGACTGGAGATAGGATATGCAGGTACTGAATACCATGCATGGATATCTGTTTACACCAAAGAAATGGGATGGATTGATAAAATCATTCAGTTCGATGGTAAAAACTGGACATTGATGGACCCAACACTTGGATCTTATGCAAATAAAAACACGGTAAAGAAATATTTAGATGATAGCAGTTACTATCAATTGAAGTATAAGTATTAAAGGTGTGATTATGAGTGAAAAAAATAGAAAAAAATTAACTGCAGAGGAGCTATACGCATTCTCAGATGAAATGGGAATGATGATTTCCAGCGGTGTGTCTGCCATCCAGGGCGTGACAATGATGCTGGATGAGTCCCAGGGAGGCGAAGAAAAAGAGCTCTTAAAGGAAATGGAGCAGGTGGTTGGTGAAACAGGTTCCCTTTCAAAGGCCATTGAATCTACAGGGGTGTTCCCAGAATACTTTGTAGAAATGGCAAAGATGGGTGAGACTACAGGTAAGATGGATTCAGTGCTTATCAACCTGGCAGCTCACTATTCAAGAGAGATGGCTATTTCAAACGCCATCAGAAGCGCTGTTACATATCCACTTATGATGGTTGCTATGATGCTTGTTATCATAATCGTCCTTGTAACAGAGATTATGCCAGTATTTGACAGGGTATTTAAGCAGCTTGGCGGCACAATGGATGGTCTTTCAGCAGGCTTTTTAGCAGTGGGTACATTTATGAAGGCTAACGGAATCTGGCTTCTTTTGATTCTTTTAGCAATCATTGTATACGTAATCATTTTAAACAAGACTCAGTGGGGCAAGAATCACCGCAATGGCCTTCTTTACAAGAGTCGCAGATTCCGCTCAATTCATTCAAAGATTGCTACAAGCCGTTTTGCATCAGCTATGGCTATGACACTTTCAAGTGGTATGGATGTAATGCAGGCATTGGATGTCAGCGGAAACATTGTAGAGGCTCCTGATTTTGAGTCAAAGGTAGAAAAGTGTAAGGATTCCTTCGCAGAGACAATGGATATTGGAAAGGCATTTTCACTTTCTGGTATCTTTGGTGGGCTGTATGGTCGTATGGCTATCCTTGGTGCTAAAACTGGTAATATGGAAAACGTACTTGAGAAGGTAGCTACCACATATCAGGAGGAGGCAGATGAGGAGATTAACGACCTTATTGCTGTTGTAGAGCCTACTCTTGTTATTGTGCTTTCAGTTATCGTAGGTATTATCCTACTTTCGGTTATGCTACCACTTTTAAATGTTATGTCGGGGATGATTTAATATGTCAAAAACCAGATTTGGAAGCCTAGACGGCATTCATCAAATCAAAAAGAAAAATGTGGCTGGCTCTACTATGCTTTCAGCAGCTATGTTTCTTCTCATATTTGTGCTGTTTTTATTTGCTGTATCAGCAGCTTCAAAGGGCTCTGTAGAGGAACAACGCCAGAGTTTATCAGAGGCTATTGATAGAGCGGTAATCCAGTGCTATGCCACAGAGGGCAGATACCCAGAAAGCTTTGAGTATCTTCAGAAGAACTATGGAATCATCTATGCTGACGACCAGTTCAGAGTGGATTATGTTATCTATGGTACTAACATGCGCCCAGACGTGACTATTATTGATTTGCAAAGATAAATTGGTTTTGGAGGAACAGCTTTGGCTAAACTTAAAATCAAAAAACATAATATAGATATCATGTTTTTGATGGTACTGTTCTTGGTATTCACCTTTTCAGCGGTGAGTGTACTTTTGATGTCTGTAAATTCTTACCGCTCAGTAGTGCTTGCCAATGAAGCCAATGCCAATGCAAGAACTGCTACCTCTTATGTGAGAGAGGTTGTTAGACAGCACGACAAGGAAGGTGCTGTAGGCATAGATAAATTCGACGGAAGAGACTGCATCAGATGCATAGATGAAGCAGGTTATTCTCTTTATATCTACGAATATGACGGATATTTAATGGAGCTAGAAGCCAAGGACGGCAGTGGTGCTACAGCAGATTTTGGTAGCAAGATTTTAGCTGTAAACAGCCTGAATTTTGAAAATATTGATCCTGATACATTAAAGGTGACTATAGAGGATGCATCAGGTGAAACAGAGGAAGTAATAATAGGTGTAAAGTCTAGAAAGGTGTTGGGATATGAGTAGCAGAAATAACGGCTCCCGCATTTTCATGACGGAGCTTATGTTTTCAATATTGTTTTTTATCATAGTTTCGGCTATATGTGTTCAGTGTTTTGCCGGTAGCTTTAAAAAGAGCCGCCAGGCCAAGGAAATCACACAGGCTGTAAACCTAGCTACTAATCATGCAGAGGCATTTTTATCTGAGAACGGCTATGAGGATTCCACAGAATACTATGATAAAAACTGGCATGCTACAGATGATGCAAAGGCAGCCTTTAAGGTTACAAGCATTGTTGTAGAGCCCGAGGAAAAAGGAAAATGTCAGTCTGTTCATGTGGTAGTTTCCACAATGGAGGACCAGGAAATATATTCTTTAGTGGTTGAAAAAGCCCTGAAAAAATAACAGGAGAAGCAATGGAGCCAAAAAAGAGAGAGAATAGGACAATTATTAATATTGGAACCTCACTTATGGTGGTTATTCTGATAGGCATGGCCTTTGCAGTTATTGCTGCCTTAGCCATTTCTAGCAGTCACAACAACTATAATTTGTCCATGAAGCTAAAAATTCATACAGATGAGTATTATGCAGCTTCTAATGCAGCCTATGAAAAGATTGCTGAAAATGACTGGAAAGACCAGGAATTTACAGTAGATATAAATGATAATCAGGTGTTAAATGTTAAGGTATTAGGCGGTGAAATCACCAGCTGGCAGGTACAAAACACTTCAGGCTGGGAAGCAGACAGCACACAGCCAGTAATCACTTTGGGGGATTAAGGGGAAAATTATGAGTAAAATAGTTGAATATTTAACAGACGCAGTAAAAAAGTACAGAGCTTCAGATGTATTTATCGTAACAGGCCGTGAGGTTTCTTTTAGAGTAAACGACCTTGTTTTAACTCGTTCAGAGTTAGAGCCAGGTGCAGAAAGCGAAGGTATCGTGCTTCCTGTTACAGCAGAGGAGCTGGTTCGTGAAATATATGAAATCGCAGGTCGCGATATTACAAAATACGTAGAAGAGGGAGATGACGATTTCTCTTTTGCTATTAAGGACGTATCTCGTTTCAGAGTAAACGCTTTCAAGCAAAGAGGTACATATGCAGCAGTAGTTCGTGTCATCACCTTTACTTTGCCTGACTATAAGGAGTTGATGATTCCTGAGTCAGTTATTAATCTTTCAAACGAGTCTAAGGGATTGGTGCTTGTTACAGGACCTGCAGGAAGCGGTAAGTCTACTACACTTTCTTGTATTGTAGATAAGATTAACAAGAACTATAATAAGCACATTATTACTTTGGAGGACCCTGTGGAGTATCTGCACAGACACGGCAAATCAATCGTGTCACAGCGAGAAATCCACTTAGATACAGAAAACTATGTGACAGCCCTTCGTGCGTCGCTTAGACAGAGTCCCGATGTTATTTTGCTAGGTGAGATGCGTGATGCAGAAACCATTTCTGTTGCAATGACAGCGGCTGAGACAGGTCATTTGATTCTGTCAACATTGCATACAATTGGCGCAGCAAACACCATCGATAGAATTATCGATGTATTCCCATCTGAGCAGCAGCATCAGATTGCACTTCAGCTTTCAATGGTTATAAAGGCGGTTGTATCTCAGCAGTTGGTTCCTGCTGTAGATGGCTCACTTGTGCCAGCCTTTGAGGTTATGACAGTAACCCCAGCCATTAGAAATATGATTAGAGAAAATAAGGTGCCTCAGATCGAAGGTGTCATCTATTCAAGCGACACTGACGAGATGGTATCTATGGACTCTAGCCTTTTCAAGCTTGCTAGAGAAGGCAAAATTACAAAGGATACAGCACTTGAATTTGCTGTTAATCCAGAAATGTTGGGTAGAAGATTAGGAGTTTAGTTACAAATGGAAAGTTTTAAACCTATGCTGTTTACTTGCTTGAAGAAATATAGCAAGGAGCAGTTCTTTAAAGATTTAGTATCTGGAATCATTGTGGCAATCATTGCATTGCCACTTTCTATTGCCTTGGCTTTGGCCTCAGGCGTTGGCCCAGAGCCAGGTCTATACACAGCAATTGTGGCTGGCTTTTTGATTTCCTTCTTTGGAGGAAGTACAGTACAGATTGCTGGTCCTACAGCAGCTTTTGCTACTATCGTAGCAGGCATCATTGCCACAGATGGTATGGATGGTCTTATCATCGCTACTATCATGGCAGGTATCATTCTTATAATTCTTGGTCTTGTAAAGGCTGGAGCACTTATTAAGTTTATCCCTTACACCATCACAACAGGCTTTACAGCTGGTATTGCGGTTACAATTTTAATCGGTCAGTTCAAGGATTTCTTCGGTGTAGATTTCCGCGGAGAAAAGCCTATTGAAACAATCGACAAGCTTAAGGTGTTCTTTTCAAATATTGACACAATCAACTATCAGGCTGTTTTAGTTGGTGTGGTTTGTCTAGCAGTGCTTATTATCTGGCCAAAGTTCTTTTCAAAGATTCCTGCATCAATCATTGCAGTATTTGTAAGTATTGCTCTTGTACAGGGACTTGGTCTTAAAGTAAATACTATTGGAACTTTATATCCTGATTTAAAGGCTGGACTTCCTGCACTTTCAATTCCTCATTTTTCCCTTAGAATTATGAAAAATGAGCTTCCAAATGCATTTACAATCGCAATCCTTGCTGCTATTGAGTCACTTCTTTCTGCTGTAGTTGCAGATGGTATGGTAAACAGCAAGCATCGCAGTAATCAGGAGCTTATCGGACAGGGTATCGGAAATATCGGCTCTGTATTATTCGGCGGTATCCCAGCAACAGGTGCTATCGCAAGAACAGCTGCCAACATTAAAAACGGCGGCCGTACACCAGTAGCAGGCATGGTTCATTCAATCACACTTCTTATTGTGCTTGTAGTTTTAATGCCATATGCAAAATTTATTCCAATGCCATGTATCGCAGCAATTCTTTTCCAGGTTGCTTACAACATGTGCCAGTGGAGACCATTCGTAAGACTTGTAAAGTTTGCACCAAAGTCAGATATCATCGTTCTTGTGCTTACATTCGTGCTTACAGTTGTATTTGATTTAGTAGTAGCTATCGAGTGGGGCATGATTGTAGCCTGCATCCTCTTCATCAAGAGAATGAGCGAGCAGACACAGGTAAACGGTTGGACATATCAGAGCGACGATGCAGAATTCGTTGATGACCTTCGTCCAGTTTCTAAGGAAATCAGAGTATTTGAGATTACAGGACCTCTTTTCTTTGGTGTTTCAGATATGCTTGCTGAGGAAATCACAGTTAAAGATTATACAAAGGTTCTCATTATGAGAATGCGTTCTGTACCAGCTATCGATGTTACAGCATTAAAGGCCCTTAAGGCATTAGTTGAAAAGTGCCAGAAGAAGGGCGTAACAGTAGTATTCTCACACGTTAACGAGCATCCAAGACACGCTATGGAAAAGGCAGGACTTGTAGAGCTTATCGGTGAGGAAAACTTTAGACCAAACATTGATGCAGCAGTAGATTGGGCAGAAGAAATTATAAAGAAGTAAACTATGAAAACTTTTTTAGAACCATTTGAAAATTTAACAGCGGTGGAGTCTCTTCGAGAGGCTCTGTCTCGCCGCGGGAAAGTTTACGATATCACAGGGTGTGCTGACAAGGCGCACCTTGTTTTTGGTATTGGACATGATATTAATTACAAGCTAATCATCACAGCAGACGAGCTAAAGGCCAGAGAGCTGTTAGAGGAGTACAGCTTCTATGACAAGGAAGCTGTATTCTTTCCGGCAAAGGACTTTTTATTCTATCAGTCGGACATCAGAGGTAACGCCCTTACTAGAGAGCGTATGAGGGCTATAGAGGCTGTTATAAGCAACAATAGCTGTACAGTCATTACTACAATAGATGCCCTAATGAACAAGCTGCCAGCCCTTTCTTATTTTGAGGAGGGCGTAGTTGCTATTTCTGATACAGATACAGTGGAGCTAGAGGCTCTCAGAAGAAAGCTGGTGGCCATGGGCTATGAGGCAGTGGGTACCTGTGAGCATCCAGGTGAGTTTGCAGTGCGAGGAGGAATCATAGATGTGTTCCCTCTTACAGCAGAACTGCCAGTTAGAATCGAGCTGTGGGGGGACGAAGTAGACAGCATTAGAAGCTATGATCCTAGCAATCAAAAGTCTATTGAAAATATAAATTCTGTTTTAATTTTTCCTGCAGTAGAGCTAATACTAAGCGCTGATGAGGTTGAGGCAGGCCTGAAGAAAATCGAGGCGGAACGAGATGAGCGCTACGAAAAATACCGCAAGGAGATGAAAACTGAAGAGGCTTATCACCTGAAGACCTATGCAGATAGAGTGGTTGAGGAGGCCAGAGAATGGGGCCTTAGTCAGGAGCTTGAGACAAATCTTACTTATTTTTGTGACAAGCTGGCTTCATTTATTGATTTCATGCCAAAGGGCACCTATGTGTTTATTGATGAGGTGCAAAAGGTTATTGCAAAGGGTGAGGTGACAGAGACCGAGTTTTCTGAAGCCATGACCAGACGTGTAGAGGCAGGATACATGCTAAAGGGCCAAATGGATATGCTATATGGTCTAACAGAAATATTTGGCCGCATCGAAAGCTATCCTACAACCCTTATGTCGGTTCTTGATGCTAAAAACAAGCTGCTTAAATCAGCAGATCATTTTAGCATTGCCGTCCAGGGAGTAAATGCCTACAACGGAAGCTTTGAGCTTCTTACTAAGGAGCTTTTAGCATATAAAAAGAGAAAGTATAAGGTGCTTCTGGTAACCAGTTCTGCCACAAAGGGCCAGCGTCTGGCAGACGACTTGTTGCAGGAGGGACTGAATGCATTTTTCACTACAGATTTAGACCATAGCATCAATCCAGGGGAGACAATGCTGTGTGTAGGCAATATTAAAAGAGGATTTGATTATCCTGATTCAGCCTTTGTAATGCTGTCTGATGGCGATATCTTTGGTCACGTTAGAAAGAAGAAGCGCCGTGTAAAGAAGTATGAGGGCGAATCTATTTCTTCCTTCCAGGATTTGCATGTGGGAGATTATGTGGTCCATGAAAACTATGGCTTAGGTGTCTATAAGGGTACCGAGCAGATGGAAGTGGACAAGGTAATTCGTGACTACATAAAGATTGAGTATGCCAAGGGCAGCAATCTTTATGTGCTGACTTCTCAGCTGGATATGATTCAAAAGTATTCAGGCCCTGATGGGAAGAAGCCAAAGCTTAATTCCCTGGGAGCAGGTACTCAGGAGTGGACCAGAACAAAGCAAAAGGTTCAGTCTGCTGTTGGGGTGGTCGCAAAGGAACTGGTGGATTTGTACGCTCTACGCCAGAATACAGATGGATTTGTGTATGGGCCTGATACTGTATGGCAAAAGGAATTCGAAGAAAGCTTTCCATACGAGGAGACAGAAGGCCAGCTGACAGCTATAGATGCTGTAAAGCAGGATATGGAGTCCAAAAAGATTATGGACCGCCTGATTTGCGGCGACGTTGGTTTTGGCAAGACAGAGGTGGCTATGCGTGCTGCATTTAAGGCAGTTCAAGAGGGCAAGCAGGTAGCTTATCTGGTTCCTACCACTATTTTGGCCCAGCAGCACTACAACAATTTCGTCCAAAGAATGGGCGGATACCCTGTAAATATGGGATTGCTTTGTAGATTTAGGTCTGCAGCGGAACAGAAAAAGACCATAGAAGATTTGAAAAAGGGCATGGTGGATATTGTTATAGGAACACACCGCCTGCTTTCAAAGGACGTAGAGTTTAAGGATTTAGGACTGCTTATTATCGATGAGGAGCAGCGATTTGGCGTAAACCACAAGGAACGCATCAAGCAAATGAAAAAGACTGTGGATGTGCTTTCTCTTTCAGCTACACCAATTCCTCGAACTCTTCACATGTCATTGGTTGGAATCCGAGATATGAGTGTGTTAGACGAGGCCCCTATGGAGCGTACGCCAATCCAGACCTTTGTATTTGAATACAATGAGGAAATGGTGCGAGAGGCAATCGTTCGCGAAATGGCTAGAGATGGCCAGGTGTACTACGTATTCAACAGAGTACGTGGTATTCAGGATATGGCAGCGGAAATAGAGCGTCTGGTGCCAGAGGCCACTGTAGGCTATATCCATGGCCAGATGACTGAGGCCAAGGTAGAGGATGTGATGATGCAGTTTATCAATCACGAAATAGATGTGCTGGTGGCTACCACCATCATCGAAATCGGCCTTGATATCTCAAATGTAAACACTATCATCATCCATGATTCAGATAACATGGGCCTGTCCCAGCTTTATCAGCTGAGGGGCCGTGTAGGCCGAAGCAATCGTACTGCCTATGCATTTTTAATGTATCGCAGGGACAAGATGCTAAAGGAGGTGGCTGAAAAGCGTTTGGCTGCCATAAAGGAATTTACTGACCTTGGCTCTGGTTTTAAAATAGCCATGCGAGATTTGGAAATCAGAGGCGCAGGAAATTTGCTTGGCGTAGAGCAGCACGGTAACATGACAGCGGTTGGTTACGACCTGTACTGCAAGATGTTAAACGAGGCTGTAAAGATAGAAAAGGGCGAGGTAAAGGAAGAAAGCTTCAATACCTCTGTGGATATCAATATCGAGGCTTATCTGCCTGATACCTACGTTTCTAACGAGGAACAGCGTATCGACATTTACAAGCGTATTGCCGCAATCGACAGCGAAGAGGCTAGGGATGACATGCTTGATGAGCTGGTGGACCGTTTTGGAGAGCCAAAACGTTGCGTACAGAATCTGCTTTGGGTGGCTATGCTTCGTGTAAAGGCTCACGATGCCTATGTTACCGCTATCGAGCAAAAGGGAGACATCATCAGGATTGTCATGTATGAAAAGGCCAAAATAGATGTGGCCCAGATTCCATCTTTATTAGAGAGGAACAATCCGCACATCACTTTTGCAGCAGATCCAAAGGCTCCTGCATTTATATTCAACACAAAGGCAAATACACGTATTAAACCAAATGAAATATACGATTATCTGCAGGATTTCATCATGGATCTAAGGACCCTGAAGGTTGATAATTAGCGGTATATTAACTATAATATAAAGGCTTGAATAAAATGGGTGGGTTCACTCAGGAGGATAAAGGATAATGAATAAAAAAATTGCAACAGCAGGGGTTGCTGCATTAACTGCAGCAGTACTTTTTACAGGATGTGGTTCTATCAATGGCAAGGCCACACTTGCAACACTTACCACAGCTGATGGTACAAAAGAAACAGTTTCACTTGGTTATGGAAATTTCGCTGCTAGATATCAGCAGTCAATGTATGACCAGTATTTACTTGCATATTATGGGGAAAAGATGTGGTCTTCAGACATGTCAGGCAGTGGCAAGACACTTGCTGAGGACACAAAGGAAGGTGTTCTTGACGAAATTGAAGGACAGTACCTTGCAAAGCTTCATGCAGCTGATTATGGCGTAGAGATTTCTGATGAGCAGAAGACAGCTATTGCTGATGCTGCAAAGAAATTTATTTCAGATAACGAAGAGGATTCTCTTAAGGTAATGGGAGCTACAGAGGAATATGTTAAGCAGTACCTTGAGAATAGAACTTATTACTATTTAGTATCTGAGGCAGCTAAGAAAGAGGCTGATAAGGATATTACAGAGGATGCTTGCTGGATGCGTACATTCTCATATGTTTTATATGAGACAACAGGCCAGCAGGATGAAAACGGAACTGTAGCAGAGCTTACAGATGAAGAGAAGACTGAGCGCAAGGCTTTTGCTAAGGAGCTTTCTACAGCAGAGGATTTCGATGCTGAGGTAGAGGCACAGGAAAAGACAGCTTCTACATATTCTTACCTTAAGGGCGAGACAGAGGATAGCCAGATGGATATGGCAATTATCCAGGCAGCTGAGCAGCTTAAGGAAGGTGAGACATCTGCAGTTATCGAAATCGATGGCGTTGGTTACTATGTAATCCACCTTACATCAGACCATGATAAGGATGCATCTGACAACAAGAGATCATCACTTCAGACAGAAGCTTTTGATTCTCTTATGACTGAATGGAAGAATGATTCTACATGGGATGTTGATGAAAAGGCTTGGGCAAAGGTAAAGTTTGATACTTTATTCAAGGCACCTGAGACAGAGGAAGAATCAACAGAGGAATCTACTGAATCTACAGAAGAGACAACAGAGTCTACAGAGGAAACCGAAACAACAGAAGAAAACTAATATGAGTTTTATATTAAACTACTTAAAAAAATATAAAATACGAGCAATACTTGCCCCACTCTTCAAAATGTTAGAGGCGATATTTGAGCTTTTAGTACCACTTGTAATGGCAGATATCATTAACAATGGTATTGGAAATTCAGATACCCACTACATCCTAAGGATGAGTGGGGTTTTGCTTTTGTTGGCGGCAGTTGGCTGGGTATTTTCTATTACAGCCCAGTATTTTAGTGCATACTGTGCCGTTTATACAGCTGCGGATATCAGAAGGGATTTGTTTGCAAAGATATTATCCCTTTCAACTGGTGTAAAGGAAAAGGTGGGAGAAGAGGTTCTTACCACTAGAATCACAAACGATATTAATCAGATTCAAAATGGTATCAACATGGTACTGCGCCTGTTTCTTCGTTCACCATTTATCGTAGGCGGCGCCACAATAATGGCATTTATCGTAGATGTTAAATCAGCATTTACTTTTATACTGGTGGTGGGAGTGCTATCAATCATAGTGTTTATCATTATGAAATACACTCTGCCTCGCTATAAAACCATTGCAGCCAGATTAGAAAAGGTACTACATGCCACATCTGAAAACCTAGAGGGCTCACGAGTGCTTAGGGCATTTTGTCAGGTGGATAACGAAAAGGCTCAGTTTGAAATAAAGACCGCCGAGCTTTCTGAAATGCAAATAAAAACAGGCAAGGTGGCAGCACTTTTAAATCCGGTGACATATGTTGCAGTAAATATGGGCATTGTATTTTTGATATATGTGGCAATGACTAGAGTGGATTCAGGCTTTATCTTACAGGGCGATGTTGTGGCATTAGTTAACTACATGGGACAGATCTTGGTAGAGCTTATAAAGCTTGCTAACCTGATTGTTCTTTTGATGAAGGCATTTCCATCTGCAGACCGCGTTCAGGAGCTGATGGAGATGAAATCCGATGAGAGACAATTTGAGCAGGCGATAGGTGGTGGTTTGGTTATCGGCGGTTCAGACGCACCTCAAGCCATCTCTATTAAAAACGTGTCATTTAGTTATAATGGCACATCTGAAATGGATATTGAAGATATCAGTGTTGAAATTCCTACAGGCTCCACACTTGGAATCATAGGTGGTACAGGTTCTGGTAAGAGTACACTGCTTAAGCTTATAAATCACACTTATGATGTTACAAAAGGTGCCATTGAAATAGGCGGCACTAATGTAAATCAGTTTGATGATAGCTATATAGCTAAATGCTTTGGAATAGTGCCACAGAAGGCTTATCTATTTAGTGGCACTGTAAGAAGTAATATGGAAATGGGCGGAACCTGCCCTAACGATAACGAAATTAAATCAGCACTTAATATTGCTCAAGCCCTTGATTTTGTGGAAGCAAAGGATGGCGGTATCGATACAGAGGTCAAAGGTAGAGGTGCAAACTTCTCTGGCGGCCAAAGACAGCGTCTTACTATTGCAAGAGCTTTGGTTGGAAAGCCTAAATATGTTATGTTGGACGATTCAGCCAGCGCACTAGACCTTGCCACTGAAGCAAGACTTAAAAAGGCACTTATGGATTTGCCATGGCATCCAACACTTATAATTGTTTCCCAGAGAGCATCATCAGTGCTTGAGGCAGATCAGATAATGGTACTTGATGATGGAAAATGCGTAGGTCTTGGTACACATGAACAGCTACTAAAATCATGTGAAACCTACGAGGAAATATACTACTGTCAATATCCTAGAGAGGAGGCGCAAGGTGAGTAATAACAAGTCTCAATCTAAGATATTAAATCGTGTTTTAATAGAATTAAAGGCATATGGAGTAAGGATTTTTGTATCTATAATCTGTGCCTTGGCTACTGTATACCTGACTTTAAGAATTCCTATTCTTACTGGACAGGCTATGGACTGTATAGTGGCAAGAGGTGAAATAGATTACGATAGGCTTACTTATATTTTGGAGCTTATGTCAGTGACTATTGTAGCTACATTCTTTACCCAGTGGATTATGAACAGGGTAAACAACTCCATTACCTATAACGTAACAAAAAGTCTACGAGATAGAGCTTTTTCAAAGCTACAGCACATTAAGCTTTCTGAGATTGATTCCCATCCACATGGAGACTATGTCAGCAGAATAGTTTCAGATGCAGATACTTTTGCAGATGGTCTTTTGATGGGATTTACCCAGTTTTTCACAGGTGTGCTGACTATACTTGGAACTATCTATTTCATGGTGATGCTATCATGGAAGATAGCGTTAATTGTTATCATAGCAACACCTATATCATTATTAGTTGCCAAATTCATCTCCGAAAAGACCTATAAGTTCTTTGGAGAGCAGGCCAGCCTTCGTGGAAGGGAGACTGCCTATATAGAAGAAGCTATCCAGGGCAAAAACATCATTAGAAATATGGATTATGAAGGAGCGGCCCTAGAAAACTTTGAGGTGATGAATGATAGCCTAAAGGTGGCCTCAATGAAGGCTACATTTTATTCATCAACAGTCAATCCAAGCACCAGACTTATTAACAACATCATCTATGCTGCAGTTGGGGTGTTTGGAGCTATCATGGCTATTACTGGAGGCATTACAGTAGGTGGCCTTACCAGCTTTTTGTCATATGCCAGCACATATGCAAAGCCATTTAATGAAATCTCTGGAGTAATCACAGAGTTTCAAAATGCCTTAGCTTGCGCTCAGCGACTTTTTGAAGTGATTGATGCTGAGGTGGAGGTTGATAAGGGAACAATGCCTCTTGTGGATATTAAGGGAGATATTGAGTTTAAGGATGTGGCTTTCTCTTATGACAAAAGCAAAGAGCTCATAGAACACC
>JAEEGF011317230.1_pt1 | contig 60854 bp, 38 predicted proteins | sample 9134171 | NCBI WGS metagenome assembly JAEEGF01 (sample SAMN16246542, study PRJNA631951) | gut metagenome | biome: gut microbiome; feature: rumen; material: AP-attached | host: Bos | place: Iran: Karaj | collected 2018-10 | reverse complement strand
CTATCGACGTCAAGGCCTTTGAGCAGGACGTGAAGAACCAGCTCAATATACCCGCTCTGGTCGAGTTCCGCTATCGCAGCCCCTACTTCAAGCACATCTTTGCTGATGACCAGTATGCTTGTGGTTATTACACCTACCTGTGGTCACAGGTACTTGAGGCCGATGGTTACATGGCATTTGAAAAGGCTGGTTGCTTCGACAAGGCTACTGCCGATGCCTTCCGCAAACTGCTGGAGTCGGGTGACACCATGGATCCCATGGAGCTCTACAAGCAGTTCCGTGGCCAGGCTCCGACCTCTGACGCACTGCTCCGCAACCGCGGCCTGAAGTAAACAGTCGCTGAGGTTAAGACTCAAAGTCTTGCGTCTCTATGACAAGAAATAATCGGGACCATGCATTGGGCATGGTCCCGATTGTCTTTTCATAAAGATACTTTCATAGTACTTCATTTAATTGGAAATTCCATTTTCTAACCAGGCCGCAAAAGCACTGATTATTGTAATACCGGCAGCCGCTTTTCTCCTTTTTCTCTACCATTGGGTGAGAGATTGTAATGACGATTTATTGATGAAAACAAAAGGACTCGTCTCCCGACGAGTCCTTTTCAATCTCCTGAATCTTTACCTTATGAAAAAAATTATTACCTTGTTTTTGCGGGTGCAAAATTACAACCAAACTATTTCACGGCAAAGAGTTTTTCTGTTAAAAAAGGTAAAATTGACTATTTTTACAATTTTATATTCCATTTAGGACAGTTTTTGTTGTAAAAAAGCGAAAAAACGCTCTAAAAAAAGGTCAGATGTACCGCATTTAATCACTAGAAGACTCATTTGCCTGAAATGAGAATGTCGATAAGATTGGTCACATCGGCCACACTCAGTTCCATATCGTAGTTGAGGTCACCGATTTGAATCTCTTCATCATCATAATTGCCCCTGATCAGCATGTCGACGAGGGTAGTCACATCGGCAACCGAGAGTTCTCCGTCACGATTCAAATCACCACGAACATAGGCAAACTGGTCGGTGATGTCGGCAACCGTGTATTTGTTGGTCGTCGAGGTAATCTCAAGATAGATGTCCTTGTTGATGCCTGTCACGTCAACGCTCTGGTGGCCATTGTCTCCCTGGCTGAGTACGACATTGAAGCTATAGTCCTCGCTGGGAACATTGAAGGTGCGGTAATAGAATCGCTGCCCTTGGATGACCTTAGTGGCAGTCACTCTGACACCGGGCCAACTGTCACTGATGGCACCTGTATTGTCCCAAGCATAGATATAAACGCTCCCCCAGTTGTTAGGTGCCACGGTCGGGTCCTTGACATAAACCGTTGCAGTGTAAGGTACAAAGCCATGGAAGATGTATTCACGCTGCACAACGTTGCGCACTTTGCCCTCGTAGAGGACGCCTGCCGTCAGCACGGTGTTGTCGGTAAACGTGAGGCGTACCTGTCCAGTGGCCTGATGGCTGCTGGCTGTAGGCATGGTGCCATCGGTGGTATATACAATGATGGCATTACTTTCACTGGCGGTAACAGTGACCGTCACGCTGCCCTGATACTGACCGCTCTCCTTGTCGATGGTCAGGGTGGGGGCGGGCGAGGTGTAGTTGGTCACCGTGTGATCCCATGTGCCGTCGATATAGTAACCGTGGTTGCGGAAGGTCAGGTCGCTCGTCTGGGTGCCGTCGGTGACAAAGATAATGCCTGTGGGATCGCTGGTCAGGGTGCCTTCATAGGTCCACTTCCAAATTTTGCGCTTGCCGTCCTGGTTTGTACCCATCAGCGTCATTGCCTGGCCTGGCCATGAGCCGCCCGTGAAGTTGCTGCTGCTGTTCCATACCCAGGTGGTCACGCTGCCCACGCTTGCCGATGTCTCCAGAAATACGCTCATGTCATCCTCCTCGCAACTGGGCTCATAAACATCAATCGGTGTTACTGGGCTGGTTCCGTTGCCCTCGCCGTCGTTGCTTGACAGTTCCTCCTGGGTTCCGTCATAACTCAATACGTTGCCGGCACTGGCGCTGCTGGTGTACAGATATGGCCCATCGGTGCCGATTTTGCCCGGGGCGGGGGTAAGCGAGGTCGAGAGGACATAGATGCGCATGTTGCCCTTGCCGCTGCACGAGGTGGTGGTCAGGGTGCCGTTGGTCACGGTCTTGACGTCACCCGTGATGCAGTCGGTGTAAGTGCCGTTGAGCACGCCAGTGAAGGTGGCGGGTCCGTTAATCGTCACGAGGACATAACTGTCGGTCGTGTTGTCGGTATAACGGCGCTTGAAGGCATAACCACCACTTGACGAACAGCCACTGGTGCTGTACTGGCCTTTGCGCAGGGCGGGAACAGCCTGACGGATGCGGTTCAGTCGCTGCAGGTGCTTGACCAGAGGCTTGCTCAGCGTTGCAGCCAGGTTGCCCGATGCGCCGTTAGCGACGCCGAAGTCTGTGGCGGTTACATTACCCTTGATGTAGCCACCGTAGTAGGCGCGGCCGCTTTCCCTCAAGGAACCGTTGCCTCCCGGGTCGATGGTCTTGCCTGCCTTGAACTCGATTTCACTACCATAGTACAGACAAGGGATGCCGCGGAAGGTGAACATCAGCGACAGGTTCTCGGCCCACTGGTTTGTACCCTCATTGAAGCGGATGTTGTCGTTGGGGCCGGGACTATAGTCGTGACTATCGACATATACCACGTTATAGGTCGCATCATTGTAGTATTTGTCGCCGTCGATTGCCAGATTCCACACGCTGGCGATGTTGTGGAAGGAATAGTGGACAGGGAAGTCGATGACATTGAGTCCTGAAGCACGGCTCACGTCAGGAGTGTGGTAAGTGTTTCCGTTGAGCACGGCGTTATTTGATGTAGGCATGGCGCTGGCCGTCTCATGGCAGTTGTCGTTGTACATCTGCTGGCACGAGCCGATGTTAGCCAGCGAACTCAGGTCAGTGCTCTCATAGATGGCGATGCCGTCCCAATAGGCGGGGTCATCGTTCCAGCTGTAGTTCTTGTTCTCGGCCCAGGTGTAGAAGTAGGGCGACAGTGCGGGCTGGTTGCGGTAGGTGACACTGCCTTGATAGCGGGCACACACCTCGGTGCACATGAAGAAATCCGCGCCATTCAGGCGTTTGCTGCGGTACTGCTCGCCCAGTGCCTTGAATGCGGGGATATAGATTTTGTTGAACGTCAGACGCGCGATGTGCCCGCCCGTATCAATGCGGAAGCCGTCAACGCCCATCTTGATGAAGGAGCCATAGCAGTTGATGAGGTATTCTGCTACAGCGGGATTCTCGGTATTCAAATCAACGCAGTCACCGGCAATCTGTGCCCACCAGCGCGTGTTGTCGTCCCAATTGAATTGGCCGAAGTGGTGCCATCGGTTATGATTGTCGTGGTTCTGGTTGTCGGTATTCTTCATCTGCTTCAGGCGCGCGTCATATTGCTGGCCCGAAGGCAGACTGTTGTAGTTGGTCGGCAACAGACCGCCCACCGAGTCGGTGGTATAGGGTTTCATGCACTCATTAATCTTGAACTGGTTGGCATTCCAGTCGCGAGTGAACAGTTTACACAGGTGTTCCTCGCCGAAGTTGCCCGTGTGATTGAGCACCACATCTAGCAACACCTTCATGCCACGGGCATGCGCCTCGTCGATGAGCGTCTGGAACGTCGTGTCACCGCTTTCGTAGCGGTGGTCCACACGGCTGAAGTTGCGGGCATGATAACCGTGGTAGTCCAGTCCCGAGGCGTTCTCAACGATGGGCGTTACCCACACGGCGGTGAAACCCAGCGCCTTGATATAGTCCAGTTTTTCAATCAGGCCCTTGAAATCACCACGCCAGCAGGGGTCGCCATGGTTGGCAGCGCCACCATCCCAACACTGGGCGTTGTTACCGGGATCGCCGTCATAGAAACGGGTGGTAATCACAAAATAGATGCTCTCGTCACGGAAGTCGTTGCGGGGGCCGACAAATGCCGCCCATGCCTGCTGGGTTACAGTCAGTGTGAGCAACAGGACCATAGCCAGCAACTTGAAATGGTTATTTCGAGGTGTAGTCATATGAAAAAGTGATTAAAATAACTGGTTAATGCCTACAAATTTAAACTAAATGTGAGTGAAAACAAAATAACTCTTCGGGATAACCATTGGATTTCGTTATGCAATCGTTTGCATCTCAAAGAATCTCTCATAGCAAAAGAAAAGCCCGCTGATTCTATTCAGCGGGCACCTTCCCTTCATTCACTTTATTAACCATTAACTCAGTTTGCTCTATCTTAGATAGCCTGTCACGACATAGACCGTTCCGGTGCGAGTCGGGATCATTCGATATATTACTCCGCCAGCAGTCCACATGCGTTCACGGTTGATGATGATGAACTTGCCTTTAGCGGGTCGGTGAGAGAAGCGTTTGCCGATAGCCGGACGATGAGCGACGTGCATTCGGTGCTCGATGCGGGCCTTGGGCCTTGCCTCATGACGATGCTTGTGATTACTTGCCATAGCAGTGCTGGGCAGGAGTAACGCGATAGTCGCAATAGCGCTCAGTAAAACTTTAGTTTTCATAATCTTCTCTGTTTTGTGTCAAGGTCAGCAGTGTGGCCTCAACTGGTGAAACAATGTTCATTTGTTTTGTTTCTTAGACACGCACTTTGGACAAAAGTAAAAAGCCGCGTTACCCGTTATCGACTCATCCATTGTTTTTCACGATGAATCCGCATTTCTTCAAGACAAATGTTATGGCGGAAAATAGTCGAGCAATGCACTTTGCAACCGGGTTGCACGGAATTGTGCGTAATTTTGCAGGCAGAACAACCAACAGAATAGATGCAATGATGAAGCATAGTCAAGAAAACCAACAAGATAGGCATTGCCACTGCCATGAGCAGGAGGGGCACTGCCATAGTGAACATGGGCATGAGTGCGGCAACCATAGTCATGAGTGTGCCTGTTGCAGCGACGGTCACGAGCATGGCGAGGAAGAGGAAATGGAATGGTGGAAACCGGTCCTTTCTCTGGCGATGCTCATCGCGGGCGTCATCATGAGTGCAACCGACGTGCAGCTGTTCCAGAACCAATGGGTGAGGTTGGCATGGTATGCTGTCGCATGGCTTCCCACAGGACTGGGCGTGCTGCGCGAGGCCATTGATGCGGCACGCGACGGTGAAGTGTTCAGTGAATTCCTGCTGATGTCTGTTGCCAGCCTTGGTGCCTTTGCCATCGGTGAGTACCCCGAGGCGGTAGCGGTGATGACACTCTACTGTATCGGTGAGGTGTTGCAAGGGCGAGCTGTCAGCCGTGCCCGAGGCAACATCAAGTCGCTGATTGCCTTTCGCCCCGACCATGCCGTGGTCGTCAGGGACAACCAACGCATGACGGTTGACCCCGTCGAGGTAAAAGTGGGTGACATCATTGAAGTCAAACCGGGCGAGCGTGTGCCTGTAGATGGCTCGCTCCTGGGCGAGGCGGCTGCGTTTGATACATCAGCACTCACTGGCGAGAGCGCACCTCGTGTCATCGAAAGTGGTGACGAGGTGCTGGCTGGTATGATTGCCAGCGAATGTGTTGTGCGTCTCCAGGCTGTGCATCCCGCCAGTGAGAGTGCTGTGTCCCGCATCCTGCATCTGGTCGAGGAGGCCTCAGAGCGCAAGGCTCCTGCTGAATTGTTTATCCGTCGATTTGCCCGTATCTATACGCCCATCGTTGTTGGCCTAGCTGTGCTGGTCGTTGCTCTGCCTTGGCTTTGTTCGATGGTAGTGTCTGCCTTTGATTACGACTTCACCGAGTGGCTGCACCGTGCGCTCATCTTCCTTGTCATCTCATGCCCGTGTGCGCTGGTCATCAGTATTCCGCTGAGTTATTTCGCCGGCATTGGAGCAGCGTCAAGACGCGGTATCCTTTTCAAGGGCAGCAATTATCTGGATACCATATCCCGTGTCAGCACAGTCGTGTTCGACAAAACGGGTACCTTGACAACCGGTCATTTTGCCGTGAGTGAAGTCAAGGGACTCAGAGATGACCAGGTTGCCATTGTTGCTGCTATAGAGCAGGACAGCCTGCATCCCATCGCCCGTGCCATTCACGAGTATTGCAAGCCAGCACCTGTTACAGTGAATGGGTTAAGGAACATTGCCGGTTACGGATTGAGCGCCATGGTGGACGGCAAGAATTGGCTTGTGGGCACAACACGCTTGCTGGAGCAAGAGGGTGTGGATTACTCTCGTGAGTTAAAAGATGTTGTCGGTACAATGGTCGCAGTGGCTGTTGATGGTAACTATGCGGGATATATCGTTTTGACTGATGTACCCAAGGAGGACGCTGCCCGTGCTGTAGAGAGCCTTGACCGCCTAGGCGTTGAAACGGTGATGCTCTCGGGTGATAAACAGGCACTCGTCGAACAGGTCGCCCGCCAGTTAGGTATCAATAAAGCACATGGTGACCTGCTGCCGCAGGACAAAGTAGAGCATATCGAACAGTTGTTGGCAACCTGCGGAGAAGACAGTCAAGTAGCGTTTGTGGGCGATGGCATCAATGACGCACCCGTGCTGGCGCTGAGCAACGTGGGCATTGCTATGGGTGGCCTGGGCAGCGACATGGCCATTGAGACTGCCGACGTGGTTATCCAGACAGACCAACCCTCGCGTGTGGCCGATGCTGTGGCTTTGGGTCACCGTACCCGCCGCATTGTGGTGCAGAACATTGCCTTTGCCATCGGTGTGAAGGTGCTGGTGATGATACTCGGCGTGCTCGGCATCGCCAATCTGTGGGAGGCCGTTTTTGCCGACGTTGGTGTAGCCTTGTTGTGCGTTCTCAATGCCTTGCGTCTCATGCACCAGCCAAGCAAATCATAGAATTTCATGGTTTTTTCTATTGGATGTCGGGGAAATAGCAAATATTTTCCAAACGGGCAACTTTGGATTTGGCTGGGTGGGGAAAAAAGTGTAATTTCGCACGTTTTTTAGAAATAAACAAGTTCCTGCCCTTTGACCGACCGTCTATGGTTGGCATCCGCATGATTGGATTAAGGGGGGCGAACTTTTAAAGACAAGATATAATAATGAAGAAGTTATTATTGATGATTGCCGTCCTTATCGGTTTGACGGCTTGTAACGGCAACAAGTTCCACATCGACGGCACAATTGAGGGTGCCGGTGACACGACTACTCTTGTACTGGAGCAGTCCAGCAATGGTGAGTGGTTTATCGTTGACAGCATCAAGGTGGGCAAGAACGGCAAGTTCAGCATGAGTGCCGACGCCCCCCAGGTGCCCAGCATCTATCAATTGCGTTTGGGTAACCAGACCATCTGTTTCCCAATCGACAGCCTGGACCATCTGACCATCAACGCAAAGTTGCCTAATTTTGCGCGTGAATACAGCGTGAGCGGCAGCGAACATGCCGAGCAGGTGATGAAGATTGACCAGGAAGCGATGCAGTTTGCGGCAGGTAAAGGAACTCCTGCCGAATTGCAGGCATGGAAGGACAAGCAGGCACGTCAGATTGCCGCCGACCCCAGTGGTATCGTTGCCTATTATCTTATCAATAAATACATTGATGGCAAACCGTTGTTTGACCCGATGAACGACAACGACCTGCGTTTCATCGGTGCTGTCGCCAACGCATTTAACTCATTTCGCCCCGATGACCCTCGCACCGAGTACCTGGTGAACCTGTTGCTGGCAGGTCAGCGCCGTCGTCGTGGCCTCACGGCACCTACCGATACGGTATATGCCGACGTTACCACACTGCTTGATATCTCTCTCCAGGACTATACTGGTAAGGAGTACAAACTGTCACAGGTGGCTAAAGAACACAATGTGGTATTGCTGGACTTCACAGCCTATGCCCTCGATGTGTCACCCCAACTCAATAAGTTGCTCAACGATATCTATCAGGCTTATCGTTCCAAGGGGTTGGCTATTTATCAGGTGAGCATCGATGACGATAATGTGACTTGGCGTGAAGCAGCCAAAAACCTGCCTTGGATTACTGTGTATGACCCGATGAGCATTCAGTCTCAGAATGTGAGTGCCTATAATGTCAATGGCATACCGACCACGTTCATCATCCGTAACAGTGAAATCGTTGAGCGTGTGGAAGACGCTACCAAACTCAAGGCTGCCGTGGCAAGGTATATGTAACCCAACGGCAATAGCCATAGGGAATCATGAATGAGCCCCAAAAGTTTGATTAAAAACTTTTGGGGCTCATTTTGATAAATACTGATTGTTATGTTGGTCTGATAACGTTCACAGCAAGGTGTTCCAGAAATCGACATAGCGCTGGGCTACAATTGCAGCGGCATTGTGTTTCTCAACAAAGATTCGGCTGTCTCGTGCCATCTGTGGCAACTGGTCCCGATGTTCGACAAGCCACGAGAGTTTCTCGTCGATGTCACCTTCGATGAGCGGTGAGACATTGACGATGGGCCTGTTGGAAACTTCACCGATGAGGTCGTAGTATTCGGGCTCAGCTCCCGAGACGGCAACCAGTCCCTGAGCCATGGCAATCAGTGCATTGGTGCCGGGTGTATAGCTGTAAAGCTGGTCGAGAATGACGTGTGATTCACGCATTCGGCGGGTATATTCGTCGTAGGGGAGGTTTTCAACCACGTCAAGTTCGGTGATTCCCGGATAACGGTCATGAACGCGTTTCATCGCTGCCAACAGGCGGTCGGTGCCCTTGATGACATGACGGTCGCGCTGGATGCCGATGAAGAACCGCACTTTGTCGGGTGCTTGCTCCAATGGACGGTATTCCAGGGATTCGGTATCGATGGGGATGCCGCCGTAGGCTATACGGTTTCCCAGCAAAGGTCTGTAAGCGGCATAGTATTCATACAAACAAGCCACTGCACCGTCAATTCCTTGAAGAATATGGTCATTGTGTTGTCGCATGAACGGCTGTTTCCAGTTGTCTTGTTGCTGTGCAATGTATTCAGCCGAATTGACGTAAGGTGATGGCTCTCGGCCCAGCATGTAGTCGCTGTAACGATAAGTGTGCCCGTCATGGCATGCATCATAATAGACAACGTCGGTTGCCATAGCCGAGAGCACTATCCGGCGGTTGTTGGCCTTGAGGTAGTCAAAGACCTTGGCCACGCGGTGTGGCTTGAGTCTCAGAAAGATGGGTGAAGCGATTTCGACGATGTCATATCCCGTCATCAAAGGCAATGCCCGCTTGATGTCTCTCAAATAGCGTAATGAGCCCAACAGGCCTGGTTGGCGAAGCAAATTGATATCGCGGTGTGTGTCCATCCAACGGGAACCGTCGGATGCTACTGTAGCCTCGTGCCCCATGGTACGCAATTGTTGGGCGAGGCAATTATGCATATTGCTGGCATCTCCTGCAAATAGTATCTTCATAGCGAGTGCAAAATTAGTGCAAGCCGAGTGGAGTGCCAAATAAAAAGTCATTTTTATTTGAGTAATCCCAAGGCGACGCCTAATTTATTCTCAATCAATGCAAGCAGAATCCAAAAACAAATATTTATTAGTTTTTGTTAAGGCGCGTCCTAATTTATTCAAAATTAGGCGTTTTTTTGTGAGTTATCAAAAATTGCAGTACCTTTACACCGATTTATCAAGATTACCGAAATCAGTCATGCAAGTCTCAATCATCATACCCGTGTATAATCGCGCTAGCGTGGTGCCTGCTACATTAAACAGCGTGCTGTCACAAACCTACAGGCCGCTGCAGGTGGTGCTGGTGGACAACTACAGCACTGATAACACGCTACAGGTGCTTGAAGACTTCAAGCGAGACAACGAGAATGACGATTTCAAGGTGCTTGTCACCCAAGAAGCACACCGCACGGCAGGAGCTGCGCGCAATAAAGGCTTTGAGCAGGCAACAGGCGAGTGGGTGCTGTTTTTTGACAGTGACGACCTCATGAAGGAAGATTTGGTGGCATCCTATGTCCGCATTATCGATAAGGCTGTTGAAGAAGGGCGTGTGCTGGATTTGGTCAGTACCCGTTCCACTCTCGTGTTTCCCGATGGCAGTGAGCGCGAGACACCGTTCAGCAAGCGCGACCTGTTTGCCCAGCACATCCTCCATGCCCAGTTGGCCACACAACGCTATGCCGTGAGGCGTGAGTTTTTTGCGTCAACCGATGGCTGGAACATCAACCTTCCTGGTTGGAATGATTGGGAATTGGGTTTGCGGCTGTTGTTGGCACGGCCCCATGTCGCCTATATGGGTGGAAAATCGCGCGTCCTCGTCAACCACAACGGTGCCGATTCGATAACGGGTACTGAATTCCACAGCCGCCATGGACAATGGGAGCACGTTATCGACATCATGATTAATGAAGTGAGGTGTTCGCTGCTCAAACCTGAGTATAAACTCCGCTATGAGCGTCTGCTGGAATACCGTCGCATGGTGTTGGCGGCTCAGTATGAGCGAGAAGGCCACAAGGAACTGTCTGTGCCTTTATGCCGTGAGGCGCACAAGGCGTTGCGTGAGAGTTACCGCAATAATCGGCGTTGGCGCTGGCTTGTTGACCCGGTAACGCGTCGTCTGTTTGCCCGCATAGTTACGGGCAAGCGAGGCTCGGCTCAAATAGCCCGCCTGCTGTACTGATAAATGTCTCCAGAAAACACCAGTTCATCACGATTAATATTCACCATTTATATATTATTGACATAATGAAAAAAAATCTACAATCTCTAATGCTGCTGTTGGTAGCTGTGTTGGCATTGCAGGCTACAGCTGCTATCCCTAACAACTATTACAACAGCGCCCTTGGTAAGAATGACCAGGAACTGATGTCCTCTTTGCACAAGATTGTGCGTGGTCACTACATGATTTATTACAGTAAACTTTGGGAAAAATTTAAAACGACTGACTGTAACGGAAACATCATCATTGACCGTTACTCTAATTCTCAGTTTACTTACGGCGACAATCAGTGTGGCCAATATAGTGGGATAGGGCAGTGCTATAACCGTGAACACTCGGTTCCCAACAGTTGGTGGGGTGCTGCACAAGACACGATGTACTCTGATCTTTATCATATGTATCCTGTTGACGGATGGGTGAATGCCGAACGCGGTAATTATCCCTTTGGCGATTGTGCCAACGGTAGCCCAAGAGGTACCGGAAAACTGGGCACTTGCACCCATAGCGGCTACTCGGGCACGGTGTTTGAAGTCGCCGATGAGTACAAGGGCGACTTTGCGCGCACCTATTTCTATATGGTAGTGCGTTACATGGACCGCGTGGGCTCATGGACTCAAGATAAAGGAAGTGTCGTGTTCACGAACAGCAGCTACAAGCACTTGACGCCGTGGGCCATCAGTCAGTTGCTGGAATGGCACCGTAACGACCCGGTGAGCACCCTTGAGTCTAACCGTAACGAGGCGGTATATGGTATCCAGCACAACCGCAATCCGTTTATCGACCATCCAGAGCTTGCAGAGTACCTGTGGGGTAACAAGACGGGCAACGCATGGACTGGCAGCAGTACCAATACCCCGGTGATTTCGTCGCCCTCAAACGGCTCGACCATTAACGTGGGCACTAACACTGGCGATGGCGTGAGCAAGGCGATTACCGTCAAGGGTGTTTATCTGACCAAAGCCGTGACTGTATCAGTAACGGGTTCCGGATTCAGCGTAACACCGACAACGCTCACGGCGGCTGCAGTGAATGCCGGAACGACTGTTACCGTTACCTACAACGGTACGGCAGCCAATGCTACTGGTCGCTTGACCATCAGCAGCAGCGAGGTGAGCAGCAATGTGACGTTGACGGCAACCTATAACACTGGCGGCAGTGGCGGTACAGAGACCATTGAGACCTGGGAAGGCATCTCGACATATCAGAGTTATACGACGACCTTTATTCAGGGCCACGCTTTCAAGTGGAACACTTCTGATGTGGGCATCTGGAGTGGTGATACTCATGCCAATGGTACACAGAGTTGCCGTTTTGGCAAGACTGCGGCTTCCTATATTGAGATGGCCGAGGATGTTACCGATGGTGCCAGCAAGATTTCATTCTATGCAGCCAAGTGGGGTAGTGACGCAACACCTACGATTCAGGTATTGTATAGCACCAATGGTGGCAGCACATGGACCTCTGTGGGTAACTGTTCGCCCAATGGAACCTGGCAGCAGTATATCTTCAATCTGAATGTGACAGGCAACGTACGTTTCAAAATCAATCAGACTGCGGGCTCTCGACTGAACATTGATGATATCGCTATTACGAGCAATGTCGCTCCTGAGCCCGATCCTTCAATTACTATATCGCCGATAGGCTTGATAGAAGCTGAGCAGGGCGGCGAGTCCAGCATTGTGAGGACTACTGTGACGTCAGAGAATAACAACGAGAATATCACCCTGAAGGTGGATGGCAATTTCCAGATCAGTCTAAATAAAACAGACTGGTCCACGAGTTTACAGCTTGACCCGTCTGGCGAAGTATTCTATGTGCGGTTGGCGAATACCGCTACTGCTGGAGAATACGAGGGTACTGTCGAAGCTAAAACCAGCAGGGCTAGCGCATATGCCGACGTGGAAGGCATTGTTAACGAGGAGCCTGTTATGCTTGGCGACGTGAACATGGATGGAGATGTGAGCATTAGTGATGTCACCACTTTGATTGACTATTTGTTGAGTGGTAGCATGACATCGTTTGATGCTATTGCAGCCGATGTTAATAAGGATGATGCTATTTCTATTGCTGACGTTACCGCTCTAATTGATATGCTGTTGAATCCATCTGCGATGAAACAGTGGGATGCAGTACCGACCAGGAGCGGTGTGCTTATTGAGAATTCTGTTGGCGAGAGCATCGAAATCTACAACATGGATGGTGATTGCATCAAGTCTCTAACCGGTGATGCTACTGTGAAATTGCCCGCAGGAATATACGTGGTCGTTTCAGAAAACGCATCCCGCAAGGTTGTGGTGAAGTAAAGTCAAACATATAACAAAACAAGAACCGCACGACAGTTATGCCGTGCGGTTCTTGTTTTGTCTTACTTATGATTACTTGCCGATGCAGTGGTATTCAAAACCTGCTTGATGCAGTTCCTCGGCTTCGAGGATGTTGCGGCCATCAAGGATGAGGCGTCCACGCATCTTGTGCGATAGGGTTTCCATATTGGGAATACGGAACTCTTTCCACTCGGTTACAAGCATGAGAGCATCGGCATCGGTAGCAGCATCGTACATGTCTTTGGCATAGTAAACGGTGTCTCCGATGCGTCTGCGGCATTCGTACATCGCTACAGGGTCATAGACCTTGATGTTGGCGCCCGCCTTGAGCAGCAGCTCAATAAGCACTAATGACGGAGCTTCACGCATGTCGTCGGTTTCAGGCTTGAATGCAAGTCCCCACAAGGCGACTGTCTTGCCCTGCAACTGACTTTCATCTCCACCATAGTAGTTGACTAATTTGTTGTATAAAATCAGTTTCTGGTCTGCATTCACACTCTCGACCGCTTGCAGTACGCGCATGGAATAGCCATAATCAGAGGCAGTCTTGATGAGGGCTTTGATGTCCTTGGGAAAACAGGAACCGCCATAGCCGCAACCTGCATACAGGAATTTTTTGCCGATACGGGTGTCGCTGCCAATGCCCTTGCGCACCATGTTCACATCTGCGCCAACGAGTTCGCACAGATTGGCAATGTCGTTCATGAAACTGATGCGGGTAGCCAACATTGAATTAGCGGCATATTTGATCATCTCAGCAGAGGGTATGTCGGTGAATATGAGACGGTCACTCACAATCATGAAAGGTTTGTAAAGTCTTGCCATGAGTTTGCGGGCACGTTCACTTTCCACACCGACGACCACGCGGTCGGGACTCATGAAGTCTTTCACAGCATTTCCTTCCTTGAGGAACTCAGGATTGCTAGCGACATCAAACTCAACATTTACACCCCTTTGCTGTAACTCTTGTTGAATAACTTCCTGGACCTTACGGGCTGTCCCGACTGGTACAGTACTTTTGGTAGCTACCACGATATACCGGTTCAAGTGCTTGCCGATTGTGTGGGCAACTTCAAGCACATATTTCAAGTCTGCGCTGCCATCTTCATCGGGAGGGGTGCCTACTGCACTGAAAACGATGTCAACATTGTTGAGAACATCTTCAAGCCGAGTGGTGAACTGTAGGCGTCCTGAACGCATGTTTTTACGGACCAAAGTTTCCAGTCCTGGCTCGTAAATGGGGATGATGCCTTGTTTCAAACCCTCGATTTTCTGTTGGTCAACGTCAACACATGTCACATGGACACCCATTTCACTGAAACAGGTGCCCGTGACTAATCCGACGTATCCGGTTCCTACAACCGCAATTCTCATATGTTATAACATAATCAGGAGATTAACCTTTGATAGGTTTCTCGCGGTCCTTGGGAGTGTCATCAACATAATAGCCGCCACTGTTGCCGCCATAGCCGTAACCGTAGCCATAGCCGTAACCGTAGCCGTAGCCCTTACCGTAACCATAAGCGTAAGAGTAATTGTAGCGGGTCTTGCTCACCTTGATGTCGTTGATGAGGATGGTGAGGTTGTTGATCTTGTGCTCATCGGAAAGGCGCTCCAACTCATACATGTACTGCTGCTCAACCCTGCCGTCACGAATTACATAAATCGTGAGGTCTGCAAATCGGTTGGCAACCGCAGCATCGGCAATCAGGTTGTAGGGCACAGTATCAAGAATCACATAATCGTATTCTCTCTTGAGTTGATCAATCATATTAGTCATATTGTCGCTCAAGAGCAGTGCGGTGGGGTTGGGGGGAATAGCACCAACACTGATGATGTCAAATCCCTCATGAAGCGTACCGCGGTCAATGATCTTGTTCAGGTCGGTTTCCTTGCCGGACAGGTAGGCTGAAACACCCTTACCGCTTTGGACACCCACGTACTCAGAGAACTTACCTTTACGTAAGTCAAGGTCGACAACGATAACCTTTTTGTTCACATAGGTATAGGCCAGAGCAAGGTTGACAGCAACGAAACTCTTTCCTTCACCAGACATGGTAGAGGTGAACTGAATAACCGTTCCGAGTCCTGATTTGTTCTGTGATGTGACAAAGTCAAGGTTGTTTCGGAGAATACGGAATGCCTCGTTCATGCGGTCATTGGAGGTTTCGTTAACCACAATCTCACCTGTGATATTGGCTTTCTTTGCAGGCAACTCGCCCAAAATGGGAATGTCACATACCTCTTCGACTTCTCGACGGGTATGGATGGTCTTGTCGAGTGAGAAGTACCAGAATACGCCGTATAATACAAATGCAGGAATCAACAAACCGATAATCATACCAGTCAGCACAATACGTGACAACGGTGCTGTTACAGGTGCATAGTTCGGAATGGCAGGCTCCATAACTTTTGCGTTAGGCTCGGTAATTGCCATCTGCAAAGCATTCTCCTCACGTTTGTTGAGCAGATACAGGTAAAGCTGCTCTTTGATTTTCTGTTGACGGGTAACCTCAGTAATGGCTTTTTCATGTTGAGGGTTGGTCGTCATGCTTGTTTGGGCTTGACTTTGCATACGCTGAGCTTGATTCTGCCTAGTGCGAAGTGTCGTCAGGTAGTTATCCAAACTAGAGATGATGTGCTTTTTCTGGGTGGCCAGTGACTTCTCAAGCTCTTTCATGACGGGGTTCTCGGAACTCGAGGTGGTTGAGATTCTCTGGTATTCTTGTATTGCTTGGTTATATTGATTAATCTGACCAGTAATACCAGCATTGTTCATTCCGGGGTTAGCAGGAATGAGTTCTCCAGGACTCATAGTGGAAATAAAGTGGCGAATCTGCGAAACAAGAGTAATCTCAAGTCCAACGTTCTCTGATTGATTAATCTGTGACATGGTATTTCCTGGGTTGCCAAGCATGAGAGAGTTGGCTGAATTGGCTGTCAAGACAGCAACCTCATTGTCAACACCACTTAGGTCCTTTGAAAGGTCAGCCACACGTTCGGCGATGAAGGCCTCGGTACTGCGTGCAACCTGGTTCATATCATTAATACCCTCTTGGTTGTAAGCAATAACAAGGGCATTCAATATATCAGCTAACATTTCGGGGTTCTGTCCTCGAATGGCAAGATTGAGAATATCGCTATGAGCATCAGCCATTTCAACAACAATACCACCAGCAATAGACCTAGCCATTGTTGTAGGGTTGGAGACTTGAACAATAATGGTGTTGTCAATGTAGCTCTCATTGAATTTATCTGTTTTATCAATGGCAATAGGACCGTAATTGGAGTTTATTTTCTTGCCAAAATGAGCCTTCTTCCATGGACTATTGTTAATCTTAAATTCATATTCGTCAGCACTTTTAGGTACAATGGTTAAGGAAAAACCGCTTGTTACTTCCTTGAGTGGTGTTACTTGCACAGGAGTGTCCTTGTAGATGTTCTTGTCACGCAGAAATTGGTGACCATAATACTGCACATTAAGTCCCAAAGAATTAACTACAGTTTCCATTACCCTTGTTGACCTTAGTTTGTAAGGCTCATTCGGGATGTAATTCACTGTATTAAGTCCCAGGTCGCTGAATGTCATTGAGGGTGTTCCTTGGGCACTGTCTTTAGACCTGATGAGGATGGAACTCTTTGCCACATAGAACTGAGGCTGCGTCATCGCATACAGATATGCGATACACGAGCAGACAATCATTGACAGAATGAACCAGTACCAGTTATAGGCACACGCCATGAAAAGACGGTCCCACTTAATACCAGTACGTGCACGTTTTTTCTTTTTCTCTTCGGCCATCGCTTTGGCGACCAAATCTTCTTGAATTATCTGTTGCATGATAAGCTAATTTTGTTCTGTGTTTTTGTGGACAAGACTTGACTTAAAACAAGACTTGTTCCTAATAATGCATAATTCGCTGCAAATTTAGTGCAAATCAGTCGAAACAGCAAACGATAATCCAATAAAAAATATTAATCTTCATCCCGATTTGAAGAGTTGATGTGAAAAAGGGCGGTTGCAATTGCAACCGCCCTGATGTCGTTTTAGAATTAATCTGTAGAAAATCAGTCGATTTCCTCGTCTGCCTCATAGCCACCCATCTCACGGATAGCGTTCTTGAGCATCACGTGCTGCTGGAAGAGGTGGTTAACGGGAATCTCGTCCTTGGTGTAGTCGTGCATCGGGCTCTTGAGGAAGAAGCTCAGGAAGCGCTGAGTGCCATAACGGCCGGCACGGCGTGCAAGGTCGATGAGCAGACACAGGTCAAGGCACAAGGGTGCTGCAAGAATAGAGTCGCGGCACAGGAAGTTGATCTTGATCTGCATGGGATAGCCCATCCAGCCAAAGATGTCGATGTTGTCCCATCCCTCCTTGTTGTCGTTGCGGGGCGGGTAGTAGTTGATGCGTACCTTGTGGAAGTAGTCGTTGTACAGGTCGGGCTGATCTTCAGCAACGAGGATGGACTCGAGGGTCGAGAGCTTGCTGACCTCCTTGGTGCGGAAGTTGGCGGGCTCATCGAGTACGAGACCGTCACGGTTGCCCAGGATGTTGGTTGAGAACCAGCCGCTCAGGCCGAGCATGCGGGCGCCAATGATGGGAGCAAAACCGCTCTTCACCAGGGTTTGGCCAGTCTTGAAGTCCTTACCAGCAATCGGCATTTGCGTCTTCTCGGCGAGTTCCCACATGGCGGGAATGTCAACGGTAGTGTTGGGTGCGCCCATGACGAAGGGGCATCCTTCCGTCAGCGCTGCATAAGCATAGCACATCGAGGGAGCAATCTTGTCAACAACATTGTCCTTCATGGCCTGCTCCAGGGCAGCTACAGTGCCATGATACTTCATGTCGGGCTCGACATAGATTTCGGTCGAAGCAGCCCACAGAACAACAACGCGGTCAACACCGGTCTCCTTCTTGAAGTTGCGGATGTCTTCGCGAACCTGCTCGGTCATGTCCCAGCGGTCCTTGCACTGCTTCACGTTGTCACCGTCCAGGCGCTTTGCGTAGTTCTTGTCAAAAGCGGCCTTCAGGGGCTTGATCTTCAGCAACTCGTCCTTAACGGGCTCAATGTCCTTCTCTTTCAATACCTCGGCATTGATGGCGCTCTCATAAGCGTTGGCGGGGAACACATCCCATGCTGCAAATACCAGGTCATCGAGGGTGGGCATCGAGACGATATCTTTATAATGTAAGTACTTCTTGTTCTCGCCTTTGCCAATGCGAATCTTGTCGTACTGTGTCATGCTGCCGACGGGCTTTGCAAGACCCTTGCGAGCCATCATCACACCAGTCATGAACGTGGTGCTCACGGCACCCAATCCTACTACCATAATACCTAACTTGCCGGTAGCGGGCTTAACGATTTCTTTTGCCATAATGTTTTATTACAGTTAATGTTACTTGATTGATTTCTAATTAAAAACTGATGTCCAAACCATGGACATTGTTATAGACGGGAGTTACCCGTGACAAAAACGGCGCTAAATTACACCCTTTTTTTGAATTGGAAAATATAAGAGTTTGTAAATTAAGTTTAAAATCTTTAATAATCAGCCTAAACTCATAAAAAGTATTGAATTTTGCCGACGAACGTGTGTATTGTGTTAACGAAGTATAATGCTACCCTTGGCGCTAAATGACATAAATTGGTCATTTTTTTTGCTGTTATCACGTGTCATTGGCTCTGATAACATTTTTTTGCGTTGCAATAGTTGCTCAAGAAGCAAGGAAGGCTTCGGCGGTAGCAATGTCATCGGCATGGTCGACATCCACAATTTTATCAATGCTGTAAGCCTGCAGGTTGAAATCTGCTTCAACGAGGGCACGCTGGAAGTTGCGCATGCGGCTTATACCCTGCTCAATGCACTTGTTGAGCACTTCAAAGGCTTTGTCGGTCATTGCATATATGCCGCCTGATACATATTTGGCACCGTCCCACGCTTTGTCTCGGAATGCCGTGATGTTCATCTCTTCATCAACGTCAACCCAGAGGGGCTTCTCGTCATCGACAAATGGGGTAACTGCCCACATGCCGTCATGCTGTTCATCGGCTTCAAAGGCCTCGATGTACCCCTTGAAGTCTTCCTCACGGAAGATGGTGTCCACGGTAGTGAGGCAGAACTTGCCCTTGGGTATCACGCGGCTCAAGTGCCACAGGCTGTGCATCGAGCTGGGCGTGGTTTTAACTACAAGGTTCAATGGAACCGGCAATTCGAGGCTCTCAAGGTACTCGCGCACCTCGGTCATATGCTCGTTCACGATGATGCTGATGCTTTCAGCATTGCAGCGTAGCATGATGTTTATCAGGCGTCCAATCATCGGTTCACCTTGCAGCTCAACTAAGGGCTTGGGCTTAGCAATGCCCTCCTGTGCCAGACGTGAACCTTCTCCTGCAGCTATTATCGCATAATTCATTTGAAAAATCAGAGTTTTATATAATGTGTAATCTATAGTTGTTTGTCGTGATTCAAAATTTGGAAGAGTTTCATAAAGAATTCAGCCAATCCAGCACCTGAGTAACCCGTGTAATGGTGTGTGGATGTGTCTGCTGGTCTTCCTCATCGGTCCAGCCTTTGCCTTTGAGCCACAGCACTGGGCAACCCAGATGCTCGGCTGGCTCGATATCCTTGCGCAGGCTGTCGCCCACGACAAGTACTTCTTCGGGAGGCAACTCCAGAGCATCAACACCAAGGCGGAACAGGGTGGGGTTAGGCTTGCGCACACCCACCACAGCGCTCTCAATAATGCCTTTGAACAGGTGCCTGATGCCATAGCTACGCAGTACCTCATCGATATTGCCGTAGAAATTGCTCACCAGCATCATTGGATAGCGCTCGTGAAGCTGTTCGAGCATGGGGCGTGCCTCGTCAATGCATTCACGGGCTGCATTGTCACAGTAGGCAGCAATTTCTTTCACCCAACGGTCACGGGTCGTTTCTTCGGGTTGCTGTGGGAGGTAACTGATTTCCAGAGCCACCTTTTTCTGTAACAGGACGTGGAAATCATCCTGTGGCAGGATGATGCGTTCCCGAGCCAATGCTCGTTCACCCTCAACGTAAGCAGTGCGGAATGTCTGCTTGTCAATCGGGACACCAGCCTGCTGGTAGCCTTGCCACAGAACTTCACTCCAGTGCACGCCACGGCTGTCGAGGGTTCCGCCGTAATCAAAAATGATGCCTTTTATCATGACACTCAGTCGTGAGGTTATTATTCTTCCTTGGTGAGGTCCAGTTTCACGTTGTCGCGACCACGGTCCTGGAAGAGTTTAGGCAGAGGATTCTGTCTAGCCTCATCATAACGGATACGGTTGCGATAAACATCAATGGCCGTGTAAATGGCGTGTCGCATGGAAGACTCGTTTGCAATGCCTTGCCCAGCAATGTCATAGCCTGTGCCGTGGTCTGGGCTGGTGCGCACGATGGGCAGTCCTGCTGTGAAGTTGACACCCTCATCCATGGCGATGGTCTTGAATGGAGCCAGACCCTGGTCATGGTACATGGCAAGGACCGCGTCGAAACGGCGGTATTGTCTTGCACCGAAGAAACCATCGGCAGCATAAGGTCCGAAGCACTGAATGCGGTCTTCGTCGAGGGCTTGTTGAATGGCCGGTATGATGATATCGCGCTCCTCGTTGCCCAGGATGCCGTTTTCACCGGCATGGGGGTTAAGCGACAGAACAGCGATGCGGGGACCGTCGATGTTGAAATCGCGTTTGAGTGATATGTCGAGCAGGCGCAGTTTCTCGCGGATGCCATCAATGGTGATGGCAGCGGGAACCTGGGTCATCTGCAAGTGGGTAGTCACTAGTGCTACACGCAGATTGCCCGTACAAAGCAACATCAGCGCTTTCTCTCCATCGCCGGCGGCGCTCTCAAGATACTCGGTGTGTCCGAGGAAATGGAATTGGTCACTCTGGATGTTCTCCTTGCTGATGGGGGCAGTAACGAGCACATCGATAAGACCAGTCTTGAGGTCATGGACGGCGGCTTCCAGTGCCATGAATGCCGCTAAACCTGCTTGCTTGCTGGGCTGACCCAGTTCGATTTTTATATCCTGGTCAATGCAATCCACCAGGTTAGGCATATTCTCTTTGATATTGCTTGCACTCTTCGTGTGATTGATTTGGAAGCCGGGCAAGTTGCATGCATTGCGGTGGTAGCTCACGGTCTTGCTGGAGCCATACATCACAGGGATGCACAGGTCCATCATCTCGGGAACACCCACGGCTTTCAGTGCCACTTCAATGCCGATTCCGTTAGTGTCACCCAGGGTGATTCCCACTTTGAGACGTTTATGATTTTCTTCGCTCATATTATGTGAATTGTATCTTTTTTTAATAGTTGTTTCAGTTATAAACGACAAAAGTAGTAAAAAGTTGCTACTCATGATGCACTTTTGATTGTTTTTTTAGTTTGCTCGACTTGCAAGTTTATGGTCAAGAATGCGTGTCCCACGATTTTTTTTTATACTTTTGTGGCCAAGAATGCGACAAAATAATTGTTAATTAGAAACCTTCAATGAATAATCACTTCTGCTGCGCACGGCTGCGCATCATCTTGATATTGCTGCTTGCTTGCTCTTTTGGGGTAGTCAATGCGCAATTTTTACGCACTTCCTATTTCATGGATGGAGCCCAATACAGGCTGCAATTGAACCCAGCGTTAGCTCCTTCTCGTGGTTATATCCACCTGCCCGCTGCTAGCCGTACCGATGCGTCGTTACGTTCTAATGCGCTTGGCGCAGAAGATATATACAATATGTTTAAGAATGCTGATGATGCCGACTATTTCACCAATGACAAGTTTTTCAATCGGTTGAAAGATTTGAATAAGGCGAATGCCAGTGTTGGTACAGACCTGTTTGCTGTGGGAAAATGGCATGGCAATGGGTTTATATCGGTCAACATCGGTTTGAGGGTTGACGGCAATGTCAGTGTTTCCAGGGAACTGTTCCGCTTTATGCGTGACATGAGGGGCATCAACAGCAATAACTATGCTGATTATGTGCGGAACATTGAAGGAGAGGAACTCAACTTAAACGCTTATTCTGAGATTGGGGTGGGCTATACACGTTTGATTGGAGACAGGATTAGCGTCGGCGGTCGTGTGAAAGGCTTGCTGGGATTGGGCAATGTGAACCTCAAGATTAACAAAGCGTCCGTCAAGATGAATCTGCAAGGCGTTGACCCGGATCTCAACTGGTCAACTGCAGGTTATGATCAACTCAAGGATGTTACAGGTACAGCACAAATCGATGTTGATGCCGATTTGGTAGCATCTTGTCATGGCTTGGAACTGAAAACCAACAATGACGGGTATATCAACAAAGTGAAATACAATACCAACAAGATGGGGCTGTCTGGTTTTGGAGCCGCATTTGATTTGGGCGCAGCTGTGAAAGTGACCCCGGAGTTCTCGGTGTCGGCTGCCATCACCGATTTGGGTTTTATCAAGTGGACCAAAGGTTCTACCCAAATGGCGCACGCCAATACTGCAGACTTGAATTACGACAGCGAGAATCCCGGTGATGTCGAACGTTTTAGAGATGTGATAGGAAGCGGAAAGGCCTTGAATCTGGATATGATTCGTCTCGTTCCTGACAAGACTGACCTGAAGTCGAGGAATACCATGTTGGCCTCCACGCTTGCTCTGGGTGCTGAATACCGCCTTGTGAATGACAAGCTGAGTTTAGGTGCCTTGTTTACCAATCGCTTTAATAAGCCCGACAATGACACTGAGTTGACATTCTCGGTGGGTGTTCATCCGTCCACCTTGTTGGATTTTGCAGTTAGCTACTCGCCTATCATGTGTGGTGGCAATTCGATCGGATTGGCTATGAAACTGGGTCCTTTGTTTGTGGGAACCGACTACATGTTCATGGGCAAGAACACCAAGTGCTGCAATGTCCTGGTGGGACTTTCTATCCCCCTCGGCTCGCAAGATGATTAATCTTGCCACAATTTTTGGTTATAATAAAAACGGGAGGCGATTTTCGCCCCCCGTTTTTATGGACAGTAGATTGACATTTGGTGTCTTTTGATAGCCAAGGAACGGACTAACCTATAATCGAAATTATTTCCTCATTTCCTTGCTGGTTCGGGTAGAGCCGTCGCTCATCTGTCGAACGATGATGTTCAGACCCGATACAGGCTCATTGTGCTCAGCACCGCTGGCATCGTAGTAGCGCTCACTGACAACAATGGGTGTTCCTAAAGCGTCGGCTGGCGTCTCTTCAACCTTGGTGGGTTCACCGGGTGGTTGCCATGCCAAGCCGAAAGCTGAGCCACCGCCGTCTCTTGACGAATTAGGACGGCCGTCATCATAGAGGTACTCGATGTAGTTGCGTTCTGAGTCATACATCTTGATAACCGCAACCTGACCATAGATTCTGTCAGTGTCAATCTCAGCGTCAGGCCCATAGACGATATCAGCTCTCTTGGGCGCTCGGTTGCCTTCGTTGCTATCCCGTGTGCTCACATAGGGACCTGCAGCGTTGACGGTGAAGCTGATGACCTTTTCGGGATCGAATCCATCTTCCTCAAGTTGCCTCATGTAGCCGTTGCTGTTGAATCCGGCAATGGTGTCATGTCCGCACTTGTGGCCCAGATAGGTGTCATTGTCATTCAAAGCGTCGCCGGCATCCTTCACCAACTGCAGATAATACATCGAGCATGTGATGATGTTTTTATCCTCATCAAGTCCCTTCCATTGGGCAAGTTCGCCCATGAAGACACCCCTGACGTTATGGTAGCAGTTGTACTCAGTGATATTCGGGCAACCGCTCAGGTCGATGCCGTTGATGTGGTTATAGCTGTAAGTGAGGGTGCGCAGGCTGTTATTGTCATTCAGGCCGTCCATGCAGTACAGGTCATTGTTGTCGGCCCTGACGACTTGCAGCGCGTTGCTGCCAAAGTGCAGGTCGGCGATACTGTTCTTGCCGGGTTCGCTCATGCTGGTGGGCACCTGTCGCGGCATTTCAAAGCCGTAATTGTTGAAGGTGTGCCATCCAGCCGAGATGCTGTCCATGTTACTGCAATCGAAATAGGTGAGCTGGGTATTCTTGCTCACATCGAGGTCTCGAATCATGCAGTTGCGCAGGTCAAACCACTTGAGCCCGGTGTTCGCCGTCACATTGAGCGCGTCCAATTGGGGATTTTGCCAAATCTTGAGCGTGTCGAGATGGGTGGTGGCATTGTTGGTGAATACCCGCAGGTTGGAGTTGGATACCCATGCCGAAATCAGCTCGGGGTTGTTATTGAGGCACATGCCGTCATCTCCCAGAGCATCGCCCAACGCTTTGTCGTTATAGGCGTGCAGGTAGTTGAGCTTGACGTTATGGCTCAGGTCCAGCTTGTTGAACACATCATTATCGTTGACCCAGACGAGGCGCAGCGAGTCGGCATCGGTGGGGAAGCCGAATTGGCTATCTACAGCGGGTTTGCTGTAAGCCAGGTTGTCAAAGCCGCGGATTTCGGGCAGTTTCGGGTCATGGTGGCAATAGACCTCGGTCAGCGCGTTGCTGTTGTCCAGCAATACGGTCGTCAGTTCTGGCCTGTTGTGGGCACGGATACTGCGCAGACCGCTCCACGGTGTAGTCACCGCACCGGTATAGACACCGCCTTTTCGGGCACCGTTCATTGTAATGGTTTTCTCTTTGGTCTGGCCTGAGCTGGTATCATAGTATCTTTGACGGACAGTGGCTGGGATGCCGACGGTATTACCCGTTTCCGGGTCATAGCCGCGTTGCTTGAAGGCGCATTCGGTGGCATCGATATAGGTGATGTTGTCAACGGTCTGAACATTGACATGGTGAATCGGGTTGCCCTTGACGATTAGGGTGTCAATATGGGGCGAATAAACACCGATAGAGTCAAAATCAGAGTAGGAAAGATTGACGTAGTGCAGCTTGGTGCATAGCGTATTGGTCAGGAAGTTGATAGAACCCTGCATAGTGGTCACATCGGCTCCGCGCATTCCGATGATGGAAAGTCGCTCCAGTGACTTGAGTGCGTCGGTCAGCACCTCGCCATCACGTTTCTTCTTGCCGTACTGGGTGCCGATACCCATCGAGCGCATGCCATTGTAGTTGGCATATAAGTACTTGAGTTCAGGCAAATCCTGAATCCAGATATAACGGGCATTGGAAACGTGGCAATGGGTCAACGCTGTCTGTTCGATACCAGTATAACTGAAATCGAGGTATTCCAGCTTGTTGTTGTCGAGCAGGTCAAGAATGTAGAGGCCGGTTGTGTCATTGTAGTCCAGGGTGTAGTATTCCTGGTCGTAAGCCTCCTGCCTGCCAGGGTACTTGGGCGTGAGCTCTACTAACCACAGGTATTTCTTGTAGTCAGGGAATTCGCGGTTGAAGGTGTTGTTGGCAGGAATCGATTCTCTGTAGGCTTTACCCTTGTCTTGCGACGTGGTGTAGCGCTTTATCGTGCGGTTGTGGCTCACGTCAAGGTAGCGCAGCTCGGGATTCTTGTGCAGATAGACAGAGTCCTTCAACTGGCAGTAGCTCAAGTCAAGGTACTTCAGATTGGGCAACTGCTCCAGCGAGGCGCTGTCGGGCATTGCTGCCATCGTGGGCCAATAAGCCTTATAATTGTAGTTTTGAGGCTCTGTTAGTGAGTAAACGGCTTTGTATTTTGTCGGATTGTCCTGTATCTTAATCAGGGTGCAGTACTCGGTGACACCACCAGCCACCTGGGTCAGGTTCCTGAAAGTGTAGAACTTGTTGTAGCTTCCCTTTATCGTGTCGATGGGGACACCGTTGAGCGAGCTGTTGTTGCCGATGCGCTGGAAATAGTTGGGCCGCTCGGCGGTGCCGCTGATGTCCATATAGGTCAGCGCGGTGTTGCCCAGCAGGTACAGTCCGCTGCCGTCACGCATCACGGTATCGGCAGCCATGGTGGTGATGCCGGGGTTGTGATGCATTTCCAGACGGGTCATGTTGGGATTTTTACCAATCATGAGCGCTGTGAGTCCATCGGGCAGGCTGGGTGCGTTGAAGCTGGTGAATCCGTTGTCGCTCAGGTCCAGACCAGTCAACCCGGCACAATCACTCTCATTGAGGGTTAATGGGCCTCCCGTGAAACCGCTGTTTTTCTCTAGATAGAGGAACTTGATGTTGTCAAGTCCCCAAGCGGTGGCATTGTCCAAAGCCTCGCTCACCGAGCCATAGCCGTTATTGTTCAGTTTCAAGCCGGTGAGGGCAGGGCAGTTGGTGGCGTCGATGGTGATGTCGGTGCGAGGCAGGGAGCAGTTGACTAGGGCGAGCATGGTCATTCCTGTGTTATCGTGCAGGTCCAGTGTCTGCAGGCTGCTGTTGTTGGTAATTCTCAGATAGCCCACATTGGGATTCTCACCATAGAGCAGGGTCTCAAGTGACTTGAGATTATCGAAGTTGGGAATGTAATCTGGACCTTCGGTGGAAATGTTGCAGTCGGTGACATCAAGGTATCGCAGTCCCGTCTGAGCCTCAATGCCGTGATTAGACCATCCCAGATGGGTGTTGTTGGTCAGAATCAGTGTGTCCAGACACGTGATGTTATAGGTGTCCTTGATGGCTCGGAACGAGGTCATGGACGAGCAGTCGGCAAGGTTCAGGTAATCAAGTGTCGTCAAGCCGTTCTTCAGCTGGATATAACCAGTGGTGGGGATGCCATTGCTAATGGAAGCACTTGCCGAGAAACCTATGAGTTGCGTGCCTTCTGCATTCAGATGTTGCAGATTGGCGCAGTTGGGGAGGTAGATATTGTTGAGTTGTGTACAGCTGCTCACATCAAGCCATTTGAGTGTAGTCAGACCGTTTTTTAGAGCAATGTAGTATTGCGCTTGGTCAGAACTCGAATAAGAAGTTTTTGAGATAAACCCTTTTATTTTGGGCAATCCTGCAGCTTTGAGCACTTCAAGTTTTGTCGCGACGGGCAAGTAGATGCGGTCCATGTTGGTGCAATAGCTCACGTCGACATACTTGAGGCTTTCCAGATAAGTGCCAGGAGCTCCCCAATAGTCAAAATGGGTGCAATGGTGCATAATCAGCGTTTCCAGATTCGTCAGGTTTTTAAGGTTGGCGCTGAAGTAGAAGTCAGGATTGTTGGAGATGTCCAGATAAGTGATGGCGGCATTATAGAAATTGATGTTTAATCCTGAACCGCTGACTTGTGACACGCCGCTGGTTCCTGTTGTTCCTTGGAGAGAAACCAGGTTGCAATTACTGGCCTTGAGCGTTTTTAATGCTCTCAGCGTCGTGATGTCGGCGCCAGTAGCAAGCGAGGCGTTGTCACTGATGTCGAGGGTAGTGAGGCCTGTCAATAGCTGCAAGCCTGTAAGGTCGGTGATGTCTTTGTCTGAGACATCGAGTGTGGTGAGAGTAGTCTCGTCAATCACTCCATTTTGAGCGTAAGGCTCCAACGCTGCCCTGAATTTGTTGTCAGGGAAGTTTGTCGAGTTGAGCGTCACGCTCGCCTCTGCATAGCTGAGCGCTAAGAATGCCAGCAGCAGGGCAAAGCATGTCCTTAAGAATAGCAGTTTTTTCATAATTAGTAATAAATATGATGTTGATAACTTATTGTGCTATAATACGGTTATGAATACGGCAGCAAATATAGGTTTTTTTTGCAAAACTAGCAATAATCAATTAAAAAAAAGGAAAAATATGAAGGTTTGGTGAACTCAGTTCAATTTTTGTACGGCAATAAGAACGATAACTACCATTGCCCGAGTTGTCAAATGGCAATGGCAAAACAAATGATAGCCCTTTCATCATCCATTGATGAGGATGAAGGGGCTATCTGATATGACTTTAATAGATGTAATGTTAATTTTCTGGCTGTGAATCACTCGCCGCAGTAGGTGCCCATGAAGAAGATGGAGCGGGTGCTGGTCTCGACAATGTAATAGACAAAGGGACGCGTGGCGTGGAAGTCCACCTGCTGGTATTGTGGAGGGGGAGGAGCGGCAGTAAAACCCATTTCGGCGATGGTGACAGCCGATGCCTTGGTACCCTCCTCGTTGACCTCGATTTTGGCCTTCTGCTTTATCATCGACACATAGAGGTTGCGGTTAAGTTCCATATTGGGGTCCTCGTCAAAACCGTAGGCGACCTGGGCCATATTGGGGAATTCGGCATAATAGGGATTGAAGGCCCGAATCATACCCATCGCCGGGAGCACCTTGTCGAGCATGGTCTCGCTGCTCGTGGTGAAGCGTGGCATCAGGATATCCACCTCATGGGGATCCATGACGAACAGTTGCTGCTGGACTGCGTCGGCCGAGAGACCCTGGATGACGTCGTCCACGGTCTTCCCCTCGACTGGCAGTAGGACATACATGCTGTAGCCATTGCTTCCGTAGGGCAGGCAAAGCATCTCGCACAGGTCGTTCTTGCCATAGGCAGCCAGCGCTTTGCGATGCATCATTTTGCGCTTGTCGGCCGAGCCGTTGGGCATGGTGAAGTCCATGTCGCGGGTGTCCTTGGGGTCAAATTTCTCGGTCCACGTCGCCTTGAAGTAGATGGCGTTCAACAGATACATCGCGGCATCGGCATTGAGCTCGTCAAGGATGGTGGGTATCATGCCGTCGGTGTTCTTCTTGCACCAGCTGTTGATTTTGTCCAGGCTGCTGCTCTTGTTGAAGTCCAACGCCTCGATTTGGGCATCGTAGTAATTCTGCATGTCGGTCTTGAACCGCGGCACGAGGGTGAGTCCCAGGGCCGAGTTCACGTCGATGCAGTTGGCAATCTGGACGGTCACGCTGGGGTCAACCAGTGGAGCCTCGTCAATCATCTTCTTGCAATACTCGTTGATTTCCTGGACGGAACTGCCCAGCCCCAGGACGTCGGTGATTTGCTGGCGCGTCTGGCCGTCAGCACCCGTGTTGAGCATACCTAGCATGTAGGTCACACTGATGGGCGACACAATGATGCTGCCGTTACCGTCTTTCTGCTCGTTGATGGTGCGGAACAATCGGCATGCAAACTCGTTGTTGTTATCCCTCATCTGCTGCTGCTCGACAGTGAGGGAGATAGGCCTTAACTTGGGGAGCATGTCAACCACGTCCTCCCCATTGTCGCTGCATGACGTGAGCACGCCCAGCAGCATGCAGGCCATCAGGATAGGTTTCCAAAAATACTTCATAGTCTTGTCAATTAATGAATCGTTGTGATTAGGTGTTTCTGCCATTTAAACTGCCATCATGCGATAATCTTGCATGGCTAGGCGAGATAAATTGTGATAGCCTTCCACCCAATCAATGGCAAAGATAACCTTTTTCTCAGAAAACTGGAAATACTACTCCAGTGTGAACCTCAATCCGCCATTGAAGTTAATGTTCCACTGATGCTCCTTGTAATAATTGGCGACATCGCTCCCGTTGTTGAAGTAGTAACGGGCTGTGGGCTCCACATAGATGCCTAAGCCATGCACGAGGTCGAGTTGAATGCCGGGACCAATGAGTGCCGAGAATTGAACGCGGTCTTTCCCGATACTCAGGGTGTTGGTTTGGGTGGACTCTTTTAGCGTTGCCTTGATGTTGAAATCGGCTTGCACTCCACCGATGGCATAGACGCTGAATCGTTTGTACCCCCAGATGGTATAGGTAGCACCAAGTGGGATACCCAGATAGTGCAAGGTCTGTTCACGATGCTTGCGCGATGAGTTAAAATCCGATTTGAGCCGCGTATAGACCAGGCCGCTTGTCAATGCCAGGCGGTTGGTCAGCGGCAGACGCACACTCAGTCCCATGGACATCGGCGCATGATGGTTAGCACTATAGATATCCTCGGAATAATAAATGTCGTCCGAATAATCTGCTTTGGGATAGCCTATCGCTTCATACTCGTAGGCGTAGTCCTTGCTGGACGGCCAATTCGGCTTGACGCTGTTTGACGCATACAGGTCCACAGTAATGCCCGCCTTTTTGAATTTCGGCAGGATAGACTGATGCGGCACATTAGTGGTTGGAGACTCCTTGACGTGACTTCCGTTGCGTCGTTCAATAGGTTGTCGGGCTTGTTCTGTCGGTGGCTCGACAGGTGTTGTCTCGCTTGCCTCTTGAACAATCTGCTCTTTCTTCTCGTTGTCAGCTGCTTGGGCAATGACATTTCTGTCATCGGCAGTTGGCGTCGATTTCAAGGCTGCAGCCGGTTGTGATGCTCGAGTTGTGGTTGCCGGCTCATCAATTTGAGAATCTGCTTCCTCGTTTTGAGCCAGCAGTTCATGAGTGATTTCAGGCTCGTGGGTGATGCCTGTTGTTTCTGTTGATGAAGTGGCTGGTCCTTCGAGTGTGTTGTCGTTGTGCCACAATAGGGTGCCGATACCGATGACTGCCAGCACCAAAGCGGCTGCGGCGGCATATCGCGGCCATGCCGTCATCAGGCGACGCCTTGCCTGCTGCTCGGGCAAATGCTTCTCGATGTCCTGCCACAGGTCGTCAGGGACGGGCTCTTGGTGCCTGTCCATCATGGCTTGCAGCTGTTTTATCCAGTCCTTGTCAGTCATCGTGGTCTTGTTGATATTGGTGAATCATCTTGGCCAGCAGTCGCTTGGCTCTCAGCAGTTGTGACGCCGAGGAATTCTCCTTGATGCCCAGCGATTGGGCGATTTCCTTGTGGCTCTTGTGCTCAAACACGTATTGGTTGAACACCATGCGGTATCCCGTGGGCAACGAGGATATCATGCGGTTGATTTCCTCGGGTGGAATACCGGATAGATTGGGTGGCTCCTCATCGGCAATGTCCATGTCATTTTCTTCGAGGAAGGTCATTTTGGTCTGCCGTTTCAACTGGTTGATGGACTCGTTGGCGACAATCCGCGTCATCCAGGCTCGCAAGGAACCGTCACCACGATAGCCAAAGTCACTGATTCGGGTAAATGCTTTCAGGAAGCAGTCCTGCAACACGTCGCGGCACCTGTCGTCCTCGCCAAGATAACGCCGCGCAGTGGCCATAGCCGAGCCTGCCAGCAGGTCATACATTGCGCGCATGGCCTTCCGGTCTCTGTTTTTGACTCCGTTGACAATCTCTTGCTCGGTCACTTGACGTTTTCTCTTTCAATACTTAAACATTAAGGTACCCACAATCTTGCATTCATTGGCAGAAAAAAAAGAAAATACGTCGAGTATGTCGAGCGTGATGGTGAGGCCACGGCCTCGTCAAGAATTTCGTTCAATACTGGTATCAATTCACATTGTCAGGAGCGAAATCCAAGAATGCCATCGTGATGCGGTAATCTTAAAATACGTGTGATTTGAGCAATTTGGTCGGCGTTTCTTTAAGGGAGAATTCCATGAAAAAGATGTCTTGACGGAGCCAGGTATAAGTACAGTAAAGGTGGCCGTTAGAGCCCTGGATAATGGCAGGATAAGATAATTCCGCTTTAGAATCGCTGGTTTCGTCTATTTCTGTAATCTCATACCAATTCTCACCATCACTGCTCACTGCGATGGCCAAAGGTGTGCGCGGACCCATCTCTTCTCCCGCTTTGACCGAAACAGGGTTATAAATCAGGACGTGTCGGCCGTCGTTAAGGGTGACAGCGTCGATACCGCTATTGTTGTTGGGCAGGTCGGTTAGTGTGACCTCGCTCCAGTTCTCACCTCCGTCATGGCTGGTGGTTGTCGCGATGCGGCCGTTCTTGGTGCGGCACAGCGCTTTGAGCGAGCCGTCGGCCATTTGGAGCAGGGCAGGCTGGATGCACATGATTTCCTTGGGACTAGTACCACGCTTGTCCATGTCCATCGTGGTGAGCGCTTGGGCAGCCTTGACAGGGCCCACCTTGTGCCACTTGTTGGTCGTCAGGTCCAATATCTCAAAATGAATGCGCCAGCCGTCTTTCTCGGTGCTTGAGGGACACAAGAGCCTGTCGCCCAGCAATAAAGGTTTGTTCTTGATGGGTCCAAGGAAACCCTCGGGTAGCGGTTCACGCGGCGACCAGGTCTTGCCGCCGTCACGCGATTTAGTAAGCCATCCTGTCCAGTCGGCAACGCAGGAACCAATCTTGAAGAAGAGCCACAGCTCGCCATTAGGCATCTGTTGCAGCACCGGGTTGTAGCAGGCCTTGCGCAAGGTGTCACTTAGGATACCATCAGCAGCAATAAAAGGCTCAGTCCACGTGAAATCGCCCTTGGGCAGACGGGTCACCCAAATGCACACATCTTCACAACCCTCGTAGCTGCCCCCAAAGCAAGCCACTACTAGGTCGCCATTATCGGTCTCGGCTATCGTTGAGGCATGACACGACTTAATCGGCGCATCCTTGAACAGATAGGCGTGGTCATACCATCCCAAAAACAACCCTTGCCCTGAGACGGTAAGGGTTGCTATAAGTGTCAATAAGAATGTAAAGGCTCTTATCTTCATGTGACAGGACGTTGAAGCTTAATTCTTAGCGGCGTTTCTTGGCAGCCTTCTTTGTCGTGGCGGCTTTTTTCTTGCTGCTGGGGGTGGACTTCGCCTGGTCAAGACCCATCTGGATGTTCTTGATGAGAGCCTCGCTGGTGTAGGTCGCACCGGTGGCGATGTCGGGTTTGAGCTTCTTGGCTTCGGCGACAGTCTTGCCAATGTACTGCGGTAACACCTTTTGGGTGGCACGCTTCAGGTAGCTGGGTGACTCCTGGTTTTGAAGCACTTCGATGTCCTCAATCACACCGTTCTTGACTTTGATGTTGAGTGGGGTAGTGCCGTTGTATCCAATCACTTTCTTGGCGATGTCGCCAGTATAGATGACCTGGGTAGTGCTGGCAGTGGCCTTACGGCTCTTTGCCGACTTCTTGGTGCGGGCATCGAGCGATGCCGTGCCTGCAACGAGCAGCATGATGGCTGCAATGATTAATGTTTTTCTCATATCTCTTGCTTTATATCCTATTCTTACTTTAGATGGAAGAATCTTCAGAAAGTTTAATAAAAAACTTAGCGCCTTAGCGTGAGGCAATGCGGATGCCAACTCTAAACCTTAGCGCCTTAGCGTCTTAGCGTGGGGGAGAGCGTCAGGATGTCAGTAATTCCTGGGCTTGGGCAAGCGTCTCTGGTTTGCCGATGTCAAGCCACTGGTAGTCACTGTCGGGATGATAACCGTGGATGAGGTGATGGCCGCACATGTTGATGTAGAACGGGACGATAGAGAATTTGTCCTCACCATTTTTCCTGTGGAATCGTTCCAATTCAGGGAAGATGCGCGGCGAGATGATGTGCAATCCGCCAAAAGCCAATTCTCGCAGGTCGCGTCCACGCAACTTCTCGGGGTCAGGTTTTACTTCGCCCGTTGCCTTGTTGGTCCAGCCGCACAGACGGTCGTTTTCGTCAAACAGGAAGTAGCGCTGTGTCTGGCGCTCTTTAACCAGAATCGTTGCCAGGGCGTCGTGCTCGACGTGGTAGTCGTAGAATGCTTTCAGGTCCAATGTGCTGATGATATCGGTATTGTGTACCAGAAACGGCTCGTCACCGTCCAGCCACTGGCGTGCCTTGAGGATGCCACCGCCCGTGTCGAGCAGCATGCCGCGCTCGTCGCTGATGTGAAGGTTGAGCCCGAAGTTACCGTTCTTCTCCAGGAAGTCGATAATCATCTGGCCGAAGTGGTGGATGTTGATGGTGATATCGTCAAATCCAGCTGCAGCCAGACGTTCGATGACGTGCTGCAACATGGGCTTGCCTGCAATCTCGACCATCGCCTTCGGACGGTCATTGGTCAAGGGTCTGAGGCGGGTGCCCAGACCTGCCGCAAAAATCAGTGCTTTCATAGTTTGTCTACGGGATTAAGGGTGCGCTCGTGATCAGGCTGCTCGCGATGGGACAGCTCAACACGCACGTTGAATTTCTCGTGAATGTGTTCGGCTAAGCGTTCGGCGGCATAGACCGAGCGGTGCTGACCGCCCGTACAACCAAAGCACACCATAAGGTCGGTGAAATTGCGCTTCACATAACGCTCTACCGACTCGTCAACCAGGGCATAGACGTGCTCCAGCCATTTGTCGATGGTACTCTCCTTCTTGAGGAAGTCGATGACGTTTTTGTCTAAGCCGGTAAACGCTTTATACCTGTCGTATTTGCCGGGATTGTTCAAGGCACGGCAATCAAACACAAAGCCACCTCCGTTGCCCGAGGGGTCATGGGGGATACCTTTCTTGAAGGCAAAACTCATCACCCTGACGGTGAGGCCTTTATCCTCGCTGACGAAGTCCTTGAGGTTGACCAATTGGTTGATGATGTGGCTCAAGTAAGGATAGCGCTCAAACGGACCGTCGGCTATCATGTGACGCAGGTTGGCAATCGTGGGAACGATGCTGTTCTTCATGAAGTCGGGCTTTTTCTCGAAGTAGCCACGGAAACCGTAGGCACCCAGCACCTGCAGCGTGCGGAAGAGCACAAACAGGCGCAGGTTGGTGTAGAACTCTTTCTCATCAACATCGGGCTTGTATTCCTTGAGTTTGGTGAGGTAGGTCTTGACGAGTTCCTGTTTCAATGCTTCGGGGTACTTGGCGCGTGACTGCCACACAAATGAGGCCACATCGTAGTAGTACGGACCACGCCTGCCGCCCTGGAAGTCGATATAGGCCAACTTGCAGTTTTCGGGGTGCTCGGCATCGCCCACCAGCATCACGTTGCGTGACTGGAAGTCGCGGTACATGAATGTCTCGCTGGGCACTGTCAGCAGATCGCGTGTCAACTGCTCGAAGTCATTCTCCAGTTTTTCCTCGTTGAACACCACGCCGGTGGCCTTGAGGAAACAGTATTTGAAATAGTTCAGGTCCCACTTGATGGAGCGCTCGTCAAAGCACTCAGCGGGGTAGCAGTGGCTGTAGTCAAAATCTTTGGCACCACGGAACTGGATGTCCACCAGGTCACACAAGGCACGGCGCAACAGAGCCTTCTCGTCGCTGGTGAAGGCATGCGTCATGGCGCTGCGGCGTATTTTGTTCCACAGGATATTCTCGGGTTTCTTGCCCAAGTCTTCCTGGATGTAAGCCATGTGGTCATCGCTCACGCCATAGACCTCGGGTACCGGCAGCCCCTGTTTGCGGAAGTGGTCTGCCATATAGATGAATGCCTCGTTCTCCTCGCGTGACTCACCGATGACACCTACAATCGAGGGGTTGCCTGTCAGGCGGTAGTACTGGCGGTTAGAACCTGATTTCTCCATGAGTTTGACTTCACTCGGCTCACTGCCGACAAAGTTCTTGTATAATTCGATAAGTCTTTCCATAAATCTAATTGTGTTATGGCTTTTTATGATATTAGAATTCGCTGGTAAAGTGGAAGGTTATCTTGGGGAAGTCCTGCTGGGCCATCTGCAACACGTAGTTGGAGTCAGCCAGGAACACGTCGCGACCCTCCAGGTCGAGCGCCATGAATTGGTGCTTGCGCTTCTTGAAGGCTTCGAGGGCATCCTCGTCGTCGCTTTCAATCCAGCAGGCCTTGTACAGGTGGATGGGTTCCCAACGGCATTGTGCGCCATACTCGTGCAGCAGGCGGTACTGGATGACCTCAAACTGCAGTTGTCCCACGGTGCCGATGATTTTGCGGTTGTTGAACTGGTTGATGAACATCTGGGCAACACCCTCGTCCATCAGCTGTTCAAGACCCTTGTTGAGCTGCTTGGTCTTCATCGGGTCAGAGTTCTCGATGTATTTGAACATCTCGGGCGAGAAACTGGGCAAACCCTTGAAATGGAGGTCTTCACCCTCGGTCAGCGTGTCGCCAATCTTGAAGATGCCGTTGTCGGGCAGACCCACGATGTCACCGGGATACACCTCGTCGATGATTTCCTTCTTCTGTGCCATGAACGCTGTCGGGGCACTGAAGCGGTAGCTCTTGCCACTGCGCACGTGCTTGTAGTTGCCGTTGCGCTGGAACACACCGGAGCACACCTTGACAAAGGCGATGCAACTGCGGTGGTTCGGGTCCATGTTGGCGTGAATTTTGAACACAAAGCCCGTGAATTTATCCTCACCAGGCTCCACAGTGCGCTCGATGGCACTTACGGGGCGGGGCGACGGGGCAATACGCACGAAGCAGTCCAGCAGCTCCTTCACGCCGAACGTATTCAGTGCCGAACCGAAGAATACGGGTGCCACCTTGGCATCCAGGTAGTCAAGTGTGTTAAAATCGGGATAAACGCCGTCAATGAGTTCGATGTCGGCACGCAGTTTCTCGGCATCGGCTTTTCCTACTGCTGCATCGATGGCGGGATCGTTGATGTCGTTGATGTCAACACGGTCGGTAACGTGCTGTTTGTCAGGCTTGAACAGACTGATGTTGTGCTCGTAGATGTTATACACGCCCTTGAAGTGGGCACCGATGTTGATGGGCCAGCTCAGGGGGCGCACGTCAATCTTCAATTCCTGCTCCAGTTCGTCGAGGATGTCAAACGGGTCGCGGCCCTCACGGTCGAGCTTGTTGACAAAGATGATGACGGGCGTGTTGCGCATGCGGCACACCTCCATCAGTTTGCGCGTCTGGGTCTCGACACCCTTGGCGACATCGACGACGATGATAACGCTGTCAACGGCGGTGAGGGTACGGTAGGTGTCCTCGGCAAAGTCCTGGTGGCCAGGGGTGTCGAGGATGTTGATTTTGTAGTCGCCGTAATTGAATCCCATGACCGAGGTGGCAACCGAGATGCCGCGTTGCTTCTCAATCTCCATCCAGTCGCTGGTGGCGGTTTTCTTGATTTTATTGGATTTCACGGCGCCTGCCACATGGATTGCGCCACCAAAGAGCAGCAGCTTCTCGGTGAGTGTGGTCTTGCCGGCATCAGGGTGTGAGATGATGGCAAACGTGCGGCGGCGGGTGATTTCGGTTGTCAGTGACATTATTCTTAGTGAATAGTTAAGAGTTAACAGTTAATAGTTGTTTGATGGTCTCTTCAAGACTGTCAAGCCAGTAGGGGACAGTCACCCCGAAGGTGGTTTTGAATTTGGTCTTGTCCAGCACACTGTAACTGGGACGGTTGGCTTTGGCGGGGAATTCATCGCTGTGGCAGGGTTGCACGTCACAGGTCGTGATGCCTGCCAGACGGTGAATCGCCTTGGTGAAGTCATACCATGAGATGACGCCCTCGTTGCTGAAGTGGTAGATACCGCCATGCCATTGCTCTGCAGTCATCACCGTGACGATGGCTTTGGCAAGGTCATGGGCACAGGTGGGAGAACCCACTTGGTCAAACACCACCTTCAACGCGGGTTTGTCCTTACCAAGCATGAGCATCGTCTTGACGAAGTTTTTGCCGTAGGGTGAATAGAGCCATGCGGTGCGCAGGATGACTGCATCGTCACCCAACGCGTCAATCAGTTGGCGCTCACCGTCGAGTTTGGTGCGGCCATAAGCCGACTTGGGACAGGTGGGCGTGTCCTCGGTGTAAGGGATGCAGCCCTTGCCGTCAAAGACATAGTCGGTCGAGACATGAACCATGCGGGCTCCATGGCGCTTGGCAACGCGTGCCAGGATACCCACGGCATCACCGTTGAGTCGGGCTGCCAGCGGCTCGTTGTCCTCGGCAGCATCAACGGCGGTATAGGCGGCACAGTTGACGATGAAGTCGATGGCTTTGTCAGCAACCATCTTCTCGACAGCGTCTTCGTCGGTGATATCGAGGGTGGTGATGTCATCACCCGACACATCAGTGAAAACGGCGTGAAAATGCTGATTACCAGCCAAAACATTGCGCATCTCGTGGCCCAGTTGGCCGTTGGCGCCAGTAATGAGTATATTTTGAGTCTTCATTGCGTTATTGTTCGATTTGCTCGTCACCAAACAGTGGTTTTTCCTCATCGCGCTTGAAGTAGGCGGCAAGCAGGCCGATGAAGTGGGAAATCTGGCTGATGGCGGCGGCTGTATCTTGGGATATCTCTTTACCCTGCAAGTGCAGCAGCATCACGCCGTAAAGGGCATTGAAACAGGTCTCCAGTTCACCGGGACGCTGTCCCTCGGGCAACTTGGCACGCAGTTGCACGATGTGGGGCAAAGTGCGGTAATAGTCGGCGTGGTAGTCGGGAAAACGGCCCTGGTCAGCAAGCAATTGCACGTGCAGGTCATTCAAACGGATGAGCACGTTGTGGCAGATGCGCAAGTGTCCCTGCTCACGCACGTTTTCCATTTCCATCATCTTGATGAGCGAATCGTACCACTCCCTGATTTCGTGGCGCTTCTCATCGTCAACGTCATAGCGCGAGATGATGGCCTTATCAACGGTGTCGATGTCCAGCCGGCAGGCACGCAGCAAGTCCTCTACCTGCCACAGATAGAGGAGATATTCGGCGATGTTCTCTTGGCGTTTCTGTTGGGCAATAATCATAGTGTCATCGAGTTATCCGAAGCGGCTGATGTTGCGCAACGTGGGTTCATCGACGACACGGATTCGGCGGCCGTCTACGGTGATGATGCGTTCCTGGGCAAAAGTGGAAAGGGTGCGGATAGCATTGGCGGTGGTCATGTTCGACAAGTTGGCCAGGTCTTCACGTGCCATGTAGATTTTCAATGTCGTGCCATCGTCCTCATAGCCGTAGTTGTCCACCAGCATACACAAGGCCTCGGCCAAACGTCCACGGATGTGCTTTTGGGTCAGTGTCACTACCTTGGATTCACTGCCGCCCAAGTGCTTGGACAGTTCGTGGATGAAGAACCATGCCAATTTCATGTTGCCGTCGATAAGCTTTTTCACCAAGGTCATGGGCAGACAACCGACCTGTGACGGCTCGATAGCCATTGTGCTGGCGACATAAGGCTCATGAGCAAACCAGGCACGGTAGCCGAAGTACTGGATGGGACGGTATAGACGCAGAATCTGTTGCTTGTTGCCGACACCGTTCTTGAAGCGTTTCACCTTGCCCTTAATCAGGCACCAAAGGTATTGCGGCTCGTCCTTTTCAGCATAGATGATTTGTCCCTTACGATAGGTGTGGATGACAAAATTCTCAGCGATGAGATGCTTCTCCTCGCTGTTCAGAATCGACCAGATGTCGGCCAGGTCTTCTCGAATAATATCCTCTATTGTACTCTTTTTTACCATTCCAATGCATGGAAAACCCTTTGTTATGGGGTTTAACGTGCAAAGTTACTCACATTTTCCCACCTGCCAAAATCCACAAGCCTAAAAAACACTAAAACGCAATGTTTTGATATGCTTGGAACGGGTTGCAGGTGATAATTGACTTATAGGATTGATTTTAGCAGGTTGATTTCCTTGCCAAGATGGCTGATGTGGGGCTCGTCCTCATCGCTACAGTAAACCTTGCACCCTGTATTGAGCCGTAATCTAGCGGCGCAAAGCATCGGGGATGGGTACAGGGCTGTTGGGGTTGAATCCAGGCTGGTTGTTAATGGCGCCTGGGGCAGTGACGGGGCGGTAGCGCGGGTCACTCCAGTCGCGGTCCTTTTTGCCGCTTCTGAACAAGCCGTCCAACAATTGGTATAGCAGCGGGCCTGCGTCAAAGGAAATGGGAGCGCCCAGCAGATAGATGGTGGGTTGCACGATGGGCATGGTGAGCCATCGGCCGGTATAGGGGTCATAGATGCGGCGAGCGCCCACGTCAAGAGAAAAATTGTCACTGGCGCGCCAGCCTAAGGTTCCGCCATAGGATGAACTGCCCAAAAACGGCATCGCTGCCACCGAGTGGAATTGCTGGTTGACATAGTATTGCCCAAAAGCATTAAGCGACAGACGGTCGTTGAGACGGAACGACGCGTTCCCGAACACGCCATAGTCGTTCCATGCCGAACGGTCAAAGTGATACTTGCTTCCTGTCAAACCTGCGGTGACCTGGAAACGCTCACCCATCGGCATGGTGAAGGCGACGGTGGCATTTGCGATATTGCCCATGCCTAGAAAGGTCGTGTGGGACCCCGCACCTGTAAGATAACCGCCACCTATGCGGGCAATGACGCCTCCTGATGACCAGTCACGGCTGTAAGGGTTGGTGTCGTAGCTGAAGCGGGGCAGGGGAGTCTGGCGATAGCCGTTCCAGTCCTGCTGGTAAATGGCCAGTGAGTCAGATAGCCGATTGGTGTTAAAATCCAGATGCAGGTCGGTTGCCGTGGGCAGGTTGGCGTTGAAGGTGGGCTTGATATTGGTAGCGGGTGTGATTGTGGGTAGTTCGGGCATGGTGAACTGAGGGCTGATTTTGGATTGGTCAAACTTCAGTTTGATGCCCTGATTCTCCTGGGCGACCCCGATGAGGACGCTCAGCGCCATGACTATGGAAATTACCCGCTTCATGCCTGCAAAGATAATGCAAGCTGGGGCACATCGGCAAACGGGAAAAGTTAAATTGTCTTATTGTTCAGTTTGCTCACTGGGCATTTTGTCCCAACCGGCACGCAGGGCGGCAACGATGTCGTCATAGTCTTGCGCGGTAAACGGCTCATCGCTGCTCGACAGGACAGTGAAGGTGATGCCATTATAGGTGCGGTAAGCGCCCGTGTCTTTCATGCCGTTGCGCAGGTAAAATGCATGGCGCCTTTTGCGCTGCTCGGGGTTGGGCGCATCGGCCTGCAGGGGTGACTCGATATCAATGATATATGGGTTTCTGTTGCGGTATTTGTCGAGTGTGTCGGTTAAGATGCCCTGCCCATAGCCTTTGCCTCGCAATTCCTCCCGTACGGCAAAGTACCAGCCCCAATTATATTTCGGCAGGCGTAGTACAATCATGAAACCCACCAGCATCTCGCCGTCATAATAGGCATTATAGTCGATGTCCATGATATCCATCAGATGGATGAGGTCATCGTATGGAATCTGCTCTCCAACAGGAAACGCCGTTTCATACAGTCGTCTCAACTCCTCATCCACAGCCTTCCTGCTATTGATTTCAACCGCCCTCAACATAGCACCAACTGTTAACTATTAACTATTAACTATTAACTCCTAACTTCTAACTCTCTCCAGTTCTTCGCCGGCTTCTTCCCATTTGGCCATGACATCCTCGAGTTCTCGGGAGATTTTGGAGTGGGAATAGTAGATGTCCAGGTTCTCGCTTGTGGCGGTCGACAATTGCTCCTCGATTTCGGCGAGTTGCTGCTCGAGTTCAGCAATTTTGGCCTCGTAGGTCTTCACCTTTTTTTCGGCTTGGCGGATGCGGCGCTCGCGCTCTTTCTGCTTCTGGTAGTCCATCTTGCCCTGGCTGGCGGCGGGTTCATTGGCTTCTTCGGCAACGGCAGCAGTAGGGGTGTTCTTGATTTCAAGCTGCTGCAGGGAATCCAATTGCTTCTTCTGCAAGAAATCGTAGATGCCTCCCAAGTGCTCACGCACACGGTGTTCACCGAATTCATACACCTTGTTGACGATGCCGTTCAGGAAGTCGCGGTCATGGGACACGACGATAACCGTGCCTTCAAAGGCCTGCAGTGCCTCTTTCAGCACGTCCTTACTGGGCATGTCCAAGTGGTTGGTCGGCTCATCGAGGATGAGCAGGTTGACGGGTTGCAGCAGTAGACGTATCATCGCCAGACGGCTCTTCTCGCCGCCGCTCAACACCTTGACTTTCTTGTCGGCGTTCTTGCCACCGAACATGAAGGCTCCTAGTATATCGTTGATGCGGGTGCGTATGTCGCCCACAGCCACATAGTCGATAGTATCATGCACGGTCAGGGTCTCGTCAAGCAGTTGTGCCTGATTTTGGGCGAAGTAGCCGATTTTGACGTTGTGTCCAATCTGCAGTTTCCCATCAAATGGAATCTCGCCCATTATGCACTTGACCAGCGTCGATTTTCCCGCACCGTTCTTGCCAACAAAGGCGACCTTCTCTCCGCGTTTGATGGTGAAAGTCACATTATGGAACACGTTCAGTGAGCCGTAGTCCTTGCGCAGGTCCTCGGCAATGACGGGGTAGTCGCCACTGCGGGGGGCAGGAGGGAATTTCAGCCTCATGCGTGAACGGTCCACCTCATCGACCTCGATACGCTCCAGTTTCTCCAGCATCTTGATGCGGCTTTGCACCTGCACTGCCTTGGTTGCCTTGTAGCGGAATCGCTCGATGAAGTCCTCGGTGTCATGAATGAGTTTCTGCTGGTTCTCGTAGGCGCGCATCTGTTGCTCGACACGCTCTTTGCGCAGTTCCACGAACTGGCTGTAGCTCACCTTGTAGTCGTAAATCTTACCCAGTGAAATCTCTATGGTGCGGTTGGTCACATTGTCAATGAAGGCACGGTCGTGTGAAACGAGCAACAGGGCACCATTGCGGTTTTTCAGGAATGTTTCCAGCCACTGGATGGACTCGATGTCCAGGTGGTTGGTCGGCTCGTCGAGCAAGAGCACGTCGGGACGGCGCAGCAGCAGTTTTGCCAACTCTACACGCATGCGCCAGCCACCGCTGAATTCACTCGTGGGGCGGTCAAAGTCACTGCGCTCAAAGCCCAGGCCCATGAGGGTCTTCTCGACTTCTGCCTCGATGTTCTCACTCTGCATCAGTGCGCGCAATTCGGTCTTCTGTGCCACACGCTCAATCAGTTCCTGGTAATCCTCGCTGTCATAGTCGGTGCGCTCGGCGAGTTCCTGGTTCATGTGGTCGATAGCGGCATCCATCTGCTGCAGGTGCTCAAATGCCCGTTGGGCTTCCTGCTTGACGGTGAGTTCGTCCTTCAGTTGCATCTGCTGCGGTAGGTAGCCGATGGTCAAGTCGGCTTGGCGTGCAACAGTGCCACTAGTGGGCATCTGCTCACCAGTGATGATTTTTAGCATAGTGGTTTTTCCGGCGCCGTTTTTACCAACGAGAGCGATTTTGTCATGCTTGTTGATAACGTAGCTGATGTTCTCGAACAGCACCTGGCTGCCGAATTCCACCTTTAGTCCCTGAATTGATATCATGCCTGAAATGTGATTTTGGCGGCAAAATTACAAAAAATCCCGCAATCTGGAATCTCTAGAGATTTGATAACCTCTAGAAAGCCCATTTAGATAGAAGATGTAGTTAATCCGGTTGCTCTGATTCTAGAACAGGCTCAATGGTTTCTGCTCGATACTGGCTCGTGCCTGACTGATGTATCGGCTGTTAATGTCGATACCGATGCTGCGCAGGTTCAGTTCGTAGGCGATTTTACAAGACGTACCGGTTCCGCAATAGGGGTCAAGCACAATGCCGCCACGTGGACATGTCGCCACCATTGGCAGACGGTAGAGCATATCGGGGGCTACACAATAGTGGGCGATGCCAGAGCGTTGCACGCCGATGGTCCACACGTCCCCGGGTACCATGCCGTGGCTCTCCTCGGGTTGCAGGTAATGGTCCTTGACCTTTTCGTTGCGTTTGCGTGATTTGCCCTCGTTGCGCATGATGAGGGCATAGGTGCGACGCAGTTCCTCGTCATTATAGTAGAAATCGTCGCTCTTGACCAGGTGGAACATGAACTCATGCACCTTGCGCAGGTGGTCATGGCTGCCTTGGGGCGAAGTTGTGGTCTTGTTCCACACGACTTCGTTGACCAGTTGCCAGTGCTGTGTGTCAATCATGGCAATGACCACACGCCAGGGGATGCCCTGCACAAAGCCTCCGGTTGTGTCATCTCCCATATTGAGCCACAACGACCCTTGGGGCTTGAGCACTCGCCATGCCTGTGCCATAGTTTGCAGCAGTTCGTTAATGAACTCCTGAGCGGTGTCAGCAGTAATGCTTTCAGTGCCCTGGCTGCGCCGTCTCCAGTAGGGTGGCGTGGTGACGATGCAGTCGATGCTCTCGTCCTCGATATGCTGCATCACAGTGGTTGCATCGCCTTGTTCGAGGTGCGGCAGTACCGAACGTCCCATCTTGGAAACCATATTACGGTCGACGGGAGTTTCCGGCTTCTCTGAAACCTCTGAGGCCTCTGGGTTCTCTGAGACTTCCGAGTTGAATAATCCTGTCAGCAATGTGGCGGCACGAGTCGCCATCTTGTCGTGGGCAATATGGGAATAGGCCTCATCGGCAAGCCACATGGCCACCAGTTCGTCGGGGTCTGTCTTAAAGATGCGTGCGAGTCTCAGTACCTGTTCGCGCTTGGGACGGCGTTCGCCATGCTCATAGCGGCTGTAGGCAGGTACATCAACACCAATGGCCTTTGCGAGGTCCTTTTGGCGCTTGCCGCTTTCAATGCGCAATTGTTTGATTTTTTCCGAGAATAGCATAATGGCAGTGGTGTAGTTGTTAGAATTTGACAAATTTAGGCGTTATTTTTGAAACTTGCAAAAATAACGCCTAAAAAATGTGATATTAACATGATGTGACCTCGGGAGTTAGGCTGTATCGAGGTACATGAACACCGCAGCCAGATTCAATGTTTTTTCTTGCGGCGACGCTGATAACGCCAGTGGTGCTGTATCGAGTGGTACAGGTAGTGACGCATCGGGTGCAGCAGCCAGAAGTGGTAAAACAGGAATGCAAGGACAGCGCCAGCAGTGCCTGCAGCCCAGTTCGAGAGGTCGTAGTTGTAGCCATAGGTGTAGAACATCAAGCCAAGTTCCATAAGCAGCGCGAGTACCGATGCCGTCGCTGCAAGTACGATTTCCTGATTGATCTTGCTGTGATGAGGCAGGCGTGACTTGGCATAGTCAAGGATAAAGGTGAGAGCCACCACAAAATACAGAATGAAATGACCCACTTGTTCAGCGTATGGGAATACCTTTAACGCATTGATGCCGAATGGATTTTTTGCAAATGTACAATAAAGGGCGACAAGAATGGCAATGATTGATGGCACCCCCTTGGGTATAGCTAGTATAAATGATCTCATAGTTGCTTTTTAGATGTGCTGTTTTTTTTCAACCTGCAAAGGTAATCATTTTTGTAAATACTGAGCACTTTTAGCTCTTTTTTTTGAGTCATTCAATGTTTTTGATGGTTTCGTTTCGCTGGTCAATGGTGTTTTATTACCTTTGGCAGAGAAATACTGAACCGATGGACATGACATTACTATGAGTACTATTAAGGACTTTTTTGTTATGACACGCAACGAGCGGCGAGGCACGATTGTTGTGCTTGTGCTCATCGCTTTGTTGCTTGCTGGTAGTGTGGCTGTGCGTTCATGCCGTTCATCGGTTCCCGTTATTGAATCACAATCCAATGATTTAGAAAGTTTTAATGCCGAGACGGATACGGTGTTACTGCCGAGTGAGCCCCGTCAGTCAAAGTCTCACCGTGACGGTTCACACCGCTCATCGCATCGACAATCGGGCAAGAAATCCAAACCATCCAATCCCGCTTCTCGTCCCATGGACCCCGTGCCACAGTTCTGACATTTTGAGATGATTACCTGCATCGGTTGGGCAGATGTGGGAAACCGGTACAGGCCATGTGTTAAAAACAATGCAATTATCTGCATTTTTTTGTCTGATTGAGACGAATATGCTACTTTTGTGAAAAAATCTCAACAACGATAGACATTATGGCAAAACGAGCAGGATTTGCAACGCGTTTAGGGGCTATCGCTGCAGCGGTAGGCTCGGCAGTAGGTTTGGGTAATATCTGGCGTTTCCCTTACGAGGCTGGCGCTAACGGTGGCGGTGCCTTTATTCTGGTATACATCGGTTGTATCATCGTGATGGGAATTCCGGTGATATTGAGTGAGTTCATCATCGGGCGCTCTACCCACAGCAACATGAAGTCGGCGCTCAAGAAGTTGTCACCGGGCAAGAAGTATTACCTGTTCACCTACCTGTGTATCTTGGGCAGTTTTGTCGTCATCGGTTTCTATAGCGTAGTGTGCGGGTGGATTATCGAGTACCTCTATCAGGCGGCACTGGGCAACCTGCACGGCCACACACCACAGGAATATGAGGCGATTTTCATGGGACTCGTTTCCAACCCTTGGCGTTGTGTGGGATGGACGGTCATCTTCCTCATCCTCAATTTCATTGTCATGAGTCGTGGCATCCATAAGGGTATTGAGCGCGTTGCCAGCATCATGATGCCGCTGCTGTTTGTCATTCTTATCATCTTCTGTGTCAACTCGTTGCTCTTGCCGGGTGCGCATAAGGGACTGGAATTCCTCTTCTATCCTGACTTCTCTGAGCTGACATTGCGCGGTGTGCTCGACGCCTTCGGCCAGGCATTCCTCTCGCTTTCCATCGGTATCTCGTGCCTGGTAACCTACGGTTCCTATTTCAAGGACGACACATCGCTTTCCAAGGATGCCACCACTGTCGGCGTGCTCGACACCCTGGTCGCCATCCTGTCGGGTGTGATGATATTTCCCGCTGTGTTCTCATTTGGTGTAGAACCCACTGCAGGACCTCGACTTATCTTTGAGGTGCTGCCAGGTATTTTCCAGCAGATGACAGGCGGCTATGTCTGGGCGTTGCTGTTCTTCCTGTTGGTGTTCTTCGCCTCGTTGACATCCACGATTTCTCTAAGCGAGATTCCCATCACATTCTTGATCGAGGAGCACAAGTTGTCACGTCGCCGCGCTATAGTGTGGACTGCCTTATTCACTTTCGTTCTGGCTGTGTTGGCAGCGCTGTCATTCAATGTGCTTGACGATATCAAACTATTCGGCAAGAACATTTTTGATGCAATGGATTATGCCGCCAGCAACATCTTCATGCTCATTGGCGGCTTGTTTACGGCCGTCTATGTGGGATGGATTCTAGACCGCAAGGTGGTACACGACCAGTTGACCAATGGCGGGCGCCTCAAGGCTACTGTCGTAGAGCCTTATCTCATTTTCTGCCTCCGTTACGTCGCTCCGGTCTCGATTATCTTCATTTTCCTCTACCTCACGGGCATCATCTGATGTAATCGCTCCATGATAAAAGAAAGACAAGCCCTATGTTTGCACCGTCAAAGTCAAACATAGGGCTTGTCTTACTTATTTCTTGTTGTGAATTATAGCTGATTGAGGATGTAACTGATGATAGCGTTAAAATCAGCGACAGTGACTTCACCGTCGTTGTTGACGTCACCAACCAGTGTGCCGTCATTATCGTCGGGAGCATGGCCGTGGCCACTGCTGCCACCATTGATGATGATATCAATCACTTTGTTGACATCGGATACGGTGACCTCACCGTCTCCATTCACGTCTCCCATGAATATATCTTCCACAATCTGTCCGAAATACGGATACCAGTTCACATCAGCTTGGTAGGCATCAGCCGTCCCATGCAGCACATGAAGCGTACGACCAGAGTAATCACCATCATCCAAATAGAATTGTCCATACCCGCTCGATACTCTCGAGAGGTCAGCAATGTAGCAATACACATCCGTCAGTCCTGTGCACTCGCAGAACGCCGCGGAACCAATCTGAGTTACCGAGTTGGGGATGTTGATGCTGGTCAGCCCCGTGCAGCCACAGAACGCCGCGTAACCGATCTCAGTTACCGAGTTGGGGATGTCGATGCTGGTCAGCCCCGTGCAGCCATAGAACGCCTCGTAACCGATCTCAGTTACCGAGTTGGGGATGACGATACTGGTCAGGCCAGTGCAGGACTCGAACGCCGCGGAACCAATCTGAGTGACCGAGTTGGGGATAATCGTGTTCTTGCAGCCAAAAAATAATTTATTAGAGGCGGTCTCTATAATTGCATTGCAGTTGTTGCGCGAATCATATTTTGGATTGCCACTTTCTACCACGATGCTGGTAAGACCAGGGCAGTTAAAGAACGCCCCATAAGCGATAGAAGTTACCGAGTTGGAAATGTTGATGCTGGTCAGCCCCGTGCAGCCATAGAACGCCTGGTGACCGATAGCGGTTACCGAGTTGGGGATGACAATGCTAGTCAGACTAGTGCAGCCATAGAACGCCTCGTATTCGATAGCGGTTACCGAGTTGGGAATGACAATGCTAGTCAGACCAGTGCAGCCATAGAACGTCCTTTGACCGATTGAAGTTACCGAGTTGAGGATGACGATGCTGGTCAAGCCAGTGCAGTGAAAGAACGCCCTGTTACCGATAGAAGTTACCGAGTTGGGGATGACGATGCTAGTCAGACCAGTGCAGTCCTCGAACGCACTGTTACCGATAGAAATTACCGAGTTGGGGATGTCAACGCTGGTCAGTCCAGTGCAGGCCATGAACGCAGATTCGCGGATCTCAGTTACCGAGTTGGGGATGACGATACTGGTCAGGCCAGTGCAGGACTCGAACGCCGCGGAACCGATAACAGTTACCGAGTTAGGGATGTCGATGCTTGTCAACTTTTTGCAGCCATCGAACGCATAGTCGCCGATAGCAGTTACCGAGTTGGGGATGACGATGCTGGTCAGACCAGTGCAGTCCATGAACGCAGATTTGCGGATCTCAGTCACCGAGTTGGGGATGACTATGCTGGTCAGCCTAGTGCAGCCAGAGAACGTCCAATCATCGATAGAAGTTACCGAGTCAGGGATGACAATGCTGGTCAGACCCCTGCAGTCTCTGAACGCAGATTCGCCGATCTCAGTTACAGAGTTGGGGATGACTATGCTGGTCAGTCTTATGCAGCCATGGAACATCCAACCCTCGATAGAAGTTATAGAGTTAGAAATGACGATGCTGGTCAGGCCCGAGCAGCTTCCGAACGCCCTGGGACCTATAGAAGTCACCGAGTTGGGGATGACTATGTTGGTCAGCCCCGTGCAGGCCTCGAACGCCCTGGAACCGATATATGTTACCGAGTCAGGGATGACAATGCTGGTCAGCCCCGTGCAGCCAACGAACGCAGATTCGCCGATCCCAGTTACCGAGTTGGGGATGTCGATGCTAGTCAGTCCAAGACATTTATAGAACGCATCGGCACCGATAGCAGTTACCGGGTAGGTGGTTCCATTGTAGGTGACGGTGGCCGGGATGACGACAGAGCCTGAATACTCATTGTCATATGAGTTATAATATGCACCTCTGAAGGTCACAGCGGCCTTGTTACCATTGATCTTGTAATAAATGCCATCAACTTCAAAGTCATGGGCCAACAGAGACAGGGTGCTCATGAGCAGAGCCATCAGCACAGAAATTCTCGCCCAACGAGACGAAAAATAAGATTTAGTTTTAATCATGTTCATAGCATTATCTGATTTATTGTTATTATTTCTTTATCGTGGCAAAAGTACAGAATGCAGTTCTTCACAACAATACCTATTTGGGTGTTTATGCTCTGTTTCGTGATGTAGCGGTCACTGCTGATAACCGGTCGCTGCAAAGTTACTGTAAATAATTGGATATTTGATGAAAATGGGGCTTCATTATGACTTCATTTTGGCAATGCTAAACCATTGATTATCAGATGGCCGAAAAACAAAAAGTTCATTTTGGCATAATTCAGCCATATGAGGGCGGTATTGTTGCAAAAAAATGAAGTAATTTTGCCATAGTAAAACTACGAATTACGCAAATTTAACTAATTTAGCATCCGCGTTCAATTACCACGAATTGGACATCATGTTAACTGATTATGAATATAAGAAATATCGCTTTTATCGCATTAATAGTAGTTCTCGCTCTGGCTTTGACGTGCTGCAATGGTGGCTCTGACACCGCCACGATGCGCGAACTGGCCAACATCGACTCGCTGCTGTCAAAGGCTCGCCAGTATGAACGGGCACAGCAGCGATTGGACTCGCTGCATCCTGATGGCTTCAACAAGGCTGAGCGGGCCTACTATAGCCTGTTGCTCACTCAATCGCACTACAAGAACTTCATCAACGATACCACCGATGCTGTTATCAATACCGCTGTGGAATATTACAAAGACCACGGCGACCGGGAGAAACGCACCCGTTCCCTACTCTATCAGGGCTGCGTCTATCAGGTTATGGGCGATGCCGAAAATGCGATAGCGTCTTATAAGAATGCCGAGGTGGTAGCCGAAGATGACGACTTGGAAAACAAAGCCTTCGCCAAGCTGAGGCTTGCGACCCTCTATGCCGACAATTCAAACTACGCCGACCTGAAAATCAGGAAATACAAGGAGGCCCTTTCCCTATACAACCAACTGGGAGACAAGCATTACCAGATCGTATGCTTGACTGACATCGGCGGTTTTTATCGCAGTATATCCAACGATCGCGACAGCGCTCTCTATTATATCAATCAAGCCATCAAACTGTCTGAGGAGGAGCACGAGAACTGGTTCCTGTTCCAGAACCTGTATCAACGCGCCGAGATGTACTGCCTGATTACTAAAGAGTATGACAAGGCAAAGGTTGATATTTTGAAATCCATAGAAGCTGGCAAAGATGAGATTGACCATCCCCGCGCACACTATGTTGCTGCCGAGACCTATTTGAACCTGGGACGGCCCGACTCAGCCCTCTACTATCTGAACCATGTGCCCGCCAGTAGCATGATGAGCAATCACACCAGTGATACGGTCATGTATTGTCGGCTCATGAGTGAAATTGCCAAAGCCAATAAGGACTGGAATCAATTCACCACCTATTATGAGTGGGCCAACGAGATAGCCGACTCGATATTATTGGCCAACGTCAACAAGAACTACTTGGCCGTTGAGAAGAAATATGACATCCAGCTTGAGGAGCTTAGAAAAGTGAAAAGCGAATCCCGCACAAGGGGTGCCATCATGCTTGCTGCACTGCTGGCGTTGCTGGCATTGGCATTGACCTTCCTGGCATGGCGTTATCGTACCCGCCTGAGGCAGAAGGAAACTGAGTATGAGCTGTTGAAGACTGACCTTGAGACATCGCTGTCAAGCCTAGAGAAGATGCAGACGGCCATCAGCGTACAAGAGCGGGATCTGAAAGCCGCTCAGGACAAGTTGCGCGGCAACGAAGAGCGCATGAGCGAGGAACTAGCTGTCCTAGAGGCCAAGCAACGGCAAAGTGACGAGATGCGCGCCATCGTCGAAAACCAGATACAGGTGATTCACGATCTGGTGCGGATGTCCTACCAGAGCACTGAGGCGAACTTTACCCGCAGATTCACCGAATTGATGACATTGCCCGACGAGGGTGCCGTGCCTACCGACTCTTACTGGAGCAATCTGCATACCCTTGCCAATGACCTGCATGGCAATGTGCTGGACGAGGCACAGCGCATCGCCGGAGGCACGCTCAACGAGAGTGAAGTGAACTTTCTGGCCCTATACTGCTGCGGCTTCTCCCGCACGGTCATCATGATCTGCATGAAATACTCCAGCCTGGGCACCGTCTCGAACAAGAAAATCCAGATTGCCAAGAAATTGGGAGTCAACAGCCTCGATGACTTCGTCGCCCCATACCGCTAATATTTTAACGACAAGAAAGACACGTAATACAATTTTTTGTCATTCCGTTGACAAGTTGTCTATAGGGATTTCCATTTGTTTTTCTTGTCTTTCTTGTCTTCTCTAATAGCAAGCGAGATAGCCTTATGTCTATTGTTTTCTTGTTGTGTTGTGGTCAAGATAGTCGCGGATGGCAGCGGTGAACGGGCGCCAGTATTTTTGGCATTTGACGGTGCCCACGCCGTATAGGATGCCGAATTCGGCTTGGTTCGTCGGTTTTTCAGTTGCCATGGCCTGTAAAGACTTGTCGCTGAAGACCATATAGGGCGCGATGTGGCTGGCTTGGGCGAGGGCTTTGCGCACATCACGCAGCAGCTCGAACAGTGCTTTGTCCATCTGCTTGGCGGGAGTGGGCGTGTCGGCAATGACGGGTACTTCGGCTTCACGTTTGGCTCTCTTGAGGTCTCGGCGTTCAAAGCGGTTAAGCTGTATCGTTTGCCTGCCGAAGAGCACCTCGTTGCCGAATTCGGTGATTTTCAGGTGGTTGTTTTCATTATAGGCTACCTCAAACAGCCCCATCTGCAGCATCTGCAGCAGATAGGCGTTCCACTCGGGGGAGGAGAGGTCGTGTCCCACACCGAAGGTCTTCAGCTTGTCATAGCCTTTCTCGATGATGTCGGCCTTGCGCCAACCGCGCAGGATGTCGGTCACGGTGTACATGCTGGCCTGTTCGTCGGTGCGCTTGATGGCGCTTAGGGCCATCTGTGCCAATCGGGTGCCGTCAAAGCGCTCGGGCGGGTTGTCACACACGTCACAATTGTGGCAGTCGTGGTCAAAACGCTCGTTGAAGTAGTTGAGCAGGATGCGACGGCGGCACACGCCGCTCTCGGCAAACTGCTGCATACGCTTTAACTTGTCCATGTTGACCTGGACTTGCCCCGACTGTTGGGCGAAGTGCTGCAATGTGACCATGTCGCCGTAGTTGTAGAACAGCAAAGCATCGGCTGGCAGACCGTCACGGCCCGCACGTCCGATTTCCTGATAGTAGCTCTCGATATTGCGAGGCATATTGCTGTGGATGACATACCTCACGTTGCTCTTGTCAATGCCCATACCGAAAGCGATGGTAGCGCACACCACCTTCAGGTCGTCGTTGATGAAATCGCGCTGGATGCGTGTCTTTTCCTTAACACTCATGGCGGCATGGAACGGCTCGGCCATGATGCCCAGGCGGGTCAGTTCGGCAGCCATCTTCTCGGTGTCCTTGCGGCGCAGGCAGTAGATGATGCCGCTCTCGTTGCGGTGCAGGTTGATGAATTGCACAATCTGGCGGAATTTCACCCTGCCTGTGGAGCCTTGCACCACGTTGAGCGAGATGTTGGGACGGTCAAATGAGCTGATGAACAGCCGTGCATCGGGGATGCCCAGCTGATGGGCGATGTCATCGCGTGTGATGCGGTCGGCAGTAGCAGTGAGCGCCATGACGGGTATTGTGGGGAAACGTCGCTTGAGCGTACCCAATTGGGTGTACTCGGGGCGGAAGTCGTGGCCCCATTGCGAGATGCAGTGCGCCTCATCAACGGCAAACAGGCTGATGCGGTCGGTTATCGCGCTGGACCAGCGGTCGATTTCGCTAAGCAGCTTCTCTGGCGAAATATAGAGCAGTTTGACCTTGCCAGCCATCAACAGGTCAACGGTTTGACGGTTCTCACTGTCGCTTTTCTCGCTGTTGAGCGCCAGAGCTGGCACGCCATTCTGTTGCAAGGCGTCAATCTGGTCGTTCATTAATGCGAGTAGGGGAGAAATGACGATGGCAAAGCCCTGTTCACTCATCAAGCCTGGAATCTGGAAACACAGCGACTTGCCGCCTCCAGTAGGCATGAGGACGATGCTGTCGCCCCCGTCGAGGGTATGGTTGATGATGTCCCACTGCTGACCCCTGAAGCTGTCATATCCATAGCAGCTCCTGAGTAGCGCCAAAGCATATTCCTGCCGTGTCATATTTGTTGGCTACAAGTAAAAGTTAGGAATAAGAATTATACAGTCAAAGTCTGCACAACTGACAACTGAAAACTGCCAACTGCCAACTCAATAAGCATTATCCTCGCCCTTGAAGGCGTTAAGAATCGTGCGGATAATGATTTTCAGGTCCATCAGGAAGGTCCAGTTCTCGGCATACCACACGTCAAACTCGACGCGTTTTTCCATTTGCCACAATTCCTCGGTCTGGCCGCGGTAGCCGCGCACCTGAGCCCAACCAGTGATGCCTGGTTTAATGGTGTGGCGCAGCATGTACTTGTCAATCAACTCGCTGTACATCTCGGTCTGGGCAACCATGTGGGGACGGGGACCGACGATGCTCATCTCGCCTCGCCACACATTATAGAATTGGGGCAGTTCGTCGATGCTCGTGCGGCGCAGGAAGTTACCGAACTTTGTCACGCGGGGGTCACCTTTGGTGGCTTGTCGCGTGTCGCTGTCGGCGTTGATGCGCATGGTGCGGAACTTGTAGCAGTTGAAAGCGTGGCCTCGATAGCCGGTGCGTTTCTGAACAAAGAAGATAGGGCCCGGGGAGGATAGCTTGATGCCGATGGCGACGGGGATGATGACCAAGGGCGAAAAGATGAGAACCACCGTCGAAACGAGCAGGTCAAACGCCCGCTTGACCATGCGGTTGATTGGATTCTTCAGGGGGTAGGGGTGTACTGCCAGAATGGGGACATCGCCCACCGACTGCAATTCAAACTGACGCGTTACCGTGCGGCCGAACTGCGGCACATAATAAAAGTCAATCGCGTTGTTGTCGGCAATGCGAATCATACGCGCAACGTTCTGGTTGTCCTCGATGTCGGGCACGGCACAGAACATCTCGTCAACCTGATGGGTCTTGACGAATTGCTCCACGTCGTCGAGGGTGCCTTGATAGGCGGCCGAGACCGAACGCGCCTTGGGGTTGTTGTCAAAGAAGCCTACGATGTGGTAGCCGTAGCCTTGGTCTCCAATCATCTCGTTGATGAGGCGCACGCCCACGGTGCCGCCGCCAATGACGATGATACGCTTGAAGTTGAAGCCCTGGTTGCGGTAAGCCTTGAGCACTTGACGTGAAAGCACCCACCACATGGACAGTACCAGGAAGAAGATGATATAGAAGAGCAGCAAGCGTTGCCACGGCAGCTCTTCAGGACTGAGAAATGAAGAGAGGGTGACAAAGATACCGGCGTGGGTCAAAACCAGTTTGAGCGCCTGTCCAACGACTTTCTCGGCGTAGAACACGCGCCTCACGTGCACGTTGCTGTAAAAATAGAGGCATACCACCATGGCCACGTTGAGCACGAGCCAAACGGGACGCACGTTAAGTGCGTCGGACGCGGGTATCGACTCGTGGCGCCACAGCATGGTGAAGAAGAAGACAAGATTGACTATCAGCATGTCGATGATGCTGAAAATCGATCTGATAAATTGTCCGTATCGGCCTTTACTCTTCATTCCGGCTTGTCAGATAGTAACTCTAAGCGTTAATGGGTAACGCAGGAGGGCTCAGCGGCTTTCGCGTTCCCCCTCCTGCGCGGATATCATGTGTTAAAAGACGTTAGACACGTTAACAACGTGGGATTAGGCATTGTCGATGTCACGAATCTTCTGTTCCAGCTCAGCAATCTCTTCCTTGAGATGAGCGATGCGACGTTCCATCTCCTGAACCAGAGAGTTGCCGCTCTTGGTGTTGGCAGTCAAGAAGCCCATGTTGTTCTCAAAGGTCTTCAACTCGCTGGTGCGCTGCTCATAGGTGCGGACGAGACGGTCGCGTTCGCTCAGGCCGCGTTCGTTGGCAAACTGGCGTCCGCCACGCGAACCACCGTCGCTGCTGGGACGGCTGCCACGCATGTTGAGCGTCTCAAAGGCCTTATCGACCAACTCCCTGTACTGGGCATAGATTTTGTCTTTCTCCTTGAAGGGAACATGGCCGATTTCCTGCCAGCGGTCCATCAATTCGCGAACCTTCTGGGCTGCTTCCTCACCGGCGTTCTCGATGGTCTCCTTAAGGGTGGCGATGATTTCCTTCTTGGACTTGAGGTTGTCGTGCTCAACGGCATGGACATTGACGTTCTGTTTCTTCTTCTGGTCAAAGAAGTGGTCACAGGCGGCAATGAAGCGTTTCCACACGGTGTCGCTGTATTTCTTCACAACGGGACCGATGGTCTTCCACTCCTTCTGCATCTCGACGAATTTGTCGGTGGCCTCCTTCCAGTCGGTGGAGTCCATCAGCGCTTCGGCGCGTTCACACAGTTCGGTCTTCTTGGCGAGGTTGGCGCTCAGTTCTTCCTTCATTGACTTGAAGAACTCGGCCTTCTTGGAGAAGAAGTCGTCACACGACTTGCGGAAACGGGCAAACAGGGCGGCGTTGGCTTTGCGGGAAGCATAACCCAATTTCTTCCAGTCCTCTTGCAGGGCAATAATCTGCTTGGTGACCTCATCCCACTGTGCATAGGTCTTGAGGTTGTCGGTCGAGATTTGCTCTATCTTTTCGCACAATTCGGTTTTGGCATCGGCGTTCTCTTTTTCCTTGCTCTTGCGGTCCTCAAAGAATGCCTGGTATTTCTTGTTGATGGCACTCGAGGCTGCCTTGAAGCGTGCCCAAAGTTCCTCGCGCAGCTCCTTGGCTACGGGACCGATTTCACGCCAGTTGGTATGCAGTTCCTGCAATTTCCTGAAGGCGGCAACGATATCGGTCTCGTCATCAAGGGCTTCGGCCTCTTCACACAGCTGCTGCTTGAGCTCCAGGTTCTTCTTGAAGTCATAGTCACGCAATTCGCGGTTCACCTTGAGCACGTCATAGAAGCGCTCGGTAGCACGCTGGAACTCCTTCCACACCTCGGTGTCGGCGGTGGCAGGTACTTCTCCGGTGTCCTTGAACTCCTGCTGCAACTGCTTCACGCGGTTGAACTGGCGATTGATGTTGTCGGGGTCGTTGGCAATCTCGTTGATGAGCGCAATAATCTGGCGCTTCTTTTCGAGGTTGGCTTCACGGTTGGCCTCTTGGGCGGCATTATACTCGGAGCGGCGCTCCTTGAGCACATTGAGCAGTTCTTTCAGGACATTCTCTTCGGGGTCCTCTTTTGCTGTGAAATCGCTCTCTTCGTTACCATTGGCGAGGAATTCCTCCTTCTCCTTGGCAATCTCCTCATGGCGCAGGGCAAAGAATGCGGCCTTGATGGCTTGCACCTCGTCCTTCACCTCCTCGATGGGACGGGTTGCCATTTGGCGCATCATCTCCACAAGCTCGCTCTTGGTCTTGCTGGCTAAATCCAGTTTTGGCGCTTCTTCCACCGGAGCAGCAGGCTCGGCGGGCGCTTCTTCCACGGGCTCGGCTGGAGTCTCCTCAACCGGAGCAACAGGCTCGGCTGGCGTCTCTTCAACGGGAGCGGTTTCTACAACAGTTACTTCTTCACTCACTACTTCCTGGGTCTCATTCTGAGACTCAGTGCTCAAGATTTGATCCTTCTCGAGATTGTTCATCGATTCAGATTGTTCACGCGGTTCCATCATAATAACAAAATTTTAAGTAGAGTGCCTAAAGACCCTCCTTGTTTAATTCAAACTCCAAATTTACTCATTATTTTCCAATCGCAAAGCCATTTTCCCGATTTTTTTCAAATTCACCTGAATTTTCCTAAAAAAATGGGCTTATAAAGTACATTATACCTTATAAGCCCGATAAAATGTTAGCAGTTGATGCTTATTTCACGATTCTGGCTTTGATGATGCGGATGTCGACGGTGGGACGATCCATGCGGCCCGTGGTTGTGTTTTGAATCTTATCGACGACGTCCATTCCCTCAACGACTTCGCCGAAAACGGTATACTGGCCATCCAGGTGAGGGGTGCCGCCGATGCTGGTATAGGCGTTGAGCTGTTCATCAGTCAGGGTGAACGGGTTCTGGGCTGCCTCGGCCTCGGTCTTCTGGATGAGTTCATTCTGGAGTGCCTGGATGCCGGCGGTGTCCTGGGCCTTCTGCAACTCGTTGATTTTGTCGGTGTTCTCGGTAATCAGGCGGCGGAAGATGTCCTGTTTCTGTACATCTGACAATCGCTTGGTCATCATCTGCAGTTCGTCGCTGCTGTAGATTTTGCCCGTCACGATGTAGAACTGGCTGCCGCTGCTGCGACGTTCAGGGTTCACTTGGTCGCCGGTGCGTGCTGCAGCGAGGGCACCGCGTTTGTGGAAGTACTTGGGATAGACAAATTCGGCAGGAATGGTGTAGCCGGGGTCTCCATCGCCCAGACTGGTATCGGGACCTGCAGTCTTGGAATTGCCGTCACCGGTCTGAATCATGAAGTCCTTGATGACGCGATGGAAAAGCACGCCGTCGTAGTAACCCTCTTTTACCAGCTTGATGAAGTTGTCACGGTGCTGAGGAGTCTCGTTGTAAAGCTCAACGACGATTTTGCCCAGCGAGGTTTCTAATTCAACTTTTGTCATTTTGTTATTGTCTGCTTTTGATTTGGCGGCTTCGGCACTGCCCTCGGCATTGTTGGCCGAGCAGGACATCAGGGTGAACGCTGCCATCAAGAGTGATAAAAATAAACTCTTCTTCATTGTTTTTGTTATTATCGTTTAGTTTGTTATCAGTTTTCCAACTATTAACTGTCTAGATTCCAACAGGATACAGGCGCTTGAAGATGCGGCGGAAGTTGTCGTCTGTAGCGCTCAACTCGGCGGCATGCTCCTTGTAGTCTGAACCCCAAAGCGATGTGGCAAGGTAGGGCAGGTACACGTGGTCGCGGTCCTTGGCGATGGCTGCCTTGACGAGCAGGTCGATGCTCGTTGCATATTTCTCGCGGTCAATGGCGTTGAGGTAGCGTGCTGTGCTCACCACGAACTGTCCCGTGCGGTCCTTTAGAATCATGTTGTCCACCAGTTCGGGCATATCCTCGTCGATGCTGCCCATGTTATTGGCAATGTATTCATAGGTCAACAACCCGTTAGAGTCGTTTTCCAGCATTTTCTTAGTATTGTTGTCCATTATCTTTTTAGTAATGTGGTTTGTCTAATAATCGGCAAAGATAATGCTTTTTTCTGTTGTGCGGCCTTTTCTGTCTAAAAAAAGTAAGAAAACGTCGTTTGCATGCCTTCTGTTTTCGGTTGGTAAAACCATGAAGCAATCGCTGGGTTTTAGATGCTGTGTGATGATATGTAATCGCGCTATAATCTATTGTTTTTCTCTGTTTTGTGGCCCATAGTATGGCTATAATGATGACACTTGCTGTTAATCAGTAACCATTTATGCTGGCTTTCCTTGTAAAATGTAATATTTTAATCAGATTAAACTCTTTTAAAATAAAATAATGTGTTTTTTGGTGTTATTTGTGGGATTTTTGGAGTAAAATGATTACCTTTGCACCGCAAAAAAGAAATTTATAAATATTTGCAATATATTCATAACAACAAGTTTAGTAAATGAAGACGATTTACACTTTTGGTAACGGCCAGGCAGAAGGTCGTGCCGACATGAAGAATCTGCTGGGTGGCAAGGGCGCGAACCTTGCTGAGATGAACTTGATTGGTGTGCCCGTTCCCCCGGGTTTCACTATCACTACCGAGGTTTGCACGCTCTATAACGAGAAAGGACGTGAAGCCGTGGTTGAGATGATCAAGGACGATGTGATGAAATCTGTAGAGCACATCGAGAAACTGACTGGTAACAAGTTCAACGATCCTAGCAACCCTCAGCTGGTATCTGTTCGTTCGGGCGCTCCCGTTTCGATGCCTGGTATGATGGATACCGTCCTCAACCTGGGTATCAACGATGAAGTGGCCGAGACCCTCGCTAAGAAGTCGGGCAACCCCCGCTTCGCTTGGGACAGCTACCGCCGTTTCGTCCAGATGTATGGTGACGTTGTTCTGGGCATGAAGCCGACCAACAAGACCGATATCGACCCCTTTGAGGCGATCATCGAGGAACAGAAAGAGAAGAAGGGCGTGAAGTTTGACACCGAGCTTGATGTCGATGACCTCAAGGAACTGGTGGTTCGCTTCAAGGCCGCTGTAAAAGAGAATACCGGTAAGGACTTCCCCACCGACGCCTACGATCAGCTCTGGGGTGCCATCTACGCTGTGTTTGACAGCTGGAACAACGACCGCGCCATCCTGTACCGCCGCATGAACCAGATTCCCGAGGAGTATGGTACGGCTGTTAACGTTCAGGCCATGGTCTATGGTAACATGGGCAACAACAGTGCTACTGGCGTTTGCTTCTCTCGCGATGCCGGTACCGGTGAGAACCTGTTCAACGGTGAGTACCTGATCAATGCTCAGGGCGAGGATGTTGTGGCTGGTGTTCGCACTCCGCAACAGATCATGACCGAGGGTAGCCGCCGCTGGGCCGCCATGCAGGGAATCAGCGAAGAAGAGCGTGCCGCCAAGTATCCCTCTCTTGAGGAGTCGATGCCCGAGTGCGCCAAGCAACTCGTTGAAATCCAGCAGAAACTCGAGGACCACTACCACGACATGCAGGATATGGAGTTCACCATCCAGGACGGTAAGCTCTGGCTGCTCCAGACCCGTAACGGTAAGCGCACTGGCGCCGCCATGGTGAAGATTGCCATGGACCTGCTGCGTGAGGGCGCTATCGACGAGAAGACCGTCATCAAGCGCATGGAGCCCGGCAAGCTCGACGAGCTGCTGCACCCCGTGTTTGACAAGGCTGCTGTGAAGAGCGCCAAGGTTATGGCCAAGGGTCTGCCCGCCAGCCCCGGTGCCGCTACCGGTCAAATCGTGTTCTTTGCCGACGACGCCGAGGAATGGGCTTCGCGCAAGAAGAAAGTCATCATGGTGCGCATCGAGACCTCTCCCGAGGACCTGCGTGGCATGAGCGTGGCTCAGGGTATCCTCACCGCTCGTGGCGGTATGACCTCTCACGCTGCCGTTGTTGCCCGTGGTATGGGTAAGTGCTGCGTTTCGGGTGCCGGTACGATTAAGGTGGACTATAAGGCTCGCACCGTCGAGATGGGTGGTAAGACTTATAGCGAGGGTGACTGGATTTCGATCAATGGTAGCACCGGTGAGGTTTACGACGGAGCTGTTGCAACTGTAGATCCCGACCTGGGAGGTGACTATGCTGCTGTTATGGCACTTGCCGAGAAATTCAGCACGATGGACGTTTACACCAATGCCGACTCGCCCCGCGACGCCAAGAAGGCTCGTGAGCTGGGCGCACACGGTATTGGTCTGTGCCGCACCGAGCACATGTTCTTTGAGGGCGACCGCATCAAAGCCATGCGTGAGATGATCATCGCTCCCGACGAGGCTACTCGCCGTGTCGCTCTGGCCAAGCTGCTCCCGCTGCAGCGTGGTGACTTCGAGGGCATCTTCGAGGCTATGGATGGTTACGAGGTGACCATCCGCCTGCTCGATCCCCCCTTGCACGAGTTCGTACCCCACCAGCTCGAGACCATGCGTGAGCTCGCCGAGCAAACGGGCCGCACCCTCGAGGAGGTAAAGCTGATTTGCGACGGTCTGGAAGAGTTCAACCCCATGCTGGGTCACCGTGGCTGCCGTCTAGGCAACACCTATCCCGAGATCACCGAGATGCAGGCACGTGCTATCATCGAGGCTGCCCTCAACGTTAAGGCTAAGGGCGTCGATGTACATCCCAAGATCATGGTGCCCCTCATCGGTGTGAAGAACGAGATCCAAATGCAGGCCAACATCATCAACGATACCGCCAAGAAGGTATTCGCCGAGCGTGGCGAGACCGTAGCCTACAAGGTGGGTACCATGATTGAGATTCCGCGTGCAGCTCTCGTTGCCGACCAGATTGCCGAG
>JAEEGF011601727.1_pt1 | contig 60889 bp, 48 predicted proteins | sample 9134171 | NCBI WGS metagenome assembly JAEEGF01 (sample SAMN16246542, study PRJNA631951) | gut metagenome | biome: gut microbiome; feature: rumen; material: AP-attached | host: Bos | place: Iran: Karaj | collected 2018-10 | reverse complement strand
CAGCGAAGTCTTCTCGGTGGCATTCTTCAGGGTAATGAGTATCCTGTTCAGGTCCAACGGCTTCTGAATGAAATCGTAGGCCCCGTTTTTGATGCAGCTCACCGCAGTGTCGATGTCGCCGTGGCCGGAGATCATAATGATGGCCGAATCGCACCCCTCTTCCACAAGGCGGCGGAGCACTTCCTCGCCGTCCATCTCAGGCATCTTGATGTCGCAGAAAATTGCGTCAAAGTTGCCCGCCATAGCGGCCTCATAGCCCTTCTTGCCGTCTTCGGCCAGCTCCACGGTGTGGCCTTCGAATTCCAGAATCTCCTTGAGGCTGTTGCGAATCGCCCTTTCGTCGTCTATAATTAACAGTTTCACGCTGATAGATGTTTATTCTTGCAAATGTAGTCATTTTTTTGAGTATCTTTGTGAAAATTGACGCCGTATGAAGCAACAACCTAAAATAATCATCGCCATAGACGGCTATTCGTCCACAGGCAAAAGTTCGTTCGCAACCCTCATCGCCAAAAAGCTTGGATACATCCACCTCGACTCGGGTGCGCTTTACCGCGCCGTGACCCTTTACGGCCTGCGCAAGGGGGCCATTGGCGACGGCAAAATAAACGAAGAGGCCCTTGTGGCGCTGCTGCCAGAGCTGGAAGTTTCCCAGCGTCCCGAAACCTACATTTTCGAGGAGAACGTAGAGGGGCTCATCCGCCAGATGGAGGTCAGCAGCTATGTCAGCCCGGTGAGCGCCATTGCCAAGGTGCGCAACTTTGTGGATGACAACCTGCACAAGATGGCGGCCGGCGGCGGCGTGGTTATGGACGGCCGCGACATAGGCACCACCGTGTTCCCCAACGCGGAGCTCAAGATCTTTATGACGGCAGACGACCTGGTGCGCGCGATGCGCCGCTACAAAGAGACCACCGACCCCGGCGTCACCTTCATAGACGTGCTTCACAACCTGCGCGACCGCGACCTGCGCGACTCCACCCGCGAGGTCTCTCCCCTGCGCAAGGCAGACGACGCCATAGTGCTGGACAACACCTGTATGACTATGGAAGACGAGCTGGAGTGGCTGGTGAACCTGCTCAACGAAAAATATGGCTTCTCGCTGTAGAATCTGCGAAATTGACCCCGACTCAGGTTTCTGTCACGGCGTAGTGCGCGCCGTGGACAAGGCAGAGGAGTTTCTCGCGTCAGGCGCGCGGCTCCATTCGCTGGGCGCTATGGTGCACAACACCGCCGAGATTGCCCGTCTGGCCGGCAAGGGCCTGGTCACCATTGATTTGGACGGATTGCGGCAGCTGGGCAGCGGCGACACCGTGCTGATCCGTGCCCACGGCGAACCGCCGGCTACCTACGAGTTGGCCCGCTCCATCGGGGTCAACCTCATCGACTGCACCTGCCCGGTGGTTTTGAAACTGCAGCGCGACATCGCCCAGGCGTGGCGCTCTGCGTCGGCTTCCGGCGGCACGGTGGTCATCTTCGGCAAAAAAGGGCACGCCGAGGTCAACGGCCTGGTGGGCCAGACCGGAGGCGAGGCCATCGTTATCGAGAATCTTGACGAAATAGACCGGCTGGACTTCTCCCGCCACATAGAGCTCTTTTCCCAGACCACCCGCGACCCCGCAGAGTACGAGGCGCTGAAAAAGGCCCTTCTGGAGCGCACCTCAGACATCACCATACACGACACCATCTGCCGTCAGGTCTTTGGCCGCCACCGCAAGCTCGCCGCCTTTGCCGCCGGCCACGACGTGATACTCTTTGTCAGCGGCCACGACTCCTCCAACGGCAAAGTCCTCTTCGAACTCTGCCGCCAGCACAACCCCAAAACTTACTGGGTAGAAGACCCCTCGTCGCTCCGCCCCGAATGGCTCTCCGGCGCCGCCTCAATCGGCATCACCGGCGCCACCAGCACCCCCCGCTGGCAGCTGGAAACCATAGCGGAAAGGGTCAATCCATATGAAACACTTCCGGAAGAGGAATCGAAACCGGGGAGTTGTCGGGGTTGACCTCCATAATGTCGGCCATATAGTCCCACCATTTCTTCACGATTTCGGTGCCTCCCAGATCCTGGGAACCCGAGTCGCCCTCCACCTCCTGATAGGCAAAGAGAATGTTGGTCTCCCTGTCCCAATAAATGGAGTAATTGCTCACCCCCGAATCCGACAACAACTTTTTCAACTCCGGCCAGATAGCCGCGTGCCGGCGCTGGTACTCCTGTTCCATCCCCGGCTTGAGGAACATCTTGAAAGCTTCTCTGCGTTTCATATCAGTTTGTTTTTCTTCAAATTTACAAATTAATCTGACATTGACGGCGGCAGGGGGCCGGCAGTGGCCCAGGCAGTGGGCTTGGGACCCATCTCAAACTCAAGGGTGCCTCCATCCACAATCTCGCTGTGGTGCAGCCAGCAGCGGTCCAGAGGCTTGCCGTTAAGCTTGCAAGACTTGATGTAGATATTCTTGTCGCTGGCCTTTTTGGCAATGATGGTCAGCTGCTTGCCATCTTCCATAGTCAGGGTCACCTTGGGGAATACCGGGCTGGAAATCAGATAGACATCCTGACCGGCATTGGGATAGAAGCCGAGCGTATGGAAGGCATACCAGGCGCCCATAGAGCCGGAATCGTCGTTGCCGGGAACGCCATCGCTGGCTGCGGAATACATCGTGGCAAGGATGCTGCGCACAATCTCTGCCGTCTTGTACGGCTCGCCCACATACGCATAGAGCGAAGGCGCAAGGAAGCACGGCTCATTGGAAATCTGGCACATACCGTAGAGTTTGGTGTAGAAGAGCAGCTCATCGCGTGCACCCGGGAAAGTCTCGTGGAAATATGTGTCCAGCCTGCGGGTGAACTCTTCTTTGCCGCCCATCTTGGCAATCAGGCTCTTCATATCGTGAGGCACATAGAACGACAGTTCCCAGGAGAATGTCTCATAGAACTGATGCGGGAAAGAGCCGGAAGAAAAGACTGTAAAGGAAGGATCCTCAAGCCAGCTGCCGTCGGAATTGCGCGGCCAGCAGAACCCTTTGAAACCGAAGCTTTCAATATTGGGATTCCAGAGATTCTCCCAGCTGCGGGCCTTCTGGCAATACTGTTTGTAGATATCATCGTGCCCCAAGCCCTTTGCAACAGTCGCTATCGCATAGTCATTTGCCGAATACTCAAATGTACGACTGCAGCCACGCTCATAGTCGGTTGACACATAGCCAATCCTGTTATAGTCCCACAGGCCGCCGCGGCCGTACTGACGTTCGTCGTCTCCGGGAGGCACAGTAGCATTTTTGAGCATCGCCTGCAAAGCCTTCTCATAGTCGATACCCTTAAGCCCCTTAACAAAGGCGTCGGCCACCAGCATATCGCTGTTTGAACCACCCTGCACGCGGCCACTCCAGTTGCTGGTGCGGGCATCTGGCATATACTTGTCGTGCTCGTAGATATTCACCAGACTCTGCACCATATCGGCGCCGCGTGTAGGCCTGAAAATATTGATGAAAGGATGTGTCGCGCGGAATGTATCCCAGATGGCGTGATAATCTTGATAATACGGCTCGTCCGAAGCCCACATAGGATTCTCCCCGGTGTAGTCGGAAGGCTGCATAAAAATATGATAGATGGACGTGTAGAATATCTTGCGGACATCCTCGCTGCCGCCCTCGGCATCAATCTGCGAAAGAATGTCGTTCCACGCCGCAACGCACTTGGCCTGCTGGTCTTCCACATTCCAGGATGTCAGCTCATCGGCATTCTCTCGCGCCTTGTTAAGGCCCATATAGGAGATGCCGACCTTGACATTCACCTTCTGGTTGTCACGGGTGTCAAAGGTGAAATACGCCCCGCATTTGGTATTGTTGTCACTCTGGCGCAACACGCCGGGCATCAGCGCACCCTCTTTCCAAGTCCCGACCGCCTTGGCCGGGCGGTCGAACTTGGCGTAGAAATACACCGTATATGCAATGGAGAAATTCCAGCCAAGACGCACGCGGGTATACCCTTCCACTTCGGTATCGGACAGAATCCTGACTTCCGAGCCGACAAACTCCTGCTGCTCGATAGATGCCAGATGCTTGCCCAAATCCACAAACACATTGGCCCGGTCGGTTGCCGGGAAAGAGTATTCGTGCTGACCTGCGTGCTGAGACGCTGACAGACGGGCCTTGATGCCATAGCGCTTAAGCCCTATCGAGAAGAGCCCGACTTTGGCATCCAAATCCTCGTATTCAGAAGCATAGTCGGCAGGATTCATATCTCCCGTAGATGCCATAAACAGGACATTGCCATATTTGCAGCCGCCGCCGGAGCCGGTAAGATGGGTATGGCTGAAACCCACCACAGGTGTATTCGCCTGCCAGCCGGCATTCTCTGTAAGCCGGTTGCAGTCAGGGCCAAGTTTGACCATTCCATACGGCATCGTGGCGCCCGGGAATACATAACCGCCGCCGTCGGCGCCAATCATAGGGTCTACCCAGCGGGTAAAGTCATCTGCCCAGACACAGAGCGATGACAGCACCATCAGTATTATTAATCCTGTCTTTTTCATATTTATAACTGTTGATATTCTTTTATGGCCTCTATCGCATCTTCACAAATTTCACCATTATTCTTGAAAATCGTGTCATAATTGTAGAGCGACACATACCGGCAGCCGGCTATCGAGAAGCAGTTGGTCAAGGCCTTAGCCCACACTTCTTTGGGCTGGTCGGCGATATTCCATTCAGAGATTGCCCAATAAGGCGCGTCTGATTCTTTCAGATACTCCATTGCCTCGGACTCCTGAGGATAAACGGCATCTTTCCAGTAAAGGCTCCAGCTCGGGCAGGTGTTGACCTGTATGGTGGACCTCAAATCGCCCTTCACGCCTCCGGTATGGGAGAAAAGCATACTGCGGGGGAAGCCATATCCTTGCGCCAGATCAGCAATGAATTTGGAATATTCCCACTCCAGTTTATACCAGTCTTCTTCTGTGATCTCGCCCTCTGTCTTGATGCCCGAATACGTCATAGCAGCATAGCCTGTCTGCTGCACTCCACGAGAAGGTATAGAATCCAGCTTGATGCCATACTGAGGGTCATCCGCTTCGGGCTTGTCAAAGAGCTCATTGCCCCCTGGATAGTACCAGTTATTAAAACCGAAACCCAGCTCGCCGGTGAGCTTCACGCCACAAAGAAGATACTTCTTCTCTTTTGGCAAAGATTTATACCAGGATGCAACAGCAGTAAGAATGATGTCCATCCTTTTCTTGACCTCGGCCTGATATTCCGGCGCAAAAACATTTGCCATAGGACGGAGTCTGATTTGCCGGCCCCAGTTGAGCCAGCCAATCTTTACGGCGTTCTCACTGCCCCAATCGAACCACTCTACATTCTCACGGTTGGAATCCTTATATCCTTCCATCTCCGGGTCCCACCAGTTCCACAATTCGGGGGTATTCCAGAATGTAATAGGATCCAGCTGTACAAGAACAGGTATGTCATAACGCTCCGCCTGCTCAAAATGCTTGTTCAGCAGTGTCACAAAGTCCTGGACAGGGCGTTGAAGAATATACATAAGTATTGCATTCCCCACTGCTAACTGTTCCTGACCAGACTGCGGGCCAAAGGTCTCTGCTATCTGCTCGTAATTAAACTTGTCACAAGAGGAATTCAGGAAGAAATAATGCTCCGGCGTTTGTGGCTCCTTTTCACAAGAAAGCGCCACAAACAGAGGGAGCCACAATACCAACCAACCCTTCATCTTAGTATTTATCGTGCTGCTGGATTTGCAAAATACCCTGAACAGCGTTTGTATTAACTGACGTACCGTTATTATTACCAATTACGTTCGTATATATCGACAGGAAATAGCATCTATCGATGCTGAGGGAACTGCGTATCGACTTTGCCCAAGTGTCGGCGCTTGCTGAGGCGCTGATGGCCCATTCCGCTACACCCCAATTGGGCGCATCACTGTTTTTGAGCAAGTTGAGGCAGTAGGTCGCATTCTTGCCGTCCGATGCATCTGCCCCATAGAAACTCCAGGAAGGGCAAACCAAGTCATTAATGCAGGCATCCAGGTCATTACCAACTCCACCGGCGTGGGCAAATATTTTTTCGCGAGGAATGCTGTGTTTCCTGGCGAGTTCGCTCACAAACAGGGTAAAGCGATGCTCCAACTCGGCGATATCATCTCCGGTGAGCATTCCTGAAGATTTGATTCCGGCATACTTGCATCCTGCATAGCCGATTGCCGACACGGCGCCGTTGCTTCTGGACGGCTTGTTATTCATATTGATGCCGCTGGTGGGGTCATTTGATTCACTCTTGCCATAAAGGTCATTACCGTTCGTATAGTACCAGTTATTGACCCCGACACCCAATTCTCCGGTAATCTTGATGCCGATAAGCAAGTGTTTCTTTATTGCCGGCAGATTGCTATACCAGTTCTCAACAATCGAAATCATTGCATCCATCCGCTCCTTTACAGCAGCCTGATATGCAGGTGAAAACAGGTTTGCCATAGGTTTGAGCCTGATTTGTGAGCCCCAGTTGAGCCAGCCCAACTTCACGGCATCTGCACTGGACCAGGAGGTCCACTCTACGTTCTCGCGATTGGCATCGCTATACCCCTGGCCGGCGGGATCAAACCAGTTCCAAAGCTCAGGCACTCCGTCCCAGAAGGTAATCGGGTCCAGCTGAACAAGGACAGGCACATTATATTGTTCGGAAAGTTGAAGATGCTTTTTCAGTGTCTCCTTATGAGTTTCCAGAGGTCGTTGGAATAAATAGAACAACAGCCCCTGCCCTACAGCCACATCGTAGCCGTTGGAATCGCCAAAATGGGAATATATGGCCTTCTCCAGATAAGACCAGTCATAGTCGTTAATAACAATATACTTCTTGGGGCCTTGCCAGTAATGTGCTACCAGCACAATATCCTTGGTTACCGGGGTGCTGGCGAAGTTGAACTTCAGGCCGCTTTGCGTATACCATCCGGCAAAGACCTGTCCGTCCAAAGTCGGCTCCTCTGAAGGTTCTGACACAAAGCCCCCTTTCTCTATCGTCTGACTGGCCGGGACAGGGGCTCCGCCCTGACAGTCGAACGTAATGGTAAAGATGGTTTTATCTTCTGTTCCGTTCTCTTTGCCACAAGAGATCAAGCAAAGATTCAGTACAGCCGCAATGGCAAGTAAGAAAAAGCTTTTCTTCATAATGATTCAGTTGTTATTTGTGACCGGAGAGGGTATCACCCCTCCCCGGCCTGTAAATTATTATTTGTCGGTGTATGAGAGCATGAAGTTCTTCAAGCTAACCATATTGCCGCTTCGGCCCCATACAGCAGCATAACCATAATCAAATCTGGGCTGGTTGTCGCCGTCGTTCCACCACCATAATTCCTTTGCCCAAATAATATCTTTAGGCTGTAGTATGCCATCTGCATCGGGTTCAAGACTCCAAATATATGCTGCAGCCCAACTAGGATCGATCTTGTTGCCAGTTTTGCCACGATCAACATTACTGATTTCCAAGCGAATCCATTCAGTTACTTTACCAGTTAAACAGGTCCAGGGATCCGCAGCGGCTAGACCACCCTTATTGAAACCATAGAAACCACCGCCATCCGATCCAGCACCGGCAGATGTGAAGTAACGGTAGTTGGGCATATCGAAGTTATAAGTATTGCCATCGAAACCGTGGGTATTGAAGAGCTGAAGACCTGCTTCTGCGCCATCGGCTTTGATATCGACCGAACATATTATAGTGTTGAACTCATTATCGGATACCTGACGGCGTATTTTTGCGCCATACCAGAACAAAGGATTATATCTGTCTCCGCTATCCCCGTGTAGGTGAAGGGCTCCATCGCTTAGATTAGCACCTGAGCCATCGATATTTCCTTTCCAATTCTCGTCCAGCGCGGGTCCTGTAAAGCTGTCGAATGCAGCCAGACATCCTGCAGCCGCCTGAGCAATAAGGATTTCGTGCTTGGAAGCAACGCCATTGTCATCCATATTGAGGGTTATCTTACCCATACGCGCATTCTTGGCATCGGGGTTGGCGGCTACTACTATATTCACATTTTTGCCTTCTACAGTTACAGTTGCCCACTCAGGTGCTGTAACAGTAGCAGGCGCCGCAACGCTCAAGGTAGTGGTAAGAGTCTCGCCGTCACCCTTGGCTGCCAATTGATAATCCTGCACTGCAGCAGGGATTATACTTACAGTAAAAGTACGGCCATCCTCCATAACGAATGTTGCCAAACCATCTTCAATAGTAACTGACTTGAAGAAAGAGTCTCCATCTTTTCCGGGAACACCAATTCCATCCTGTCCGTCTTCGCCATCTTCGCCGTCAACACCGTCAATACCGTCAACGCCGTCCTTGCCATTGCGGACAACAACGGTACCGTGGTCCTTGAATGTAATTTCATAACCTACCACAGTTCCTTCTGAATCTTTGAGTTCTTTGACACCGGTGATATAGTCACCACCATTCTGTGCAGATGTAATTGCATCAATAGCATCTTCCAAATCAGAGATTCTCTGGTCATAGGAAGACAGATCCAAATCCTGGCAACCTGAAAGGATAAAGAACAGTAATGCCGTAAAAATAATTGTGATTCGTTTCATAATACAATTTTTATAGGGTTGTTATTTATCTGTATAGCATAATGTAAAGTTTCTGATTTTGGTCTCTGCCTCATCCTTGACAAACACACCGAAATACCCATACTCATAGCCGAGCGTAGGATTATCGTTCCACCACCATAGTTCTTTTGTAAACAAGAGTTTACCCTTGGTCAAAACACCATTTTCATCTTCGGCCAGAGTATAGATGTGGGCTGCTGCCCAGGAACCGTGAATCTCGTGTGCAAGTTGTTCATCTGCGGCACGTTCATCCGCACGGTCAATATTGGTAATTTCAAGACGCAGCCACTCTGTGGTGATATCTCCGTGAATTGATGACCAGTTATCCATAGCATTAGCAGAAGCTGCATTAAAGCAATAGAAGCCGCCCGTAGTTTCACCTGCAGCATAAGGCATAAAGCAAGTATAGCTCTGAGTGGATTTGAAATCATAGGTTTCACCATCGTATCCGTGCTGATTGAACATCCATAATCCTCCGCTACCGGAAGCACAGTCAATAGTGCAAATCCATTGGTTGCAGTCTTCACCGCTATATTTAAGACGAACCTTATCGCCATACCAGAAAATGGGATTTGAGGTATTGTAATCGCCTGTGCCGATCATCGACACGTATCCGTTGCCATACTGCAAGTTGGAGCGCGACATATTGCCTTTCCAGTTAGGATCAAGTTTCGGGCTTGTGAAGCTGTCATAAGCTATCTTCATTCCGGCAGCAGCCTGGCAAACAGGGATAGCCACTCTTGCAGGACCACTGGTAGTTACGCCCTCGATTATAACTTTTCCATAACGGGCATTCTTGTCGGCATTTGCAGCAGCAGTCACATTGATGGAAGTTCCGGAAACTGACACGGTAGCCCAGTCCGGCTTGGATATAACCTCCGATGACGTGAACGACTGTGCCACCTGTGCGGTGAGTGTCTCACCATTACCTGCAAACCCCAGATCAAACGGAGTGGAAGCAATCGAAGGTGTCTCAAATCTGGCATTCTTGTCGGCCTGACCCAAATCGAGTATTGCACCTATCTTGGCCGAAATGAATTCATCGGAATTCGTGGTGAATACGCGACCATATTCATCTGCCACGGTGATTGTAAGACCATCCACATAAGTGGCGGGAATTACAGCAATGTAATAGTCTCCTTTGGCGAGAATACCATCTGAAGCAAGAACAACAGATGATGCGCCATTGGTAACGGAAGCTTTTGCGGTAGTAGCGTTGAAAGAGACATCACCTGCCAGATAGTCATTTCCCTTGGATGCCACGGTAATGGACTTGATATTATTGCTTGAACCCAGGGAAACCTTAAGCAGGCTGACTACTGCAGTAAACTTCAATTCAGTTGAAGAAGATGCCGCAACTGCAATTGGCACCTTGGGGTCAACACCAGAAAGAACAGCTTTCTGATTTGCCGGCACTATGCCGCTTATTGAACCGCTGGCTTGACTGGCAAAGGCAGCAGCGGGGGTAGCCGCATAGTAGTTTGTTGCTGATGCGACAGTACCCTTGAATGTTGAAGATGCACCAGCCGCATCAGCCTTAAGCAGGTACTTTTCTGCATCTGCAAACAAGACAATCTCATCTCCTGCAGCCCAGGTGATTTGAGGACCACCGGAAATAGAAGGAAGCGTTGCGGTGAAGGTGACATCCTTGGATTTACCTCCGCCCTCTTCGTTCGGTTTGTTACAAGATGTGACCGTAACCAAAACGGCCAACAACAAAAACGCAATCTTTTTTACCATATTGTTATGCTTTAGGGTTATTCTTGATATGAAAGAACATAATTTCTGAATTGGCTCTCAAAATTGCGTCCCCATAGAGCCACTTTGGAAACGGACGCGGTTACCACATTAAACTTACGGGAGTAATTCACACCTGTAGTCTGCAGTTCACCGTTGAATGTCTTAAGGCAGGATACCTGAACGACTGGCTGGTTGAGCCCGGTCTCTGTAGTGAATACCTCAACACGCCACCAGTCATCCCTGTCTTCCGGCTCTGGCAGAGGGTGCATCTCGTTGTATTGGTTATCGCACGCGCTCGCGCCCACCACACCATCGTCCATCGCCAGCCATGTCTCACCATTCCTGACCCAGATACCGCCACGGTTAGCAGAAGGATTGTATCCAAGATATATTTCTACAACCTGCAGGGGATTGTCGTTTACATACAATTTGGCGCCGCCTTCTCCCCCCATCTTCATATCGACAGAAAAATAGTAGCGCTGGGCAGAAGGATTGAACGCCTGAGGACAGGTATAAAGATATCCTGGATTTCCTTCGGCGGATATCGCCAGATATCCATTGCCTATGGCAACCTTCGAAGGATCCTCTGCAGTCCATCCCGCAGGGAATTGTTTTCCGGAGAAGGCGGCAAACGCCATCTTGCAGCCATTCCCTGCCTGGAACAGTTTGAGATACTGGGTTACAGTATTGTCTCCCGAAGAGCAGGCCATACGGATCACACCCTCTCTTGGTTTGAGGGACGCCTTGTTAGGCTCAACTATGACTGTTATTGATGACATGTCCTCGCTCACAGTGGCAGAAGCGACCCACTCCGGGGCCGATTCCACCGTCACATTATCGGCATTTGTCGAAATGGTAGACGAAAGGGTGCCGCCGGCACCGTCAAATGCCAGTTCAAGCGGGGTCACCAAAAGGACTGGCGAGGGCTTATTTGGCCCAATGGGATCATACGGTTCGTTGCAGGACGCAGCGAGCAGGAGGCATAAAGCCAGATATAATATTGACCGTTTCATACTACATCTCAAGTTTTATCACCTCGGAGAGATTGTATCTGCCGGAGGTGTTGGTTGACAGGGCTGCTATCCTGGCATAATATGTAACGCCGGCCTCAAGACAGTCCAAAATCTTATCCGTGTAGGTAGTGTTGACGATTACTTCGTCGTCTGTATCGGCCAGGGAGCGAACAGCCTCATAGTCTATATGATTCATCCCGACATTGGGATTCCATTTAGAGACCAGCAACCTGGCAGTAGCTATCTTACCTGCTCCGGGAGCCTTGCGGATGCGGTAGCGGGCCACGATATCCGGACCGCTGTTGGTAATATCCGCCATAATGGTCAGATAGGGCGTAACCTGGAAGGTCAGTTCCGTTTTGCCGGAAATGACGACCTCCACGGGATCCACCTCAAAGAATGCACCCTCGACCGGCTGCACCACATACTCTCCCTTGAAGATTTTGGTGTTGTTGAAAGTACCATCAGCTTTTCCCCAAAAATACTGGGGCAAATCTGTCATTTTGCCGTCAACAATCTCGTTAAGTTTGATTCGGAAGCCGTTAGGCTGCTCAGTAATGAGCGGTGAACCATCCTCAAGAACCAGTTTCCCGGTCAGGGTCTCCGAAGGGATATCGTATGTATCCACCGTGCAGGAGAAGAGCAATGCTACAACGCTCAGATATAAGATAATTCTTTTCATAATCATACTGTTGATTAATAACCGGGATTCTGCTTTATCGCTCCGTTGCTCTTTGCAATCACACTGGCGGATATCGGGGCGTAATATGACTTGGTATCGTATGTGTACCTGATTTCCGACCTCTCGCTTATTCTGAAGATATACTTGCCTTCATCCAAAACGTAATAGGGATAAAGAGCGTGGAACGTCTTGTTCTGAATTACATCCTCATATTTGCGCCAGCGTTTCAGATCCCAGAAGATTCGATTCTCAAAGGCCAGTTCGCATCGGCGTTCGTTCATTATCTTTTCTTCTGTGATGGAGGTCAGCTGGCTTGTACCGGCTCTATGACGAATAGCGTTGACGGGGTCAAGGGCATCTGCCATAGTAACCGTTTTGCCATCTACCGTTTCACCGATGATGTTGATTGCAGCCTCTGCCTTGTTCAGCAGAATCTCTGCATACCGCATCTCAATCCAGTCAACATCTCCTGCCCACCAGTTGGCAGTGCCGTAAGGATTGACATATTTCCAAACGAGGCAACCGTTGCCGTTGGTCATCTGGGAACCCATACCACACCAGCCCTGTATGGTTCTACCGCCAAACTTGTCGTCAAAAGAGGCAGACTCGTGAAGCGCCCCGGGATAACTCTCAAAAATGCCTTTCTGGACATCGAAAATGGCCGGGACACCGTCGGAATCTGTAAAGCCGTATATCTCGCCACCCGGAACAAGTACAGATGCAAGAAATCTAGCCTGGGCAGTAGCAAAGAGATCCTGGCGGTTATTGTACCTCACGGGGTTCTGTTCTGTTCCTACAAGGGCTGTCAGATTGAAAGGTTTTCCACTTTCATCGTCAAATAGTTCTATCCATTCAGTGGTGACAGACAACTCTCCAGAATCGGTAATCATAGAATAGTGATACGGGAGCTGCTGTACCGTCCAGTTTTCGGGACGGGTTGTAGCACTGGTCATACAATATTCCTTGATGAACATACGCTCAGTGTTAGAAGCTGTTTCGTCCAGGAAGAGATGCCAGTAGTTCTTGATTTTACCCGCCTTAGTGCCGTCATCATATTTATTATACAGAGCATATCTGCCACCATTGTCCATAGCCTTGCAGGCAGCATCGTAGGCTGCTTTATAATAGTCGGATGCATACTGTGCGGGGATACCTACCAGTCCTTCAAGCTGGACTGTGCCGCGCTTGGCGACGCTGGCGGCATAGAGCATTGCCCTGGATTTCAATCCGGCTGCAATGAATTTGTTGACACGGCCGTTAGCGTAAGAATCGGGGCCCATCAGTTCGTATGCCTTGTCAAGATCTTCTGCAATGAAGTCCCAGCACTCCTTTTCTGTAGAGCGAGGCTTCAGAAGTTCCTCATCACTCAAATCCACATAACTGGGGGCATCTTTCACTATGGGAACACCTCCGTAACTGCGCACCATTGCGTAGTATTGGAATGCACGGCAGAAATACGCTTCTCCAAGCCAGTGATTGAATGCCGCTTCGTTGCCTTTGAAACGATCCTTATTTTCGAGCATACCCTCAATGGTCACATTGGTAAAACGGATGCGTGAATAATCCCACCAGGATAACATACCTCCGTCAACATACTTGGGGGCAAGGGCCACACGAAGAGGTATAACTTCGCACTCTCCGGTCACTACACTGGGATTGTTCCAGATTGAGAAAGGTGAACTGCTGTCTCCGTTAACTCCACCCCACAGCGACATATGCCAGGTGCCTATCGGGAGATATGAATACAGCGTAGCCAAGGATGCGGAAATGCCCACCTCATTGCTGTAGACCTGATCTTTACGAAGATTGTCTGTAGGCTGTATGTCCAGGCTGGAGCAAGCTGTCATCACAAGGATGAATGCCCCTGATATTATCGTATATATATTGTTCCTTTTCATAGCCGTCAGAATTTGAGATTAGCGCCAAAGTTCATAGTCATTATCAGCGGATATGTAGTTCCATAACCCGAAGAAGGATGCTCCGGATCAAGATATTTCAGCCCCGTAAATGTCAAAAGGTTGTATGCATTGGCAAACACTCTCAGGCCGCCGATGCCCACCTTGTCCATCCACTTCTTGGGGAACGTGTAACCTACTTCAACAGATTTCAAACGAAGGTATGTTGCATCGTGCAAAGAAGCAGATGAAGTAGCTGTGTTGAGAGCCATCGCCGTGCTGCTTTGGCTAGTCGTTGGCAGGTAACCTGCAATCCACTCAGTGTTGGGGTTCTTGGGATCTGCAGAAGGGTCTGCCATATGCCAGCGGTCGTAGAAGAAGTTCGGTCCGTTCTTATCATAGATAAACGGCGTTGACAGATACCAGTCATACTTGACCTGATTGAAGGCGCCACCCTGGAATACGGCGGTGAGGTCTATCCCCTTCCATTCCATATCAAGGGTGAAACCGTAATAAAGTACAGGAGAAGACTGGGCACCAAAGGTGATCGGGTGCTGGTCGTTGCCGTCAATTATGCCGTCTTCGTTCCAGTCCTCATAGGCATAATCACCGGGCTTCAACTCCTGGTTGCCAAGATTATCCATATTGGGCCAGGACCATATCTGATCGTAGTTCTGGAACTGCCCCGCATAGTCATAGCCCCACCAGATGTCGTTGTACCTGTTTGAAGGGTTATTCTTCCAGTTGAGCCACTGGGTACCATAGTCCGTGTGCTCTACATACATTCTCATAAGACGGGAGAATGCGATGTTGCCTGTCAGTCCATAGAAAAACTGTCCGATTCTGTTACGATGGCGCAGCGTCAGGTCAATACCCTGGATGCGGTCCGAATTGAGGTTTTCCTGAGCAAGATTCTGACCAAGCCAGTCAGGAATTGTAACATTGCGGGTCGCAGGTATGCCGGAACGGTCGCGACGGTAAACATCAAACTCAATGCCCAGCTTTCCGTTCCAGAAATCTGCATCCAAACCGATATTGGCGCTCCTTGTGCGAATCCAAGTCAGATTCTCGTTGGGAGTAGCAAGAAGAGAAACTATAGACTGTGACTCACCGTTCCAGATAAGCGGCCACCAGTCAACGGAGCCGGCGGAATAGGAAAAGCCTTCGATAAACTGGAAGTTCGCGGTGGAATCGTCTCCGGCTTCACCCCAGGAAGCACGCAACTTGAGGTTATCCAACCAACCGCGGGTGCTTTGCATCCAGGGTTCCTGACTTATGCGCCAGCCTGCGGAAACTGACGGGAAGAAACCCCACTGATGGCCTTTCGCGAACTTGGAAGAGCCATCGTAGCGGAAAGCAGCTTCGGCATAATAGCGCTCGGCATAGTCGTAGTTCAAACGGCCGACCACAGACTTGCTTGCTATCTTCCACAAACCGCTCTGGTCTGCCGGACGCACTCCCGAAGTATAGTAGTTGGTATTCATATAACCGGTCTGACCAGTGCTGATACCGTTGGACAGCTCCTCCAGAGAAGTCATAGCAATATAGCGCAATGCGTAGAAGTTGTCCATATCAGTGGTCTGCTCTTCATAGAGGGCGAGAGCCGCAACGTGATGCTGGCCAAAGGTTCTGTCGTAATTCAGCGATGCCTGAAGCAGTTGGTTCTGACTGAAACGGGTACTTCTCTTCACTGAGTTAAGGCTGGCGTCATCTTCTTTACCGCCATATTTGGACTCTATGAATTCGTTTGTGTTCAGGTTGTAGGTATAAAGCGAATATGAACGGCAGAGTTCCTTTGCTTCCCAGTTTGTGTAGTCATAGGAATAGGATGCCTTCGCGGACAGGCCGGTAACCCAGGGGATATCCCAGGTCAGGGAACCGGTGGCCTGAAACATTTTCTGCCTGTTGCGTTTGTAACCGGACTTGTCGGCATCGGTAATCGCCAGCGGGTTATAGCCCTGCGACACATTCTGCATATACGGCAACGTATAGTTGGCATATGCTGCATCCACCGGCTTCTCTGTCCAGGCAACACGATAGAATATCTCAGTATCGTAATACGGGGCATTCTTCGTATCCATCATTCCATTGATCAGAATATCGGCTTTGAGATTATCCGTGACTTGAACCGAGAGGTTGTTGCGCAGGTTGAATCTGTTGTAATTCAAATCCCCGGTAGAGAAAATACCCTGTTGCGACAGGTATGAAAGATTGGTAAAGTACTGCACCTTGTCGGTTCCACCGGAAATGGACAGAGTGTGTGACTGTTGCGGAGAATACTTGTTGTTGTTTATTCTCCACCAGTCGGTGCCAACCCGCTGTCCGGACTTATATTTCTCTATCGTTTCAAGAGGATAGATAAACTGCCCGGGAGCCATTGAACCACGCATAATGTTGTTCTCGTTGGTAATCTCCATAAACTGCCAGGCATTGAGACCGTCCGGTGTGTTGATTGCCATTGAGAAACCACCGTAGCCCTCATATTCGATATGCGATTCACCTGCACGTCCTTTCTTGGTTGTGATGAGGATGACACCGTTGGAAGCGCGCATACCGTAGATTGCCGCTGAGGCATCTTTAAGTGTGGATATACTTTCAATTTCATTGGCGTCCAGCCTTTCCATATTGTCGCGGGGCACACCGTCTATTACCACCAGCGGCATTCCCATACCGCGAATGTTGATGGAAGATGCAAATGAACCCGGCTCGCCGGATGTCTGGACAACCTTTACTCCGGCCATCTTGCCGGCAAGGGAGTTGATGACGTTTTCACTGCGGGTGTCTTTGATTGCCTCTGAACTTACAGAAGAAATCGCACCGGTAAGTGAGGCTCGCTTCTGCTTACCGTAGGCCACCACCACGACATCGTCCAAAACCGTCATATCCTCATCGATTACTATTCGGATACTTGACTGACCTGCAGGTACAGTAACGGTCTTGTCACGATAGCCAAGGCTGGTCACAGTCAGTCTTGCTTCTCCGGCCGACTTCAATTCAATGGAGAATGTTCCGTCAGCACCGGTAACCGTGCCGGCTTTGGAGTCGGCAACCAGCACACCGGCGCCAACCACCGGCATACCGGAGGCATCCACAACGGACCCCTTTATCTGCCTGCCGGACTGACTCCAGCCAGCAAGTGTGCCAATAGCCATCACAAAGATGGCCAGAAGGCACCGGGCCCAGTGTTTTAGTTTGACATTCATACTGTTAATATTTATTGTTTGATTGTAATCTTATGGTCTCCAGGTTTAAGGGTATATGTCCTGTCTCCAACCTCAACGGTTGCGGAGGTATTGCCAGGGACGGTAATATTCAACTGAACCGAACCGCCCTGGCGCCTCCAAGAGGATTTTATCATACCCACAACACTATTATAAGTAGCGTTTGCATTATCAAGGCCTTGAGGGAAATGAGGCCGGATGAAGAAGTGTCCGAAACCCGGCACTTCCGGATCCGGCTGAATCCCGGTCAAATCGGACATCATCCAGGCTACGATGTCGCCCAGGAACACGTGATTGTCCGACATCCGGAGGCCCTCTTTAGCGACCCACATCTCAAGAGATGTAGTATAGCCTTTCCTTACCCAGTCTGCATACGACGGCTGTCCGGGAGCAATGGCAATTGCATACGCCTGATCTACATAACCATATTTGGTCAGCATCCTGGGCACCGTTTTGCTGCCTATCACGCCATAGTTCAAGTGATTGTCACACGCGGCAACCGCCTCGCTGAGCTTGCGTGCAACTGCCTCTTCGTGACCTTCAGGAACGAGACCCATATAAAGAGCAAGCGCCTGCGCGCACTGGGTGCCGTTGGCAAAGGTCTCTTCTTCCTGATGGTAATACCGCTCACAGATGAGGGCTTTCAAAGACTCCGCTTTGTCTGAATACTGGCTTGCATCCCGTCCAAGGAGTGTAAGGAACCGGGCCATCGTCTTGTTCATCAGATAGTAGTAGCAAGTGGAAATATAGTCATTCGGAGTGTCTATCTCCCAATAACACCAGTCGCTCAGGCCATAAGGGATTATGCCGCCGTCTTGCTCACGGCCTTCCAGCCAGGCGAGATATCGCTCGCAGGTGGGAATAATCTTTTCTATTGCCCTGATATCGCCGGTATAGTTATACACGGTTTCCGGCAGAATGAACAATACGGCATCCCAGGCAGGACCAATTCCAAGACCCCATCCGTGAGAAGGGACAATGGCCGTGATCTGGCCGTCTTCGCGCTGCGCATCTGCCAGATCATCTATCCATTTGAGATAAGACGAAACTACATCAAAATTCATCAATCCTATCTCGCAAGAGAAGTGGGCATCGGCAGTCCAGCCGTTTTTCTCCCGCTGGGGACAGTCGGTGGGAATGCTCATAAAGTTACTCTTGTAAGAGCGAAGCACAATATCCCGAATGGCATTCATCTCCTTATCCGAACAAGAGAACGTACCAACTTCATCAAAAGCGGTGTGGATAAAGTCTGCCTTGGCCTTTTCCACTGTGATTGGCTGATCCGACATTATTTGGGCATAGCGGAAGCCGTGATAGCAGAAGCGGCCCTGAAGCTCATTCTCACCTTCATCCAAATAATAGATATCGGTCTGGAAAGTGTGGTCCTCCATCGGGCGGAAATGCTCATCTATATGATATAAAGAGAGCAGTCCGGTTGAATCCAGCCTTTCTGCATGCTGCACCCTGACACGGGTACCATTGGCGCCTTTTATGGCGAATGAAGTAAGGCCAGAAATATTTTCGCCAAAATCGCAGACAAAGAGAGTGTCTGAGAATGCCCTTACTTTGCCCTCGAGAGTCTTTTCAACTTCATTGAGCGGCATATACTGCGCCTGAAGCAACGGCGACGGGGCATCCACCACACAGGCCGGCCGCCACTGGGAATCATTAATGTTGCGGGACGCGTCGAATTTATCTCCGGAATAGATATTATCACCAAGGAATGGTATCTTATCAAGGTCGGCAGGTGTATTCCAACTACTGTCGGTACCTATTATATACTCACGACCATCTGCACACTCAATATATAACTGCGCAATGAAACGGGGTCGGCCGCGCCACCCAGCCAGGTCAAAGTCCCATACGGCCGTATGGTCTATGACATTGTAAAAACCGCAACCTAGCGTCACCGCAATCAGGTTCCTTCCCTTAAGTAAATCGGTAACATCCACAGCAGTGTAAAGGTTTCGCTTGCCATAATCGGTATATGCCGGGTTTAGAGCCGTGGAACCCACTCGCGTCCCATTTATGTAGATATCAGCATAAGCGGCAGCGGAATAGTATAATCTGGCTCTTGAGATATCTTCATAGCAAATAAAACTTTTGTGAAGGATGGGCGCCTGGCGGCAATTTTTGTCCCGACCGTCGCTGATCCAGGACCCCATCCAGTTGCCCATAACTCCCGTCTCAAATGAAGCAGTTGACTCAACTACATTCCCTTTCTCATCTTCTGCCGTCAATTTCCACATATAACAACTCATTGGCTTAAGCGGGAGCGGCTCCTGCGGCACATAATACATCTGGCCGCCATCAATCGTTGAAGATGTCCAGATAACACTGCCTTTATCATCACATACGGTCAGGACAAAGCTCTTTTGAGTAACCTTGCCGTCGTATGCCCAGCTGAATCTAGGCTGCATAGTGTCAATATTCAAAGGGTGACTTGCCCATTCAGTGCGCAGTTGCACTAAATGACCATCGGAACAAGCCAATGTCAAAACATAGGCAATTAGATAGAATAATATGGCTCTGGCAACTCTCATATAACAAAGTTACTCTTAAGCAAGATTCCCTTCATTACGATTATTGACAAATGAATATTAAAAAATGACTGCGCACAATAAAAACGTGATATGAAAACTTCACGGCTTTCATATCACGAATTTACAGCAATAGATGGTGGTAAGTTACCACCTTTATCCGGTTTAACGGGATATTCGCTTTGAGTGCAGGTCGCTATCGGCAGAACTGGTACCTACCATTATGGTAAACTTGCCTTTTGAAGGCACCACGTCGTGCGCCTCTTCTGACCACCAGTTGAATGTTTCTGGCGTGAGCGGTATCACAACCCGGCGCGAACGATGAGCAGGAACTCTGACACGCTTGAAACCGCGCAGGGTCTTGACGGGGCCACCCTCGTCACCTTCTTTTCGCACATAAAGTTGAACCACTTCTTCGCCATCGCGGTCGCCGGTGTTCTTTACCCTTACAACTACTTTCTTACCCCAGCGGACACGCGGTTTGCTTATCTTGAATGATGCATAGCTGAGACCATATCCAAATGGATATAGCGGAGCCTCTTTCATAAAGCGATAGGTATGTCCGACCATATCATAATTCTCGTAATCGGGCAGCTGCTCCGCGCTACGGTAGAAGGTCACCGGGAGTTTGCCGCAAGGGTTGAAATCGCCCAGCAGCACATCCGCAACAGCAGTTCCGCCTTCCTGTCCGGGATACCAAGCCTGTAAAATCGCCGAACAAATGCGGCTCTCGGGCTCAAGTGCGATAGCGCTGCCTGAGAAGTTTACAAAAATCACCTTCTTCCCGGCTTGCACAAGCGCCGCCACAGCATCTCTCTGGACTGCCGGAAGTTCTATCGTGGTGCGGTCCCCGCCTAGGAATCCGGGCACCTCCACAGGCATCTCCTCCCCTTCGAGGGAAGGTGAAATACCGCCTGCAAATATCACGGTATCATAGCCTTCCAACTCGGCCAGCAGAGTTGCCATATCAACTTCTCCAGTTGCCAGCGGGCAGCCGGCCACATATTTCAAATCGGGAATTCTTGCCTGCATAGCCTCCAGAAGAGTGACTGTATGATGCGGCGTACCATTATAGTTGCCCCACATCATAACTTCGTCTGCAGCATTGGGGCCCGTGAGGGCTATTTTCCCTTCTGCCTTAAGCGGCAGTATGCCCTCATTTTTCAACAAGACCATACTCTCCCGCGCCATCTTGAGCGACAGCTCGCGGTATGCTTCACAGCAAAGAGCATCTTCTTCTACAGGACAGGCAGCAGCGTTTTCTTCCAGCCGCATCCGCTCGTAGAGCAGTTTTTCAACCGCTGCATCCAATAACTTCTCGTCCAGAATACCAGCGTGAACAGCTTCCACGATGCCGGGGAAAGCCCAGCCGCACTCGAGCTGCGTTCCCACTTTTACAGTGGCCGCAGATGCCTCTGCCCTATTGGCACAGTATCCGTGGCACCCTTCATTATAGAAATCCTGCACTGCTCCGCAGTCGCTTAAGATAATACCTTTGTAGCCCCACTCTCCACGAAGAATAACTTGCAGCAAGTATTTTGACGCACCGCAAGGCTCGCCGCGGAAACTGTTGTAGGCAAACATCACCTCCTGCACATCTGCTTTCTCCACCAAATCCTTGAAAGCGGGCAGGTAGGTCTCGCGCAAGTCGCGCTCCGACACCTCCGCATTGAAATGATGACGGCTGTATTCCGGGCCGGAATGTACGGCATAGTGCTTGGCGCAGGCGTGAACTTTTTCGCCATTTTCGCCTTGCAGACCACGCACAACAGCACAACCCATCACTGCTGTCAGATATGGATCCTCTCCATAAGTCTCCATACCCCGGCCCCAGCGGGGATCACGAAAAATATTGATGTTCGGAGTCCAGAAAGAGAGTCCCTTGTACCATAGGCTGACTTCAGGGTTACCCGCTTTCTCCTTCAAGCCTTGTCTGTATTTCACTATCGCCTCGTCGCTGACAGCAGAAAACACTTCCTGCAACAACTTTTCGTCAAACGAAGCCGCCATCCCTATAGGCATTGGAAACATCGTGGCATAGCCGTTGCGAGCCACCCCGTGCAGAGCCTCGTTCCACCAGTTGTATTCCGGAATGCCCAGGCGCGGTATGGCCGGAGAATCAAACTTCATCAAGGCGGCCTTCTCTTCAAGGGTCAATTTGGAAACCAGAAGACGTACCTGCTCATCATCAACGGCCAAAGCGTTGAAAGAAATAGCCGCGAGGGCAATCAGTGAAATAATCAGTCTTTTCATTATTTATTCAAGCCGTTTGACGGCAGAAACGGCGCCTTCGTTTACAGAACCGTCGGGCAGAAGTATAGTAGATCCATTAAACAGGGTCACATACTTGAGTCTTGGCAGAGAAAAGCATAACTGGAGTGTTTCATACCAGACATCTTCAGGCTGATCCCATATATTCCACTCCGCCATTGCCCAATATGGAGCATCTGACTCCTTGAGGCAGTCCATTGCATTTGTCTCTTCCGGGTGCAATCCCATATCGTGGTAAAACGTCCAACTGGGGCAGGCACCTTCCTGCACGCAGGCCATCTTGTCGCCAAGAGTGCCGCAGCTGTGCAGAAAGAGCATTTCGCGGGGGAATCTGAATTCGGCCGCCACATCTGCTATAAACCGGCAGAAGCGGGACTCAACCTCATAAATATCTTCTGGAGTAACCTCCCCTTCTGACTTAATCCCGGCGGCAGAGAGCGCCGCATAACCAATTTGGGCGACACCTCTTGCCGGCACATCATATATAGAAACCCCGGTTGTGGGGTCCTCGGACTCGGGTTTATCATAATATGAATTGCCGTCAGGGTAATACCAGTTATTGAAGCCCAAGCCCATTTCGCCCGTGAGTTTAATGCCCCCAAGCAGATATTTCTTATCTCTTGGCAAAGATCTATACCATCTCTTTGTTTCTTTCAGCAAGACTCTCATCCTTTGCTTGACCTCATCCTGATATGCAGGAGACAGCAAATTGGCCATCGGCAACATCCTGAACTGAACACCCCAGTTAATCCAGCCTATCTTGACGGCATTATCATTTCCCCAGCCAAACCACTCGACATTGTTTCTATTGTCCGGATTATAACCGGGCGCACTTTCATCCCACCAGTTCCAAAGCCACGGCACATCCTTCCAAAAGGAGATGGGATCAATCTCTACGAGCAGCGGGACATCATATTCCTCGGACAGTGCGAAATTCCGTTTCAGGGAGGCAACCAGTTCTTCCACAGGCTTCTCCAGCAGATATATCAGGACGGCACGTCCCACAAGCACCTTCTTACCTGACTGCGGGTTGAAAGTGTCGCTGATCTGCTTGTAATTGTCCGTCTCGTGATATTCGTTCAGGAAGAAATACTGCACATCACTCTGCGGTCTGCCGCAGGAAACGGCCACCAGCCACAGCGCCGTAACGGCCAATAGTATCTTCTTCCGGAATGGGGTCATAACTTTTTCAAAGATAAGCAATTATCTTGAAAGTTCCCGCCAATCCAGAGGAGAAATACCTGTTTCGCGCTTAAAGAGGGTGCTGAAGTACTCTGCATTATCTATTCCGGAGCCAGTAGCGACCTCCTTGACCGGCATATCGGTGTATGTCAGCAGTTCTTTGGCTTTGAGTATCTTGAAGCTCATAATATACTTAGACGGCGAGATACCCGTATACTTCTTGAAGATTGTCCTGAAGTTAGAGTAGCTCATACACAGGCGTTCTGCAATCTCTGGGGGCGTTATAGTCATAAATTCCTCTTTGATGAGATTCTTGGCGCTAATGATGGTCCTTTCGAAATAATCGACATCGATAGTGCTGTTGCCGTCAAGATACAGCGCATAGCCCACTATATTGCTTATCATCCCCGCCAGCACCTGCTGATACTTGGGATACTGCTCCATAGCAACCTTTATCAAATCAGAGAACAGTGTCTGTATCGTATCGTTTAGCTTGATACTTAGCACCGGATGTTCCTTGCCGATAAACTCTTTGCCGACAAGCTCGTGCATCCTTGACCCGTTGAAACCTACGCTGTATTCCACCCAGCCGGTGTCTTTGTCAGGCCAGTAGTTATGCCACTCTCCCGGGAAGAGGACAAAGAGGGAACCTTCTTTAAGGGGGATCAATTTGTCTCGTCCAAGCGATTCCGACTGAAACCAGCCGCTTCCGCTGGATATATACGTCAACTGATATTCTTGAAGCACTCTCCCGTGTTCCGTGGAGAAATGATAATAATTGTCCCTTGGGCCCCGGGGATACTGCTCGTGCGGCGCAAAGGACATCTTTGCGGCAAATGTCGCATATAAACCCCAAGATTCGTCCTTTTCCGAATGTGATAGTATTGTGCCGGTACCCATTTCTCCTAAAAAAGTATTAATTGTTGAACACACGCTGTACTGCTTCGAGCCACTGGTATCCCCAGACTTCGTCGGGGAGGAGATAACTGCCCTCTACCCACTCGTTCCAGGCGTTGACCATCACCATTCTGGGCTGTGTCGCGGCGCGGGCGTCAGCATAGTCCTTTGCAATACGCAGATATTGCTCAAAGACCTCCGGGCTGTGATTGAGATGCGTGATGTCATCCGCTCCTTTATAAGGGAAACGAGGGGAATCGTCCCACCCAATCGACACCGTGGGGAAGACAGGTATATTGTATAGCGAATCCACACATTCCCTTATCTTCACCGATTCTGCGCAATGCTGCGCGTAATCGGGAGTAAAGCCACCCATATTGTAATAGGCGATTGCGTTGATGCCGAGTTTCTCTATATCAGCATTCATCCTTGCCTTTTCCTCTTCGGACGGTATGGAACCGCCACCCGGGGTTAGCTGCAGCCAAAGGCCGGGAAAGCCTGCCTTTTTCACCTCCTCTCGGAAAAAAGCCATAGCAAGAGCCGCCTCCTCTTCAGACGCAAATCCTTCCTTAAAAATATCTGTATTGAATATCGCAAAGATGGGTTTACCGTCAATCTTGGCGGAGTTGGGAAGATGAAAATACCGGCTGATCACGCGCTCCACGACCTGTTTCCAATTTTCCATCCCAATTCGGGGATTGAATAGCAGGGAATCGGCATCTGCGCCCCACTTGTGATAGTTCCAGTAGCTGTATTTGACATCGTGATTGGCGTACATCAAGAAGAAATCCATTTTGCGGTTGGACGGGGCCTTGAGAAATCCGTTGTCCAGGGCAGACTCCAGATAGGGACCGTGATAGCCATCCGGCGCGTTGTACCAGTACCAGTCATAAACAAAGGTGTTGATGCCGTATTTGAGGGCAGTCCGAATCCATTTCTCCACCACTTGCGGATCATCGTCCATCTCGTACCCCCATAAAGGCCGCTTTGGCTGGTAGTGACCTTCAAAGCGGGGATTCCCCTTTTTGATTACTTCCCACTCACCTTCTCCATCGGGCCAGAGCCAGTTATGCGCCAGGGAGTCATTATGACAAGAGGGCCACACATATGCGCAGACCCGGTATTCGGCCCTCCGGGAAGTGCACGCCGCAAAAAGGGTGATGCAACACAGTACAGTCAGAACTCTTTTCATACACAATCGTTTACAACAAAGATAACCATATTTCTCGGAAACTAATTTTCAAAAAAGCTGTCGAGTTGGTATTACTGTCAAATTTGGTTGCCGATTATGAAGACGTGCACTACCCTATCAGCAAGCCTTCGCTCATCGAGGTATTGAAACTGCGTATGTATGAATTAGGCTTGAGCCAGTGTGCCCTTGCGAAATTGCTTGGGATGAACCAATCCAAGATAAGCGAGATTATGTCCGGCAAAAGCGAACCCACGTTAAAACAAGCCAGAATAATGTCTCAGAAGCTAAATATTAGCCCGGCCATCATCTTGGGTGTCTAATCCCCGCAGATTCCGGCAATTTGCCAATTCTCTATCTTTTATTAAATTTGCATCTTCAGAAACAAACATTAAACCAACTATATGGCAACAACAGCTGATTTTAAGAATGGACTTTGCATAGATTTCAACGGCAAGCCGTGTTCTATCGTATGGTTCCAGCACGTAAAGCCGGGCAAGGGCCCCGCTTTCGTCAAATCCAAACTCCGCAACCTGGAGAACGGCCGCATCCTGGAGAAAACCTGGACAGCAGGCGAGAAGATTGAATTGATCACCGTGGAGCACCGCCCCTACCAGTACCTCTATAAAGACGAGGACGGCTACAACTTCATGCACGCCGAAACCTTCGAGCAGGTTCACCTGGGCGAGGATATGATCGAGAACGCCGACCTTATGAAAGAGGGCCAGACCGTGGAGATGATATTCCTGGCCGGAGAAGACGAGCGCTGCCTCACCTGCGAGCTCCCTACCTATGTAGAGCTTGAGGTGACCTACACCGAGCCCGCTGTCAAGGGCGACACCGCTTCTTCCAACGCTCTTAAAGAGTGCACCCTTGAGACCGGCGCTACCCTTATGGTTCCCCTGTTCATCAACCAGGGCGACAAGATCCGCGTAAACACCGTGGACCGTGCATACGGCGAGCGCGTGAAGGAGTAAACTTCTCCGCAGCTCAAAAAGAAGACGGCCGCCGGATATTCCGACAGCCGTCTTCTCTTTTATAATCTCTTAAAATATATGTTTATCGGTTTTCTATCTTGATTTGGAGGATTTCGTTTTTGCCGTTTACGCTCTTGACAAAAATGATGACCCTGTATTGTGAGCCTCCGGCATCCAGATTGGCCACGGCATAGTTCATAGGGGGCCGGCCACTCTTGTGCATAATCTTGAATTCCTTAGGTGTATGGTTGGTGAAGAAGTTGCGCAGGATGAGCTTTGCCTGATTGCGGGTGCAGTTGTTTATTGTGCCCATCACATCCACCTGCAGATTGTCGGCAAACCAGACGGAGAGTTTATCGGCATCGCCCGACTCCATATACTTGGCAATGGGGATGAACACGTCGCCGTCGTCAATTGCCCTTGCATCCACTTTAAACAGCGAAGCGCACAACAACATTGAAATCAGCAGATATTTTTTCATACCTTTATTCTTGTTTTACACGGGATGTAAAAATACAAAAACCAAGCCACAACAAATGAATATCCGACTCCTTTTGGTGGGCAAAACAGAAGAAGCCTATCTGAAACAGGGCATACAGCTTTACAGCGACCGTCTGAGCCACTATTGCAAATTTTCTATAGCGGAAATTCCCGAGCTGAAAAATGCAAAATCCCTCTCGCGCGAGCAGATCAAGACCCGCGAAGGGGAGCTGATACTTAAAAACATTTCCACTTCGGACTATCTGGTGCTGCTTGACGAGCGGGGCAAAATGTTCACCTCAGTGGAGTGGGCCCGCGATATGGAGAAAAAATTTTTATATAGTTCCAGAGATATTACCTTTGTGATAGGCGGCAGTTACGGCTTTGATGCAGCTGTATATGAGCGTGCTGACGAAAAGATTTCTCTCTCAAAAATGACATTCTCGCACCAACTTTGCAGAGTGATTTTTCTTGAGCAGCTCTACCGGATGTTCACCATCATCAAAGGCGAGCCGTATCATCACGAATGAAAAAATCGTATAAATACGCCATAATACTGCTGACGGTCGCTGCCGCCGTGCTGTTTTGCATCTCCTTTATAAAACAGGCGCCGGTCCAGGTCAAGATTTCCGAAGCGCATAAGGTAGAGAAGCGGCTGGCCGCGCGCGAGCGCATCCTGGACCGCTACTGCAACGCCATCCTCTCCGGAAAGGAGATTCTGGACAATCTTGCAGACCTGCCGGAGGACCTGGTGATATACCACTACAAAAACGACACGCTGCACTGCTGGATGAACCAGTTCCCCATTGCCAACGATGCAATAAAGGTGAACTATTCGATGTACCGTCTGCACCACCTGCTGGGCCCCGACCAGGTCTACACGGCGCCGCTGGCCTATCTGGACGGCGACCAGTCCTACACCAACCTGGGTTCGGTGTGGTACTTTATAAAGACCTATAGAAACGAAGACGACTATCTGATAGGCGCCATATGCATAAAGCGCGAATATCCGCAGGAGAGCCTCAGCTATGCAAACGAGGTCAACAGCCATCTGAAGCTGGACAGGAAATACACCACCGCCCCGCTTAGCGTGGCCAGCGGCGCCACGGTAAAAAGCATCTCGGGCAAGCCGCTTTTTTCTATTGTAGAGACCTCCCGCACACAGTTCAGCTATGGCAACTATCCTTTGCACTGGGTAGTGATAGCCCTGCTGCTTCTGGCGGCATTCCTGCTGCATCTCTCGCTGAGAAACGGCAAATCCTTTGGGGTGTATTTGGTCACCATCACCCTGCTGTTGCTCTGGGCAAGGCATCTGTCGCACATCGGCGACCCTTCCCTGCCGATGCTGTCTCCCCTGACCTATGCCGGCAACAACCTGCTGGATTCACTAGCCAGCCTGCTCACCATCAACGCCTATATATTCCTGGTTTCCACCGGGCTTTTCCTGCTCAGGGTGCCGCTGCTCAAGTGGTACAGGAGTCTTGGCCGCGGCTGGCGCTCTGCCTGCGCCGCATTGTGCGCGGTGGCCACGGTGCTGCTGGCTCTCTATATCGGCTTTACCCTGAGGTCGCTGATACTGAATTCAAACATCACCCTTAACCTGACCCGCATCAGCAGCGTCAACATATATTCAATTATATGCCTGGTGTCGTTTGCCCTGCTGTTTGTGTCGCTGCTGCAGTGGCTGCAGATGTCCGTCACGGCCATCGCCGGCAGGCGGGTCATCAATCTTTTCAACTGGAAATACCTGCTGATATATCTGGCGGCCATATCGCTCTACTGCACCGTCACCATCTATTCCGCCAGCCTAAGGAAGGAGTTCAACAGCAACAAGGTGTGGACCGACCGCCTATCGGTGGACCGCGACCTCTCGCTGGAGATGCAGCTGAGGATGATAGAGAGCGGCATCACCAACGACCAGTTGATAGCGATGCTGAGTTTCTGGCCCAACGGCGGGGAGGACATCATCCGCAACCGTCTGCTGGAGCGCTACCTGTTCCGCAGTTTCTCTACGCGCTACAACCTCTCTGTGAGCACCTGCAACCCGGCCACCCAGATGGTGATTGACCGCAACACTCCCGCGGTGAACTGCATAGGCTTTTTCAGCGACGAGCTCCGCAAATACGGCGTGCCGCTTGCCGGCGGTTCCAAGTTCTTCTTTATGAACAACTTCAACGGTCAGACCACCTACCTGGGCGTTTTCACATACGTCAATTACGAGACTCTGGAGGCCACAAACCTATACATAGATATAGAGTCGCGCCTGGTCACCGACAAGGGGACCAATATGAACGCCATACTGTTCAAGCAGTCGCAGGAGCTGGATCTGCCGGCATACTATTCCTACGCCAAATACTCCTCCGGGAAGCTGGTTTCCTATTCGGGCCGCGAGTCTTTCCCCACCAACATCTCCACAGAGAGTTATAAGCCGGGCTATTCAATGGCCAGGAGCGGAAAAACCATCCGGTTCATCAATAAGGTTTCTGACGACGACGTGGTGATTATCAGCCGCCCGGTGCCGGGATTTTTGCGGTATCTGGTGCTGTTCTCTTACCTGCTGCTGCTCTTTGCCCTGGTGCTGATACCCATCACCTCCCCTTCGCGCAAGAGCAATATGCTGCTCTCCATGCCCCGCAACTCCTACAAGCGGCGCATCACCACCCTGATGCTGCTCTCTATCCTGCTTTCGCTGGCCTGCGTGGGCATAGGCACCATCTACTTCACCGTGAAGCGCAACAAGACGGTGAACGAGCGCAATATGGTGAGCAATATGCAGATTGTGCAGTCCACCCTCTCGGACTACTGCCAGTATGCCCTCAGATACACCGACATCAACACGCCGCAGCTGCAGGAGGCAATGAAGTCCATCTCCAACAGCACCGGCAACGAAATCAATATCTACGACACCCACGGCCTGCTGCTGTGCTCTACCCAGCCGGAACTCTACAACCAGTCGGTGCTTGGCGCCCGTATGGACCACCGCGCCTACGATGCCATTGTAGATGAGAGTTATATGAATTATATCGGCCAGGAGAGCATCGCCGGCAATTCGTTCCAGTCTATCTATGCTCCGCTCTACAACATAGACGGCCGTCTGGTGGCCATTGTGGGCATTCCGCACGTCACCGGCCAGAGCCAGTTCCAGCAAGAAGGCTATATGATTGTGGCCAGCATCGTGAACCTGTACCTGATTATCCTGATTGCCAGTATCCTCATAAGCCTTATGCTGGCCAACTCCATATCCCGGCCGCTGACAGAGATCAAGAAGTCTATGGAGCGGCTGCCGGGCAGCAAAAAGAAAGAGCATCTGGTATATCGCGAGGGCAAGGACGAGATTGGCACGCTGGTGGCCGCCTACAACCGTATGGTAGATGAGCTGGACGAGAGCACCCGCCGGCTGGCCCGAACCGAGCGCGAGACGGCGTGGAAAGAGATGGCCCGCCAGATTGCCCACGAGATCAAGAACCCGCTGACGCCTATGCAGCTGAATATCCAGATGCTGCAGAGGCTCAAGAAGACGGGCGACCCCCGCTGGGAAACCAAGTTTGACGAGGTCAGCCGCTCGCTGCTGGAGCAGATAGAGATTCTTTCGCGCACGGCGTCCGACTTCTCTACCCTCTCCAAACTTCTGTCCAACGAAGCCACCACCAGAGAAGATCTTGTGGCCATTCTCAAAGAAGAGGAGTCGCTTTACGCCTCCACCGAGAATGTCGTTGTCAAGTTTGAGACAGACCTCGATGCGGCCCCGGTGAATATCCACCGTCAGCAGATTCTCCGCGCCTTTATGAACATCATAGGCAATGCCATCCAGGCCATTCAGGAGAATGGCGGCAATGTGCTCATCACCCTGCACCGAGACGGCGACAAGTTTCGTATGAGCGTAGAGGACGACGGCAGCGGCGTCAAGGACGAGTTCGTGGGCAAGCTCTTCAGTCCCAACTTCACCACCAAGGTGGGCGGCAGCGGCCTGGGCCTGGCCATCTGCAAGGACATTTTTGAGCAGAACGGCGGCAGCATCCACTACGAGCGCAGCCAGCGCCTGGGCGGCGCGTCATTCGTGACCACCCTCCCCGCTGCCGTCTAGATATTTGAGGCGGGCGGCGGCATCCTGCGAGAGGACTCCGTTTTCTACAAGTTTGGCAAGCGTCCAGAAGGCGGTGTCGGCCACCGATTTGTAGCGGATTATGCCTTTTGCGGTGTATGGACCTATGTACGGGTGGTTTTTGAGCTGGTCTTTGGTGGCGCTCCAGATGGTGAACCACGGCGTCTTGGCGCGCACTTCCACCCCTTTTGCAAAGCCCTCCAGCCGGTCGGCGTCAAAGCCGTCTATCTCCAACAGCTGCTGCTTTGAAGTGAAGACTCCGCCCAGCCTGCGGCGGTATTCGATGATTTTGTGGGCATAGTACGGCCCGATGCCGCGCAGGCCTATCAACTCCAGGCTGTCGGCGGTGTTCAGATCCAGCTTCCTGATCTTGATGTAGGGCTTGAGCCGCTCGTAGGCGGCGCTGTCCACCACGTACATCTTGGCAAAATCGGCCGGAGAGTAGTATTTGCCGCCTTTGCTGCGGTAGTTCTCTATGACCTGCGCCTGCTTCTCGCTGAAGCCGAGGCGCACCAGGTCTTCGCGGGAAACCGTGTTTGGGTCGAAATCAAAAGTCTCCGGCTCCGGCTTCTTGCTGAACTTTTCTGCAATAGCCCGCCGCGAATCACTGTATCCCGGCTCCTGCCTTGGGGCAAGGCCCTTCTGAACTACGCTTCGGCTGCCGCCTTCCGCTACCGCTTGATGGCGACTGCCCTTTTCGCCCGGCTTGGGCTCCGAAAAACCTTCGCTCCGGGCCAGGGAGGACATAGAACCCCTGTTCCCTACGCGAAGTTTTTCTACGCCTGATACGCCGGGCGAAAGTGCTTCCAGACGGGTCTGCTCGGAGCCCAAGCCGGGCGAAACCACATACACCGTGTCCACGCGATGCTCGCGATTATAGCGGAACACATTGCCGGTAAAGATCGCTGCCTGGAAGCCCAGGACCAAAAAAATGAGAGCCACAGCACCGGAGGCTGCGGCTTTGGATAATTTCTCTCGCTTCATACCTCCTATTTCAAATGTTAAACGATTAATTACTTGTCGCTCTTACCCGCGACAACTATCACAATCTCGCCCTTGGGCGGATGATCGGTGAAGAACTTGCACAGATACTCCAGGGTGCCCCGCACGGTGGTGTCAAACTTCTTGCTGATTTCGCGGCTCACCGATGCCGGCCTTTCGGCGCCAAACGCCTCGGCCAGATTGGCCAGCGTGCGGGCCAGCCGCAGCGGCGACTCGTAGAAAATCATAGTGCGGCGCTCTTCGGCCAACTCGCGAAGCCGCGTCTGACGGCCCTTCTTCAGCGGCAGAAACCCCTCGAAGCAAAAGCGGTCGCACGGCAGTCCGGAATTCACCAGCGCCGGGATGCAGGCGGTGGCGCCGGGAAGCGTCTCCACCTCGATTCCCGCTTCGGCGCAGGTGCGCGCCAGCAGAAAGCCGGGGTCGCTGATGCCGGGGGTGCCGGCATCGGAAATCAGCGCCACAGAAAGCCCGGCGAGAATCTTTTCCCTGATGCGCTGCACAGTCTCGTGCTCGTTCCACTTGTGGTGGCTTTCGGCGTGCGTGGTGATGCCGAAATGCTTGAGCAGCACGCCGCTGGTGCGGGTATCCTCCGCCAGTATCAAGTCAACACTCTGCAGCACCTCAACCGCCCTGGGAGTCATATCGCCAAGGTTGCCGACGGGCGTGGGAACTATGTAGAGTTTTGACATACTTTACAAAGATAATAAAACTTATTTTACCGGACGGACCGCCAGTCCAAGATATCGATTGTAGTGGTACGTACCGCCTGTTGTAGACAAGAAGAAAAATCCGCCTGCTAATGCCGGATCTCCCGGGTGGAGAGAAGACGACCAGTAGTAGCCCCTTACGCCTTCGTCGAAGGACCCGACTCCATTCATACGGCCGGCGGCAGGGAAGAATATGCTTTTACCATTGTTCCTGCTGGTTAGACGCCTTCCATACACTCCGTTGAGTGTTTCCCAAGTCTGGGTACAAGCGTCCAACAATTCCACAAAGTCCTCTCTGGTGGGCATTCGCCATATTCCGTCCCAATTAGCAAAGGCCGCATCGTCCGCCCTGTCCAACGTCATCTTGTTGTCGACCTCACCATAAGTGCTCTGATTATTGTATTTGGAAAGCACTTTGCCTGTGCCGTTGCTCCAACTATATGTTGTCCAGTGATAATCACTCTTAGGCCCAACCTCGCCCCAGGCAAAATAGTCACCATACTCCTCGGGACTGTCGGCTCCGACATTGCAGGTCGCCCATTTGAGTCCGCTAGGCAATTCCAGGTCCACCCACTCGTATTCATCCTCCTGCTCCGTAACCGTCACGGTACAAGTGCCGGTCTTGCCGCCGTCCCTGGTCGTTACGGTAATTACCGCGATGCCGGCTCTGACGGCCGTAATATGGCCCGAAGCGTCTACTGTTGCCGCAGAAGTATTATCCGAGCTCCAGACCACGCTCTTGTCGGTCGCGTTTTCGGGTTCAACTACCGCCGACAGGGATGCCGATTTACCTTCATAAACCGTAATCTCGTCCGGATCGATCCTGACCGACGTAACGGCGACATTGCTCACCGTGACCGTGCAACTGCCGCTGACGCCGCTGCCGTCATTGGCAGTAACCGTTATCTTGGCTATTCCCGCTCTGTGACCACTCACGACGCCCGTGCTGCTTACAGTGGCCACCTCTGTATCATCACTTGTCCATACCACGCTCTTGTCCGCCGCGTTATCCGGCAGAACAGCAGCCACAAGGGTAACCTTTCCACCCACATCCACGCCGGCGTCGCTCACCGTGATGCTGCTCACCATAATCTGCGTTACGGTAACGGTACAGTTGGCACTCTTGCCGCCTGCGGTAGCTGTTATCGTCGCTGTTCCCATCCCCACTGCAGTGACCCTGCCGGAGGCATCTACGGTGGCGACAGAAGCTGTGCTTGAGGTCCAACTGACGCTTTTGTCGGTAGCATTGGCCGGCAGCACCGTTGCATTAAGTTTTTCAGAGGCCCCGGTCTCCAGGACAATGCCTGTCTTGTTGATTGTAATGCTTGACACAGGCACCTGTGCCGGCTTGACGGTAACTCGGCAGCTGGCCGTAAAGAGGCCGTCGGCGGTGGTCACGGAGATTACCGCCGTACCGGCCGACTTCGCCGAAACCCTGCCGGAGGCGTCTGCCACTGCCACGGAAGAATTGCTGGAAGACCAGGTCACGGCCCTGTCGGTCGCGTCTTCCGGCGCTATGGCAACAATCAGTGTTTCAGATTCTCCCTCCTCCAAAACGATTTCGTTTTTATTGAGGCTTATCCCTGTCACGGGAACGATTACGGTAATCTGACAGATAGCAATGCAATTGCCGGCCTTTGCCGTGATGGTGGCGTGCCCCGCCGACACGGCCATTATTTCTCCATTCTGGTTGAAGCAGGCGACGCCGGGTGCGTCGGACGACCAGTTGACTGTTTTTACCGAAGCGTTCTCCGGATAGACTGTGGCCGTGATTGTCACTGTCCCGCCCTTTGCCACCGTGGCCTCGGACCGGCTCAGCGTAATGTCCGTAACCGGCACAAACGGTATATACGAAGTGACTTCGCAGGCGGCGATGTGACCGCCGTCGGCCGTTGTCACGGTGATGGTGGCGGTGCCGGCCGTCTTGGCGGTAACCTTTCCGTTCTGGTCCACATCGGCGATATCGGGATTGGTGGATGCCCACGCATATGACTGGTCCGTAGCGGTCTGCGGCAGCACAGACGCGGTCAGCGTCTCGCTCTCACCAACCATCAGGTTAAGCGAGCTGCGGCTTATCTCTATCGATTCTACACGGACTATCTTTTTGCTCACCGACACGGCGCAGGCAGCGTACCTGTCGCCATTGGTGGCCACTATAGCGCACACGCCCTCCTGCCCGGCTATTACCTTGCCGTGGGTATCAACTGTCGCAACGCTCTCGTCGCTGCTACTCCAAGTGACTCGCCTCTTTGTTGCGTCGTCCGGTTTTACGGTGGCGGTAAGCTTGGCCGATTCACCCTCCAGCAGGGTCAGCGTAATACAATCCAGCGTCACCGAAGTCACAGGAATCGTCTTTTCATTTACCTTGACTGTACAGGAGGATGTTATAAGCCCGGCACCGGCCGTGATTTCGGCTTCGCCGGCACCGACGGCTGTCACAAGGCCATCGTCCGTAACCGTGGCCACCGTAGGGTTGTCGGTTATCCAAAATACAGTCGGATCGGTGGCGTCGGCGGGCTTCACCAGCGCACCCAGTTGATAAGACTGCCCGACCTCCATATCCACCAGGGCCTTGCTGACGGTAACAGATGCCACGTCGATATCCTTTTTACAGGATACCAACAAACAGAGCAGGAGCGTTACTATCAACAGTCTCTTTTGCATAATCAATTATTCTTTGACAGCCCGGACGGCCATACCCCAGTACCGTCGGTCAAATGACGTATCGGTACTGGACGAATTAAAGCACAGATTGTACGCGAAACTGGGGGCATTCGTATAAAGGGTCGTCGACCAATAGTATCCTTCCGATTTCTTGTTATTAACAAGAGTTCCTTCACTATAGCCGCCGGCCGGGAAGAATATACTCTTTCCGTTGGACTTGCTTGTAAACAACTCTCCCTCGACCCCGTTCTGGGTTGTCCAGGTACGTGTACAGTACACGAGCAATTCATTGAACTCCGCTCTTGTGGGCATTCGCCACGATCCACCCCAGTTGACCCGGGCAGCATCGTCATCCAGTTCCAAGGCCTTCCTGTTATCTACGATTCCATAAGAACCTTGCTGGTTGTACTTTGTCAAATGAAGATAATTCCCTGTACACCATATATAGGTTCCCCATTCGTAACGGTTCTTGGGAGTGAGCTCACCCCAGGAGTAATAATTGCCAAATTCTTCTGGAGTGGCAGCTCCGATATTGTATGTCGCCCACTTGAGATGCGACGGCAACCCCAGATCCACCCATTCGTGCTTTGTCCATACCTTCACGGAACAAATTGCGGTCCTGTTGCCGTTGTTGGTGGTGACCGTTACGGTCGCGGTACCGGCACTTACGGCCGTGACCTTGCCGGCAGCATCCATGCTTACCACCGAGTCATCGGAAGAGCTCCACGTGACACTCTTGTCCGTAGCGCTGTCTGGCTCAACCGAGGCCACAAGGAGGGCTGTCTCGCCCTCTTCAAGTGAAAGGCTGGTTTTGTCCAGAACCACCGATGCCACGTCAATTTCTCTAACAGTCACTATGCAGCTGCCGCTGACACCGCTACCGTCCTTTGCCGTGGCAGAGATTGTCGCCGTGCCTGACGCCAGGCCTGTAACGACGCCGGTATTGCTGACTGTGGCCACACCGGGATTGGAAGACGACCACGTCACTTCCCTGTTCTCGGCCGAGGCGGGGGTCACGGAAGCGGTCAATGTCACAGTAGCGCCTACCACAATGTTAGCGTCTGGCAATGTGATGCCGCTCACCGGTATCGGCGTGACAACCACGGTGCAGCGGGCGCTCTTGCCGCCAGCACTTGCCGTTACGGTAGCCGATCCGACACCCGTGGCAATGACTTTTCCGTTTGAATCGACCCTCGCAACTGAAGTATTGTCGCTTGTCCAGGTCACGGTCCGCTCAGAGGCATTGAGGGGAGTTACCGTAGCAGTCAGAGTTTCGCCGGTGCCGTAGACCATATTCAGAGCTGTCCTGTCCAATATTACGCCTGTAACGGGCACATCGGCGGCTTTGACGATGACCCTGCAAGAGGCGCTCTTGCCACCATCATAAGAAGTGGCTGTGATTATTGCCGTTCCAGCCTTGTTGGCCTTTACGACACCGGTATGGCTGACCGTAGCCACCTGCGAATCACTGGAAGACCAGATGATCAGCTGCTGTGTTGCGCTGTTAGGCGATACAGCAGCAGCCAGTGTGGCCGAACTGCCCACGTTCATTGTCATATTGCCCGCATCCAGCGAAATTCCTTCCACTGGAACGCGCACATCCTGGTCCGAAACTGGTCGCAAGGAAAGCCCAAAACAGCGATAGCCATAGCCAGTGAGAACCTCTGTGGGGGAGAATACTACTTTCCACGCGTTGCAGGAATTTACGGTATACAGGGATGATGTCCAATAACAGCCCTGGGCGCCGGCATTGTAAGATTCGGATGCCTTAATGTAGCCTGCCGCAGGGAGGAAAATACTGTTGCCGTTGGTCTTGCTCTCTACCAACGCCCCCTTTACACCACCGCGCGTCGTCCACGTCCAGGTGCAGTTGCTCTGAAGTTCCTCGAACTCCGCTTCGGTCGGCATCCTCCAGGCATCGCCCAGCCTGATTCCGACAATATCGTCCTGCGGCAGCAGTATGGTCGTGTTGTCTACCGTACCGACGGAAACGTCAATGTTGTATTTGGTAAGTTTGTTATAAGAGCCATTGCTCCAGTAGTATGTCTGCCAGCCGAAATTGTTCTTGGTCTCGACCTCACCCCAGGCGTAATAATCGCCGTAATCCTCGGGATTGACTGCCCCCAGGTTGCGGGTAGCCCACTTGAGGCCCGAAGGCAATCCCAGGTCGGCCCAGTCACCTTCGGGAGGAGTCAGCTCGGAAACCTTTACGGAGCATATCGCGGTCTTGCTGCCGTCGTTGGAAGTGACAGCCACAATCGCGGTGCCGGCCGTCTTGGCGGTAATCTTTCCGTTCTGGTCCACATCGGCGATGTCGGGATTGGTGGAGGCCCACGCATATGACTGGTCCGTTGCGGTCTGGGGCAGGACAGACGCGGTCAGCGTCTCGCTCTCCCCCACCATCAGGTTAAGCGAGCTGCGGCTTATCTCTATCGATTCTACACGGATTATCTTTTTGCTCACCGACACGGCGCAGGCAGCGTACTTGTCGCCATTGGTGGCCACTATAGCGCACACGCCCTCCTGCCCGGCTAATACCTTGCCGTGGGTATCAACTGTCGCAACGCTCTCGTCGCTGCTACTCCAAGTGACTCGCCTCTCTGTTGCGTCGTCCGGTTTTACAGTGGCGGTAAGCTTGGCCGATTCACCCTCCAGCAGGGTCAGCGTAGCACAATCCAGCGTCACCGAAGTCACCGGAATCGTCTTTTCTTTTACCTTGACTGTACAGGAAGATGTTATAAGCCCGGCACCGGCCGTGATTTCGGCTTCGCCGGCACCGACGGCTGTCACAAGGCCATCGTCCGTAACCGTGGCCACCGAAGGGTTGTCGGTTATCCAAAACACAGTCGGGTCGGTGGCGTCGGCGGGCTGCACCTGCGCACCCAGTTGATAAGACTGCCCTACCTCCATCTCCACCAGGGCCTTGCTGACAGTAACCCCTGTCACGTCGATATCCTTTTTACAGGATACCAACAAACAGAGCAGGAGCGTTACTATCAACAGTCTCTTTTGCATAGAATTACAAATTTATAAATAATCAAAGAAATGTGTTATATTTGTTTTCAGTCAGAAAAGAATATCTTTATCCCTACTATGTTCATAGAGAACACAAAAAATCCGGGCTGGATTGAGGTGATTTGCGGCTCGATGTTTTCAGGAAAAACAGAAGAGCTGATACGCCGCCTGCGCCGCGCCCAGTTTGCCAACCTCCGCGTGGAGATATTCAAACCCGCAATTGACACCCGCTACTCTGAAGAGGAGGTGGTGTCGCACCAGGGTAACAGCATCCTCTCCACACCGGTGGATTCCAGTTCCAGCATCATTATGCTGGCCGGCAATGTGGATGTGGTGGGCATAGACGAGGCCCAGTTTTTTGACGAAGGCATTGTGGACGTAGTGCAGAAACTGGCCTCGGCCGGCATCCGCGTGATAGTGGCCGGCCTGGATATGGATTTCCGGGGCAAGCCTTTCGGCCCTATGCCGGCGCTGATGGCGGTGGCGGAATATGTCACCAAGGTGCACGCCATTTGCGTGCGGTGCGGCGACCCCGCCAACTTCTCACACCGGCTCATCTCCAGCGAAAAGCTGGTTGAGCTGGGTGAAAAGCAGACTTACGAACCTCTCTGCCGCCACTGCTACGAAAAGGCGATGGCAGAGTCTAATAAAGCTTAAGCTCTCCTATCTCGATTCCTTTGCAGCCGGCCTGCATAATGGGCACCAGCTCTCCGTCAAGGTTTTCGACCTCATCGGCATCTTTGATGAATGTGTGGCTGTGGCCGCCTATGATGAAGTCTATGTTGCGGGAATTCGCCGCCATAACCTGGTCAGACGGGTTCTCTTCGTTGCCGCCGGTAAATCCCAGGTGAGACAGCAGTATCACCAGGTCGCAGCGTTTGGTCTTCTTCAGGAACTCGGCCCAGCGGTTGACCTCTTCTATGGTGTTCAGTGATTTTATCCCTTCTATGTTCTGGGCAGCGACCATACCGCGCAGGCGCACCGTGGCGCCTATAATGCCAATCTTGTAGCCGCCGCGCTTGACAATCACGTAGGGCTGCACATAGCCTTCCAGAGGAGTGCCGGTAAAGTCGTAGTTGCAGCAAACGGTGGGATATTTTGCCTGGGAAAGACGGCGTGCGAACTCTTCCTGGCCGTTGTCAAACTCGTGGTTGCCTATGGCTACGGCGTCGTAGCCCAACAGGTTCATAAGGTCGCGCTCAAGATCGCCCTTTCCTATGTTGAAATAGGGCGTGCCCTGGTTGTAGTCGCCTGCATCCAGCAGCAGGACCTTGTTCTTGCCAAACTCTGCGCGGACGCTATCTATGAAATAGTACCTGCGTTCCACGCCGCCGCTGCCGGCGTTGCGGCCGGTGCGCACGGGTTCAATCTGGCTGTGGGTGTCGTTGGTATGAAGCACCACCAGCTTCTGTGCCTTGGAGGGCAGCGCAACCGCCGCCAAAATCATCAAACTGATAAATATGCGCTTCATACTACCTCTCTTTAGGGTTGATTATTACCACGCGGCCGTCCTTTTTAAGGTCCAGGGACTTGCCTGCCGCCATCGTATCTTTCATCTCCGAGATGATGACATCCTTGAGCTGGATGCCGGTGTCGCGGCGAATCAGGATGCCGTCGCCCCAGTCGATGCCGTCGCCGCCGGTCACCAGAAAGTCTATGGTTGCCACGGTGTAGACCTTGTCAGGGTCAAGTTTCTGGCCGCCGACAGTGCATTCGGTCAGGCGGTCGCCGTCTACCTTGATCCTGACACCCGAGAGCGCCTCAAACTTGTTTTTGCGTGCCATCTTCTCGAAGATGCGCTTCAGGGCGGCGCCCTCTACATTCAGGATTGTGAGATTGTTGTTGAAGGGGAAGATGGAGACCACGTCATATACCCGCACGGCGCCCTTGGGCAGGTCGGTGCGGATGCCGCCGAAATTGAGCAGGGAGATGTCTATCTTCTCTCCGGAATATTTTTCTGCAAAACTGCGCAGCGCATCCACGGCATAGTTGCTCAGGCCGCTTTCGGGGGCCTCCTTGGAATACACTCCGTTGCTGTAGCATACTATCTCCTGCAGGGGAGCCATAAGGGAGTCATATTTTGCAATAGCCTCATCCACCGCCGTGTCAGTGCCGGCATCGTAGCGGTCGGTCAGCTCGTGGTATTCCCAGGAATACTGGCTGTAGCCCTTGGGCCGGCAAGAGCAAAGCGCCAGCAGCAGCGCCGCCAAAACCAGTGCTTTTTTCATATCAGTCTTTGTATTTGAGCCACTTGAACAGATCTTTGAAGGTCGCCTTCTTGCCGTAGGTCAAAATACCTACCCTGTAAATCTTGGCCGAAGCCCAGGCGATGGCTATGAAGGTGACTATCAGCAGGAATATGGAGAGCAACAGCTGCCAGGTCGGCACCACGCCAAACGGGATCCGGGCCAGCATCACCATAGGCGATGTGAACGGAATCAGCGATGCCCAGACGCTAAGCTGGCTGGAAGGATGCTGGAATGTGTGCAGCATAATGAACAGACCTATCATAAGAGGGATGGTGATAGGCAGCGACAGCTGATTGGTGTCGGCTTCGTTGTCCACCGCAGAACCCACGGCTGCAAACATTGCGGCATAGAGCAGATAGCCCAGCACAAAGTAAATCAGGAAGCAGAGGAGAATCTGCCCGATGTTGATCTGGGCAATCTGGTCCATAACGGACGATATCTCGCCCAGGCTGCCCATATCCACCGGATTCACGTTGGCGTCGGGCAGCGGCGATTCTGACATCGCTGCAGTGACCTCTGCCATCTTTTCTGCCGTCTTGCTGGAAACCACGCCCTGCAGGCCGAACATCACGGCTCCGATAAGGATGATCCATATTGCAAACTGGGTAAGCGCCACCAGCGCCACGCCTATCAGCTTGCCCATCATAAGTTCGAATGAAGAGACGCTGGAGACAATAACCTCAACAATGCGGTTGGTTTTCTCTTCTATCACGCCCCTCATAACCATAGAGCCGAAGATGGCCACGAACATATAAATCAGGAAGCTGAGGACATAGGCAATGATCATATAAATCTCCACGGAATCCTTCTTTTCCTTGCCCTCGTTGGTCAGGGTATAGGCGTCTATCCTGACATCGCTCCTGACCTTGCCCATAATCTCGTCAAAGTCCTGGATGTTGAGCTGCTGGAGCTTGCGGTCGCGCAGGGCCATACTGATTTTGTCTTCCACGGCGCTTTTGGTGTCGATGCCCAGCGGCTCCTTGGAGTATGCGGTCACGGCTGCATTGCCGGCGGAATCCAGTGGCGAGACATATATCAGGGTAGATGAATCAAAGGTGTCGAAACCAGCTTTGAGGCTCTCCTGGGTAGTCTCCACAGGGAGGAAATTGTAATGAGTCTTGCCGGAATCTTCGAAATAACCTTCCAGCAAGCCGGTGTTGTCCACAATAGAAATCACCTGCTTGTCCTCTCCGGAATAGAGAGCGATTAGCACGGGTATGAACATCAGCGCCGCCATAAGCAGCGGGGTGAGCACGGTGAGAAGAATAAAAGATTTCTTCTTGACGCGGGTAGCGTATTCACGGCCTATTATGAGGCCTATATTGCTGAGTTTCATTTCTGTGATTCGCTAACAAGTTTGATAAAAATGTCGTTCATCCTGGGCACCATCCTGCGGGCGGAGATAATCTCTGCCTCGGATGCCGCCAGTTCTGCCAATACGCTGTTCACGGTGGCGCCTTCTGCCAGATTCAGCACGGCGCGCTTGCTGTCGCGAAGCTCTTCGCCAAGGGCCACGGTGTAAGTCTTGCCCGTCTCGGCCAGAGCACCGTTGTAGAGCAGTTCCAGCTGATCTGTGCCATAGCGGGCGCGGACATCGTCGGTGGCGCCGGTCACAACCAGATGGGACTTGTTTATCAGGGCGATATTGTCGCAGAGTTCCTCTACCGACTCCATATTGTGGGTAGAGAGTATCACTGTGGTGCCCTCTTCTTTCAGACGGAGAATCTCGTTGCGGATGGTCTGTGCATTCACCGGGTCAAAGCCGGAGAACGGCTCGTCCAGAATCAGGAGCTTGGGTTTATGCACCACGGTGGATATGAACTGCACCTTCTGGGCCATACCCTTGGAGAGTTCCTCTACCTTCTTGTTCCACCAGCTCTGAATCTTGAACTTTACGAACCATTTTTTCAGTTCGGCCTCGGCCTGCGCCTTGGAGAGGCCTTTGAGGCGGGCCAGGTACATCATCTGCTCGCCCACCTTCATCTTCTTGTACAGACCGCGCTCTTCTGGCAGGTAGCCAATCTTGCGCACGAACTCGTCGTCCACGGCCTTGCCGTCAAAAAAGACACGGCCATCGGTGGGGATGGTGATGCGGTTTATTATGCGGATCAGTGTGGTCTTGCCGGCGCCGTTGGGGCCCAGCAGACCGAATATCTGCCCGTCAGGAATCTGCAGGGAGACATTGTCCAAGGCGGTGAATTCACCGAACTTCTTGGTTATATTCTTACATTCAAGCATAATCGCGAAAGATTATAATTTACCGGCAAAGAAATCGTTGCCTTTGTCATCTACAAGGATAAATGCGGGGAAGTCCTCTACCCGGATCTTCCAGATGGCCTCCATACCGAGTTCGGGATATTCCACGCACTCGATGCTCTTGATGTTGTTCATACTGAGCACAGCTGCGGGGCCGCCGATGCTGCCCAGATAGAAGCCGCCGTGCTTCTTGCAGGCGTCGGTGACCACTTTGGTGCGGTTGCCCTTGGCAATCATCACCATAGAGCCGCCGTGATCCTGGAACTCATCTACATACGGGTCCATACGGTTTGCGGTGGTGGGGCCCATAGAGCCGCAAGGCATACCCTTGGGAGTCTTGGCGGGACCTGCATAAAGAATCGGATGGTCCTTGAAGTATGCGGGGAGGTCTTCGCCGGCATCCAGGCGGGCTTTGAGCTTGGCGTGGGCTATGTCGCGGGCCACGATGATGGTACCGCTCAGACTCACGCGGGTGGCCACGGGATATTTGCTCAGTGTGGCGCAGATATCCTTCATAGGCTGGTTGAGGTCTATGCGCACGGCATTGCCCTCACCTGCGCGGCGCAGCTCTTCGGGGATGAGTTCGTAGGGCTTGTCGTCCATCTTCTCTATCCAGACGCCGTCGGCGTTGATCTTGGCCTTGATGTTGCGGTCGGCAGAGCAGCTCACGCCCAGACCGATGGGGCAGCTGGCGCCGTGGCGCGGCAGACGTATCACGCGGATGTCGTGGGCAAATGCCACGCCGCCGAACTGTGCGCCCAGGCCTATCTTGCGAGCCTCTTCCAGCAGCTGCTTCTCCAGCTCGACATCGCGGAAAGCGCGGCCGCTGGCATCGCCGGTGGTGGGCAGTGAATCATAGTAATGCGTGGAGGCCAGCTTCACGGTGAGCAGGTTCTTCTCTGCCGAGGTGCCACCAATCACGAATGCGATGTGATAGGGCGGGCAGGCCGCGGTGCCCAGGGTGCGCATCTTCTCTGTGAGGAAGGGCACCAGGGTTCCGGGATTCTGGATGCGGGCCTTGGTCTCCTGGTAGAGGTAGGTCTTGTTGGCGCTGCCACCGCCCTTGACCACACACAGGAAGCGGTATTCCATACCCTCTGTGGCCTCTATGTCTATCTGTGCGGGGAGGTTGCACTTGGTGTTGACCTCGTCGTACATATTCAGCGGAGCATTCTGGCTGTAGCGCAGATTCTCCTCTGTATAAGTCTTGTAAACGCCTTTAGAAAGGGCCTCTTCGTCGCTGAAGCCGGTCCATACCTGCTGGCCTTTCTCGCCGTGGATAATGGCGGTGCCTGTGTCCTGGCAGAACGGGAGCTGGCCCTTGCAGGCCACCTCGGCGTTGCGCAGCATGGTCAGGGCCACATACTTGTCGTTTTCGCTGGCCTCGGGGTCATTCAGGATAGAGGCCACCTGGGCGTTGTGGCTGCGGCGCAGCAAAAAGTTGACATCGCGGAAAGCGGCGTGAGAGAGCGCTTCCAGGGCTTCCGGAGCCACCTTCAGGATTTTGTGGCCCTCAAATTCTGACACGCTCACGCCTTCCTTGGTCAGGCAATAATACTCGGTGGTGTCTTTACCGAGCTGAAACATAGGTGCGTAGAAGTAATCCATATCGATATTTAATTATTACTATTTCCGTTTTGCATAAGGTAGAGTTTCATAAACTCATTCAAATCGCCGTCCAGCACGCCGGTGGTGTCGCTGGTCTCGTGGCCGGTGCGAAGGTCCTTGACCAGACGGAAGGGCTGCAGGGTGTAGTTGCGTATCTGGCTGCCCCACTCTATGCGCTTTTTCTGCCCCTCCAGCTCTGCCTGCTTCTCGCGGCGCTTCTGCAGCTCCAGGTCGTAGAGGTGGCTCTTGAGGATGCGCAGCGCATTCTGGCGGTTGTCCAGCTGCGAGCGGGTCTCGGTGTTTTCCACCACGATGCCGGTGGGGATGTGCCTTACGCGCACGCCCGTCTCCACCTTATTGACATTCTGGCCGCCGGCGCCGCTGCTGCGGTAGGTGTCCCACTCCAGGTCGGCGGGATTGATCTCTATTTCTATGGTATCATCTACCAGAGGATATACGAATACAGAAGAGAACGAGGTCTGGCGCTTGCCCTGGGCGTTGAAAGGGGACATACGCACCAGGCGGTGCACCCCGCTCTCGCCCTTGAGATAGCCGTAGGCATAGTCGCCCTCGATTTCCAAAGTGACTGATTTCACTCCCGCCTCCTCGCCTTCCAGCACATCCGCCACGGCCACCTTGTAGCCGTTGCGCTCTGCCCAGCGGGTGTACATACGCATCAGCATAGCGCTCCAGTCGCAGGACTCGGTGCCGCCGGCGCCGCTGTTTATCTTGAGGATGGCGCCCAGGTTGTCGCCTTCGGCGCTGAGCATATTGCGCATCTCCAGCGCTTCTACGCTGGCCACCAGGTCGTCATAGGCCTTCTGGGCATCGTCGGCCGCGTCTTCGCCAAACTCCAACAGAACTTCAAGGTCTGCAAGCTTGCTCTCGGCGGCAGCATAGCCGTCGGTCCAGTATTTAATGCCGGAAATCTTCTTGAGGGTCTTTTCCGCCTCTTTGGGATCGTCCCAGAAGCCCGCCTCCAGAGTGGTGGCGTGCAGCTTTTCTACCTGCTCCAGTTTAGCAGGTATGTCAAAGATACCTCCCCAACGTCTTCAACCGCTGTGCGATTTTACTAACCTCGTCCTGTGTTATCATAAAACGCTTTTATTTGGTTATACGAATACCCGCGGCCAGCGCCGAATTTCACGAGCTTTGCAAACACTTCCTGCCTGTCCCCCTTCAGGGTCCGCAGCTTTGCCGCAAGCACGCTCTCCATCTTTTTCTGCGCCTTGGCAACATCTATCTGCTCCAGGGCGCTGTCTATCACCTCTCTCTCTATCCCTTTGGCTGCCAGGGCATAACGTATCTTTTGCCCTCCCCAGCCGGCCAATGCGCTTTTGTCCCGCGCAAAAAAGGCCGCATATCGGCTTTCGTCTATATATTTATCCTCGCAAAGTTGCGAAATAATCGCTTGCGTGTCAATAGCATCCTCGCCCTTCATCCTCTCTATCTTGGCCGCGATATCCTTCTTGCAGTATTCCCTCATACTGCAAAGGCGGGTGAGGCGGGCCAATATCTTATCCTTTTCCATAGCCTAGAACCAGAATCCCAGGCCCAGATATGCACCCACCGAACGGGTGTAGCTGTTCCAGTTGAGGTCAAACTCTATGGGGCCGGCCACAAAATCAAAGGCATAGCCCAGCCGGAAGCCGGAGATGCCGTTGCCCACGGCAAGATTTTCAAAACTGTATGCGTCGCGGGCATAGTTGCCGGTGAGCATCAGATAGTGGCTCTTGTATATATTGTAGTGCAAATCCAGCCCCGCCACGGCCGCCATCGGGCCCATAGGCATCACGCCGGTAGAGCCGTAGAAAGGCATCTGGTGCTGGTTGTAACGCCCCGCCTGGGTGCCGCCTATGCTGTTCATCATCACCGCTGGTATATTCTGTCCAAGCAGCACCCTGGCGCTGATAAAAGGCAACAGGGTGAACCTTGGCCCCAGAGGCGCAGCCAGTTTGAAAGATGCATCAGTATCCAGGAAAGGAGAGCTGATTTCACCATAACGGAAATCGGTGATATACGAGGCAGACGCCTTGAACTTGAGTCCGCTGTGGGGGAACCAGGCATTGTCCTGAGTGTCCACGTCCAGTTTCAACAGAGGGCCGAAGAAGGTCTGGCGCGTATCATCGGTGTTGTAGTAGTCGGGCACCGACGGCAGGTCCAGGAATGTGCGGTAGTAATAAATATCCGCTTTGAGGCCGGCAAGGAAATGCATCCGGCGCAGATGGCCTGTAGAAACGGCCACTTCGAAGCCGTTCTGCAGATAGTCCATCAGATTGTAACGGCCGCCCGGCTCTTCGTAGATAGGCATTGCGTAGTGGCTCAGCAGATATCCCGCCTCGAATTCGGTGTAATTCCGGCCCAGGTAAGAATAACGCACCCCTAACTGATAGTTGTTGGCAAGTTTGGCCGTAAGTGCCAGACGGTGGCCGTAGAGGCTGTTGTAGTTGAACCCGACGGCCAGTAGTATGGCGGCCATCTCTTCTGTATCAAACCTCAGCCCCAGCCCCAGCCGGTTATTGCGGGCCGGCACCATTGTCATAGTAAGGTCAAACGGAGAGCGGACTCCGCCCAGTGAATACACCACCGAGCTGTAGGCCTTGGTGGCATAGAGCTCATCCACGGCATTTTCAATTTCGGAGAGGGATATCTCGTGCCCCGGCTCCAGGTCGAATTTGCGGCGCACCAGCTTCTCGTCTTTCTCGCTGATGCCCACGAACTTTATTGAAGATAGCACTATGCTGTCCTTCAGCTTGGAAGCCACCACAGCCTTTCTGGGAGCCGGCTGGGGCCCCACGAAGGTTTCGTCGTGCTCGCGCTCTTTGTCTTCAAGCATCTTTTTCAGGGCCAGCAGTTTATCCTTCTGCGCCCTGGCCGCCTTCTCGCCGTTGTCAATCAGGTGGCGGAGGCTCTCGTTGTTGAAACTCATAGTGCCCAGACCGTCTATTTCGGGCTGGATAAGGATATCGGTGTCGGCAATTGCCTCTTCTATCTTGCCGGCGACGGTGAGCCTGATCAATTTGCCCACCAGGCCCGACACCTGCTCCATATCGGCATTGTCGTTGTTGCTGGGGGTCTTGACGCCAATCACAATGTCGGCGCCCATAGCCCGGGCGACATCCACCGGGAAGTTGTTGCGCATACCGCCGTCCACCAGCACCATATCTCCCGTTTTCACAGGGGGGAAGACGCCCGGGATGGCCATAGATGCCCGCAGCGCCATAGGCAGGATGCCCCGGTCAAAGACCACCTCCTTGCCCGTCACCAGGTCTGTAGACACACAGGCAAACGGGATGGGAAGCGTTTTGAAATCGCACTCGTCGTGATAGCCCACGGTGCAGTCGGAGAGCAGACTGTAGACTTTCTGCCCGGCCATAAGGCCCATTGGCAGCATCCCCTTTGCAGAGCCTTCGGGTGCCAGACGGAACACGTCGCCCGGCATCTGGCGAGGCTGCCGAGGCAGCTCGCGATAAAGGGAATCCTCTATGGGGAGGCGGGCCAGAGCCGCCTTCCAGTCAATACCGAACGGTATCTGTATCAGATATTTGGCATCTTCTATCTTTTGCTCGAAAGAGACCTCTTCGCGCCGGACGTTGCCGGTTATCACATAGTCCCAGTCCTGGCTTGTGATTATGGAATCCATCTCGGCCGGAGTGTGCCCCACGGCATACAGGCCGCCCACCAGGGCGCCCATACTGGTGCCGGCAACCATATCCACCGGGATTCCGTATTCTTCCAAAACCTTTAGCACACCCACGTGCGCCGCACCCTTGGCGCCGCCGCCGCTGAGCACCAGCGCCACCTTGGGCCGCTGGGCTTCAGCAGAAAAAACTGTCAGTGCCAATGCTAAAAATATCGCTGCTATCTTTTTCATCATAATCAGTTTTTGGAATTTTTGCCTGCCAGAAGGCCGCAGGCGGCCATAATATCCTCCCCGCGCGACGCCCTTACGGTGGCGGTGACCCCGGCGGCACTGAGCCGCGCCTGGAAGGCCTCTATCATCTGCTCGCTGCCGCTGGCCAGGGGGCTGTCGGGAATCTTGTGGAAGCGGATCAGGTTGACCCTGCACTCCAGGCCGGAGAGCAGCCGGGCCAGGGCGTCGGCGTGACGCTTGGTGTCGTTGACACCGGCAAACATAATATATTCGAAAGTGACGCGCCGCTGCCCGGTGAAGTCATACTGCCTTATCAGCGACAGCACCTCCGACAACGGATACCGGTTCTCTACCGGCATCAGCTTCTGCCGCTCTTCGTGGAAAGGGTTGTGCAGACTCACCGCCAGATGGCAGCGGGTGCTGTCCAGAAAGTCCTTCAAAGTGGCCAGATCGCCTATAGTAGAGAGCGTTATGCGCTTGGGGCTCCAGCCGAAACCCCACTCCGAAGTGAGTATCTCTATGGCCGATTTCACATTGTCCCAGTTGTCCAGCGGCTCTCCCATCCCCATAAACACGGCGTTGGTGAGCTCTTCTGCCTCGTCCACATCCATAAACTGGGCTATTATCTCGCGGGCGGAGAGGTTGCCGTGAAAGCCCTGGCGGCCCGTCATACAAAAGGTGCAGCCCATTTTGCAGCCCGCCTGCGAAGAGACGCAAAGGGTGGCGCGGTCGCTCTCGGGAATCATCACCGTTTCTATATACTGGCCGGGGCGGACCGCCTCGAAGGCATACTTGCGGGTGCCGTCGCGGGAGGTCATAACCTCTGCCGGCTTCATATGCCCCACCTCGTATTCTGCAGAGAGCCTGGCGCGGTTCTCTTTAGAGAGATTGGTCATCTGGTCTATGCTTGTCACACGCTTTTTGTAGAGCCAGTCGGCAAGCTGTTTTGCCACAAAGCGCTTCATTCCGGCGGCGGTACAAACCCCCTCCAGTTGCGCCAGTGTCATACCCAAAAGAAATTGCGCCATTTTCAAATAATTTTAGGCAAAATTACTAAGAAAATGATTAAGTTTGCACCTATGACTAACGAAGAAGAGATAATCCGCAGAAGTTTCCGCCGCAAATGGTGGAACGATGTCAAGACCACCAGCAGCTGGTCCGTTTTCAAAATAATGGCAGAGTTCGTGCAGAGTTTTGAAAAGCTCTCTGAAGTGGGGCCGTGCGTGGCCATTTTCGGCAGCGCCCGCACCCTTCCGGACGACAAATACTACAAAGATGCGGTGGAGATTGCCAAACGCCTCACCAAGATAGGCTTCGGCATTATCACCGGCGGCGGCCCCGGCATTATGGAGGCCGGCAACAAAGGGGCCAAGGAGGGCGGCGGAGCCTCCGTGGGGCTCAACATCAAACTGCCGTTCGAGCAGAGCGCCAACCCCTATATTGACTACGACAAACTGATAGATTACGACTACTTCTTCGTTCGCAAGACCATATTTATGAAGTATGCGCAGGGCTACATCGCAATGCCGGGCGGCTTCGGCACCCTGGACGAACTCAGCGAGGCGCTCACGCTGATCCAGACCAACAAGCTGGTCTCCTTCCCCGTGATCCTGTACGGAAAGGACTATTGGAAGGGGCTGCTGGACTGGTTCCACAACACGCTCATCACCCATCATATGATCAGCGAGACAGACTTTGACATTTACCAGGTGGTGGACACTGTAGACGAGGCGGTGGCCATCATAGAGGAATTCTACAACAAATATGCACCCAAACCAAACTTTTAATATTATTTATTAACCTGAAACACAAACTATTATGGCTAAAGAAGAGATGAATCAAGCCGTGTCTAACGAGGAGAAGCTCAAGGCGTTGAAGGCGACTATTTCGAAGATTGAGAAGGATTATGGCAAAGGCTCTATTATGACGTTGGGAGACCAGCCGGATAGCGCTGTTTCTGTTATTCCGTCGGGCTCGATTGCCCTTGACCACGCGCTGGGAATAGGTGGATATCCCCGCGGCCGCGTCATAGAGATTTTCGGTCCCGAATCCAGCGGTAAAACCACTCTGGCGATACACGCCATCGCAGAGGCCCAGAAGGCGGGCGGCATCGCCGCAATGATAGATGCCGAGCACGCTTTTGACCGCAGCTATGCAAAGAATCTGGGCGTGAATGTCGACACCCTGCTCATTTCGCAGCCCGACAACGGCGAGCAGGCGCTCGAAATCGCCGACAACCTGATCCGCAGCGGCGCCATAGACATCATTGTGATTGACTCCGTGGCTGCCCTCACCCCCAAGGCAGAGATCGAAGGCGAGATGGGAGACAACAAGGTCGGCCTGCAGGCAAGGCTTATGAGCCAGGCGCTGCGCAAGCTCACCGCCAACATTTCCAAGACCAACACCTGCTGCATTTTCATCAACCAGCTGCGCGAGAAAATCGGCATCCTGTTTGGCAATCCCGAGACAACCACCGGCGGCAACGCCCTCAAATTCTATGCATCGGTGCGCATTGACGTGCGCAAGGTCACCCAGATCAAAGACGGCGACGAGGCCACCGGCAACCGCACCCGCGCAAAGGTCGTCAAGAACAAGATGGCGCCGCCTTTCCGCAAGGCCGAGTTCGACATCGTGTTTGGCGAAGGCATCTGCAAAGTCGGCGAGATTGTGGACCTGGCGGTGGAATACGACATCGTGCACAAGAGCGGGTCTTGGTTCAGCTACGGCGAGAGCAAGATTGGCCAGGGCCGCGAGGCTGTGCTGCAGGTATTGCGCGACAACCCCGAGCTCAGCGACGAGATAGAGGCCAAAGTGCGCGAGGCGCTGGCTGCAGTGAGAGACTAATTATTAAAATCAGAAAATGGACGTAGTACTTAGCGGAATCCGCTCCACAGGCCATCTTCACCTTGGCAACTATTTTGGAGCGCTCAAGAATTTTGTAAGGATACAGGACACACACAAGTGTTTCTTCTTCATAGCGGACCTGCATTCGCTCACCACCCATCCCCATCCCGCAGACCTTCACGAAGGTGTCAAAACCATCCTCGCGGAGTATCTCGCATCTGGTCTGGACCCGGAAAAGTCGGCCATCTTCGTGCAGAGCGAGGTGCCCGAGGTCAGCGAGCTGTATGTGCTGCTCAATATGCTGGCATATAAAGGCGAGATGGAGCGCACCGCTTCTTTCAAAGACAAGGTGCGCCACAACCCCAACAATGTAAACACGGGTCTTCTGACCTACCCGGTGCTTATGGCCTCCGACATCCTGATCCACAGGGCCAAATATGTCCCCGTGGGCAAGGACCAGGAGCAGCATCTGGAGATTGCACGCCTGCTGGCACGCCGCTTCAACAATATGTACGGCTGCGACGTGTTCCCCGAGCCCGAGGCCTTCAATTTTGGCAGCAACCTGGTCAAGGTGCCCGGCCTGGACGGCAACGGCAAGATGGGCAAGAGCGAGGGCAACGGCATCTACCTTTGCGACGACGAGAAATCCATCACCAAGAAGGTTATGCGCGCAGTCACCGACAGCGGCCCCACCGAGCCTAACAGTCCCAAGCCCGAGGTTATCGAGAACCTGTTCACACTGCTCAAGCTTGTGAGCGAGCCCTCCACCGTGCAATATTTCGACGAGAGGTGGAACGACTGCTCTATCCGCTACGGCGACTTGAAAAAGCAGCTCGCAGCCGACATCTGCAAGGTGACCCTCCCCATCCGCGAACGCATAGAGAGCATCTATAACGACAACGAATACCTGCGCAAGGTCACCGCTATGGGCCGTGAAAAGGCACGCGCATCTGCGCAGGCCACCCTGGCCCTTGCAAAAGAGGCCGTAGGTCTCAAGATGTTCTAGAGGCGCTATGTCCAAAGAACCAGAGCTCGCCCAGATCCACGCGGGGTTTCCATCCCCTGCGGAAGATTTTATGGACGTAGCCCTGGACCTCAACAAAGAGCTTGTCAGAAATCCCTCTTCAACCTTCTTTGCAAGGGTGAAGGGGGATTCTATGATAGAAGACGGCGTGTGTGACGGCGATATGCTGATTATAGACAAGAGCGCCGAACCCGCCGACGGCTGCCTGGCCGTCTGCTTTGTGGATGGCGAATTCACCCTGAAGCGCTATCGCAATATGGGCAGTTACGCCCTGCTGATTCCCGCCAACAAAGAGTACAAACCCATCCGGGTGGACGCCGACAACCAGTTTGCCGTGTGGGGCGTCGTGAAATATCTCATAAAAAAGGTTTAAGCCTATGCTGGGGCTGTGCGACTGTAACAACTTCTTTGTGAGTTGTGAGAGGGTGTTCCGTCCCGATCTGGAGGGGCGGCCCGTGGTTGTGCTCTCCAACAACGACGGATGCATAATTGCCCGCAGCAACGAAGCCAAGGCCCTGGGCATCAAAATGGGGACGCCGCTCTTCCAGATCCGCGACCTGATCCGCAGGGAAAACATCTCGGTGTTCTCTTCCAACTATCAGCTCTATGGCGATATGAGCCAGCGGGTTATGAACATCCTGCGGCAGTCGGCGCCCGGCATCGAGGTCTATTCGATAGACGAAGCCTTCCTGAATCTGGACCAGATGCCTCTGGAAAAGCTGCAGCCGTTTGCCCGCGCCCTCTCGGCCCGCATCCGCCGCGAGGTCGGCATCCCCGTCAGCATAGGGATCTCCCCCACCAAGACGCTGGCCAAAATAGCCAGCAAGCTGTGCAAGAGCTATCCGGCCCTGAAAGGCGGCTGCCTGATGTACCGCAAGCAGGATGTGGAAAAGGTGCTCTCAAAGTTCCCCGTGGGCGATGTCTGGGGCATCGGCCGCAGGATTTGCGCCCGGCTGAACGCAATAGGCATCACCACCGCCTTGGACTTCTACAACCTGCCGGCAATGGCAGTGGACAGCAAGTTCACCGTGACGGGGCTGCGCACCTGGAAAGAGCTGCACGGGGAGCCCTGCATAGGCTTTGAAGATGTCCAGCAAGACCGGCAGACAGTATCCATCTCCCGCTCTTTTGCCAAGGAGATGACCACCCTTGAAGAGCTGGACGCCGCCATCAGCACCTTTACCGGCAAGGTGGCGGAGAAGCTGCGCAAAGACGGGCTGTGCGCCGAGCAGCTGGGGGTCTTCATCCTCACCAACCGCTTCCGCGAAGACCTGCCGCAAAACTATCAGATAAAGACCACCCTTTTCGAGGTGGCCACCGACGACACTCTGGAGCTCTCAGAGAGGGCCGCCGCCAGCCTCAGGCAGATATTCCGCCCGGGCTTTGCCTACAAGCGGGCCGGCGTGATCGCCACCCGGCTGGTGCCCAAGAAGGGCGTGCAGGCCTCTTTCCTGGACACCATAGACCGCGACCACCGCTCGCAGCTGATGGACATAATAGACAACATAAACAAAGTCTCCGGCAACTACACCGTGCGTCTGGCATCACAGGGCGCAATGGACCAGTTCTCTACACGGGCTATGGTTTCAAGGCGGTTCACCACCAGCTGGGACGAAATATTAGAGGTCAAATGCTAGAGCATCCGGTCATCATCACCCGCCGCCGCACATCGCGCATTACCATCCGCATTTCCAAAGATGGGGAGGTAAGAGTGTCTGCGCCACGGCTCGTGCCCAAACCGGTCATCGAGCGGTTTATAGAGTCGCAGAGAGACTGGATAGAGAAAAACCTGGCCAAGGCCGAGGCGCGGCAGGCCGGCAGGGAGGCGTTCTATTCCAAGCTGGACATTTCCACCGCTGCAGCCCGCAAAAAGGCGGTGGCGCAGCTGCGCGAAATTGTCTCGCCATTGATAGAGAAATACTCCGCCGAGATGGGCGTGGAGCCCGCCGGCATCAGTTTCCGGGCCACTAAGACCCGCTGGGGCAGCTGCAATCCCAAGACCCGTCAATTAAACCTGAGCCTGTACCTGTTGCTGCTGCCGCAGCGGTGCATAGAGCACATCGTGGTGCACGAACTGGCCCACCTGCTGGTGCCCAACCACGGCCCGCGATTCTATGCCGTTATGGACAAGCACTTTCCCGATTGGAAACAGGTCAGAAAAGAGACCTCAAAGCTGGTATTTTCGGGAAATATTTGATAGATTTGTAAGTTGGAATAGTTCCACTTGCAAATGAAACGGATCTTTACTGCCATACTTTGCTGCGCGCTGCTTGCTGCTGCGGCCTGCACCAAAACCAACCCACAGGACAAGGCCTTTGAACAGGCGTTCGTGAACATCACCGACGTCGTTCCCGACGCCATTCTGGAAATCAGGTATTTCAGCACCTACAACTTTGTGGGAGACCGCATAGAAGGCTACCTGGAGCCCACCGCCCTGCTCACCAAAGAGGCCGCCGCGGCACTCAAGGCCGTGAGCGACGATGTGGTTGCACAGGGCTACCGCCTCAAGATTTTTGACGCATACCGGCCGCAGTGCGCCGTGGACCACTTTGTCCGCTGGGCCAACGACGTGCCCGACATCCGTATGAAGCAGTATTTCTATCCCGATCTAGACAAGAGCGTGCTGTTCCCCCAGGGCTATATTATGGCAAAGAGCGGCCACACCCGCGGCTCCACCGTGGACATCACCCTGTTCGATATGAATCTTGAAAAAGAGGTCGATATGGGCGGCACCTTTGACTGGTTTGGCGTGGAAAGCCATCCCGATTTCTGCGGCAACCCCGAAACCGGCGAATACACCGGCGACAACAGCGCCAGCCCCACTGGCCGCAGCATCACCAAAGAGCAGTTTGAAAACAGGATGATTCTGCGCCGCGCAATGACAGCCCACGGCTTCAAGACACTGGACGAGGAGTGGTGGCACTTCACCCTCAGGGACGAGCCCTTCACCGACACTTACTTCAATTATCCCGTAAAACAAATCAAACACTGATATGGGCAGCGCCAAACAGATAACCGACCCTCACAGCCAGCAGCTGCTGGAGCAGTACCGCTCCCTGCTGCCGGTCTACGAAAAGATGGCAGAGAACATCCCGGAGAAGCTGAAAGGATTCTTTTCCGAGGCGGGCTTCATTGCCGCTGCAGTAGAGCACCGCGTAAAGACCGAAGCCTCCCTCAGGGGAAAGCTGGAGCTTAAGGGGAGCAAATACAACGATATCTATGACGTAACCGACATCATCGGTATCCGCGTAATCACCTTCTACATAGACGATGTGGACAAGGTGGCCTCTGTGCTGGAGCGCCTCTTCGAGATAGACTGGGTCAATTCTGTGGACAAGCGCAAGGCCCACGAGACCGACAGTTTCGGCTACCTGTCGCTGCACTATATCTGCAGGGTTCCCGAATCCTCCTACAGCGACCCGGAGCACCCCGAGGTCAACAAAATCCGTTTTGAAGTGCAGATGCGCACCGTGCTGCAGCACGCCTGGGCCAATATGAACCACGACACCGGCTACAAGAGCGGCGTGGAGATTCCCAAGGTGTATCTGCGCAACCTGAGCCGCCTGGCCGGCATCCTGGAGCTGGTAGACGACGAGTTCAGCCGCATCCGCCGCGAGCTGGCCGACTACCGCCGCCGCGTGCAGTCCCTGGTGGCCTCCGGCAACCTCGACGACGTCACCCTGGACGGCGAGTCATTCCGCAGCTACCTGACCATAGGTCCGTTTGACCGCCTGACCCGCAAGATCGCCTCGCTGAACCAGGCCGAGATACAGCAGGTGGACCTCTCTAACTTTGTCCCCCTGCTGCTGGGTATGGGTTTCAAGACGCTGGGCGAGGTGGATGCCTTGGTCAAGGACTATTCCGAAGCAGCCTACCAGATAGCCTGCTTCCAGATAGGTCTCACGGACATTGACATACTCTCCTCTTCGGTGGCGCCGCAGAATCTCTGTATGGCCTATATCCTGAAAAACGGAGGCGGCAGGGCCGGCCTGAGGTATATGCTGAACCTTTTGAACGGAGAGTCAGACAGCAACGACGTTATGGCCGAGTTCCTGGTGAAACAGACCAAGGACCTGCCCTTTATGAATCAATAAGATATGGCAAACGCACCCCTCAACACCGATATCCTGGACCGCGCGATAGTGTTTGCCGTGCGTGCCCACGCAGGCAGCGAACGCCGCGGCAAGGGTTTCCCCTACATAGTGCACCCTATGGAGGCCGTGGCCATTGTGGCCACTATGACCGCCGACCAGGAGCTTCTGGCTGCTGCGGCACTGCACGACACGGTAGAGGACACCGGTGTCACTGTAGAGCAGCTGCGGCAGGAGTTTGGCAGCAGGATTGCCGACCTGGTGGCCCAGGAGAGCGACAGCCTGACCCCCGGCCTCAGCGAGGCCGAGAGCTGGAAAGCGCGCAAGCAGGCCGCCATAGACCGCCTGTCGGGTGCCAGCCACGAAGCCAAAATGGTGGCGCTGGGCGACAAACTCTCAAATATGAGGGCCATCGCCCGCGACTATGCCTTGCAGGGCGACGCCCTGTGGAACATATTTCACGTGAACGACCGCAGTCTGCACGAGTGGCACTACCGCGGCCTGGCAGATGCCCTGCGTGAACTTGACGGCACTTTTGCATTTCAGGAATTCGAACAACTGATCAACCAAGTATTCGATGGAACCGATAAAGATAAATCTTAGCGACTACGTCCTTTCGGGCGGCGGCGCCAACGGCGAGAGCTACAACCACAAAACCGACCCCTCGGTGATGCTTAAGCTATACTTCCCCGGGAAGATACAGCAGCCGCTGGACGAGATGCTGCTGGCCCGCAAGGTGTACGATATGGGCATCCCCTCCCCCGAGCCGGGCGAATACGTGGTTACCGAAGACGGCCGCTACGGCATCCGTTTCCGCCGCATATTGGACAAGAAATCCTATTCCCGCGCCACGGCCGACAATCCCGAAAAGGTGGCCCAATATGCCGCCGAATTTGCCGGAATGTGCCGTCAGCTTCACTCTACGGTGGTGGACACGACCCAGTTTGAAGACGTAAAGGAGCGCTACTACCGTCTGCTGGAAGCCAACCAGTTCTTCACTACTGCAGAAAAGGATAAGATTGCCCGCTTCATTGCCGACACTCCCGACGAACAGACCGCCATACACGGCGACCTGCAATACAGCAACGCCATTTTTGCCGGGGACAAACGGTATTTCATTGACCTGGGCGATTTCTGCTACGGCAACCACCTGTTTGACGTCGGGATGGTGTATCTGTGCTGCAATTTGAGCCCGGAAGAGTTCATACAGGAGACTTTCCATATGCCCAAGTCGCTGGCCATAGAGTTCTGGCGCAACTTTGCCCCCGAATACTTCGGAGATGGCATTACGTTTAAAGAAATTGAAGAATTGATCCGCCCCTATGCGGGGCTCAAGACCCTTATCATAGAGAGGGATACCGGTGGCCCTATGCCTGTGTTCCGAGAAGCTTTGAAACCTATCCTATGACACTGAGAGAAAGAATAAACAACGTCATTCCCAAACGCTCTGCCTGGGCCGGGCTTATGCTGGTGATTGTGGCTGCGGTCACGCTTGAAGCCACTTCGCTGATACAGTCGTACTATGCCCGCCGGGGTCTTAGGGAAGAGGCCTCTAAACGCGCTGAGACCCAGCTGGAGGCATCCCGCAACAAGATTATGGATGTCATAGACCAGACCGAGACAGCCGTGAACAACAGCATCTGGATTGCGCAGTGGTGTCTGGACTATCCCGACAGCCTGAACCGGGTGTGCCGGCGTCTTGTGATGGACAATCCCGTGATTGCGGGTTCCACAATCGCCCTGGTCCCGGGCTATCTCCGCCGCCGTCCGCTTTTCTCGCCGTATGTATGCCATTCCGGCGACACCCTGGCTCTCAAGTCGCTGGCCACAGAAGAGTACAACTATCCCGAGACGGAATGGTTTGTAAAACCCATTGAGCTGAACCGCGGCTACTGGTCCGAGCCATATGTGGACACCGGTGGCGGCGAGATGCTTATGACCACCTACTCCGTTCCCATAAAAGACAAAAAGGGTAAAACCGCCGCTGTGCTCACGGGCGACCTCGCCCTGGACTGGCTCTCCGACATTATGGGAAAGATTGAAATCTATCCCAACGCCAACAGCATAATGCTAAGCCAGACCGGCCGGTTTATGGTGAGCAAGAGCAGGCAGATCACAAAGGACCTTTCCCTCGCGGAGGTAGTGGCACAAATCAAAGACCACCCCGACTACAAGGAATTGGAGAGGGCAATGTATGCCGGCGAGTCGGGTGTGCAAGTAATAACTTTCGATGGCTCGAAGAGTTATGTGTATTACGCCCCTATAGAGCGCACAGGCTGGTCAATGTGCATCATCATCCCGTCTGAAGACATATTCGGAGACATTCAAAAGCTGGACAGATGGGTGCAGTTGCTGCAGCTGCTGGGGCTTCTGATGCTGATACTCATAATCCACTTCTTTGTCCGCAGCCTGGTCAAGAACAGAGAGCTCAAAGACCGCAAGGACAGGATGGAAAACGAGCTGCACATTGCCAGGGGCATCCAGATGGCAATGATTCCCAAGACCTTCCCTCCTTTCCCCGAGCGGCACGATTTGGATATGGCGGCCACCATCATCCCCGCCAAGGAGGTCGGCGGCGACCTGTACGACTTCTTTATCCGTGACGAAAAGCTGTTTTTCAGCATTGGCGACGTAAGCGGCAAGGGAGTGCCGGCATCACTGGTAATGGCCGTCACCAGAAGCATCTTCCGCTCTATAGCAGGCCACGAAAACAGCCCCAAGACCATCGTTTCCGGCCTCAATGACGCGCTGGCCGAGATGAACGAAAACAGTATGTTCGTCACATTCTTCTGCGGAGTGCTGGATATGGACACCGGCGTTTTGAAATACTGCAACGCCGGGCACAACCCGCCAATGATTCTTACCAACGACATCACCGAGCTCAAGGTGGAACCCAACCTTCCGCTGGGCATCCTTCCCGGAATGGAATATAAAGAGCAACAGTTCAAAATGCATCACGACGACGCCCTGTTCCTCTATACCGACGGCCTTTCCGAGGCAGAGAATTCCACTCACCAGCAGTTTGGATTGGACCGCATCAAAGAGGCCCTTCGCGGCCACAAGAATTCCGAGGCGCACCTGAGCAATATCCAGAACACGGTCAAGGCCTTCGTTGGAGATGCGCCCCAGAGCGATGACCTCACTATGCTGTTCATACACTATCTGGGAGCGGCCCGCAGAAAAGCCGGCCGCGGTGTTTACAACATCACACTGGACAACAATGTGTCGCAGATATCCCGCCTGGCCGGCTTCATAGAAGAGATTGCCGGCGAAAACTCCCTGGACAGCGGACTTGCAATGAGCCTGAACCTTGCCCTGGAAGAAGCGGTGACAAATGTGGTCCTGTATGCCTATCCACAAGGCACCGCCGGCACTGTGGATGTATCCGCAAAGGCGCACGGCGGCAAATTGACATTCACCCTGAGCGACAGTGGCACGCCTTTTGACCCTACGCAGGTTCCCGATGCCGACACCAACGCCCCGCTGGAAGAAAGGCGCATAGGCGGGCTAGGCATCCATCTGGTACGCAACATTATGGACTCTGTCAAATACGAATATTCAGAAGGCAAGAACATTTTAACTATGATCAAAAACATTTAAGCGATATGGAAGTACAAATCACAAAAGACAAGAAAGAAATTGTTGTGACCCTCATCGGGCGCCTGGACACTCCCGCTTCGCAGGAAGTGGCAGAAGCAATGGAACCCGTGAAGAAAGAAGCTGCTGGCACCATCATACTGGATTGCAGCAAAATGACGTACATCTCCAGTTCCGGACTCAGGATTTTCCTGGGCCTTCGCAAGGCCGCAGCCGAGAAAGGCGGGAAGATTATTGTGCGCAACATCAGCGACGACATCCGCAGCGTGTTTATGATGACGGGATTCCTGAATCTTTTTGAGATAGAATGATAGAATGATCCCCCTCTCCCTGTTCTCCATCAACCTGTTGTCAGAGCACATACTGCTGCTGGCATCGGTCCTGATTTTCGCCGCCATACTGGTGATGAAGGTCGGGGCCAGGTTTGGTGTGCCGTCGCTGCTGCTGTTCCTTATTCTGGGTATGGCGGTCGGGAGTGACGGCATAGGCCTTCACTTCGAGGAGTACGAAGACGCGGAATCCATAGGGCACTTTGCCCTGTCCATCATTCTGCTCACCGCAGGCCTGGAGACCTCCCTGAAACAAACCAAGCCGGTTATGAAGCAGGGCATCCTGCTCTCCACCGTGGGAGTGATGCTCACCGTGCTGCTTGCCGGCGGCGCTATGTACTTTATACTGGGAGAAGTATACGGAGCGCCGGTGCTGGGCTGCTTTTTGCTCGCGGCCATTATGGGCTCCACCGACAGTGCGTCGGTGTTTTCTATCCTGCACGGCAAGAACCTGCATCTGCGCGAGAACCTGGGCTCGATGCTGGAGCTGGAGTCCGGTAGCAACGACCCTATGGCATACACCATCACCATCATCCTGGTGGAGATACTCTCCTCTCCCAAAGGCGAGGCCGTGAGCACGGGTTCAATGCTTCTGACGGGGCTTCTGGTGCTGATTGTCCAGCTGGTTGTGGGCGTGGCCATAGGTCTGGCCGTGGGACATATTGCCAAGTGGGTCCTGAACAGAATCAAGCTGCCCGGCATTGCCCTCTATTCCATCCTGATACTCAGCATCGGTTTCTTTGCAAACGGCCTGGCCGCACTGCTGCACGGCAACGGCCTGCTGGCGCTTTACATAGCCGCCATAATCATCGGCAACAAAGCCGA